>WNEZ01001276.1_pt1 | contig 21159 bp, 15 predicted proteins | sample 5400521 | NCBI WGS metagenome assembly WNEZ01 (sample SAMN13153339, study PRJNA577476) | soil metagenome | isolation source: 120 cm saprolite under Douglas fir tree site 2 hole 1 replicate 1 | place: USA:California | collected 2015-04-18 | reverse complement strand
ATATATCAGAAATGGAAACCTGTGGGATCATGTCTGCTTCAGATGTAAGCATACTACTCCTGTCTTTGAGTATGAGCATCGTGATGAACAGGAAAGGCCCGTCTTTCACTATCTCTGTGAGGAATGTGCGCAGAAGAAGCTGGCGGAGTGGCTTCAATGCGCAGCGAGTCCCGACTATGTCCATCTTGGCTACCAGACAGATTTTGACATCGCTACGGTCTTCTTTGAACAAAAAAATAATGGGGAAACCTTGACGCTGATACGCTGGAGTGCGGAACAACGGCGAAGGAGACTTCAAGGCACCGAGTAGTGCAATTTTAGGACAATGCTTTCTGCTCAAATGCGATCACTTTTCTTGAGGTTACAACTTCGACACAGCAATTGCACATTCGCTACAGAATTAGCGCCGCCTTTAGAATGTGGAATGATGTGATCATACTCCAGGTAGTTATCAGCCCTACACTGAACACATTTCCCACCATCCCGTTGCCACACTGCTTGTCTCACATCTTGTGGTACGTAGCGGTCAGCATCAGCTTTCATACCCACAAGTTGCCGTTTCGATATTTTTACAAGTGTACTCACTACTGCTTCCACCAACTTTGGATCCTCTACGGCATAGAACCCATTACCTGTGCCTTTTGAGAGTGCTAGTCATTCCCCACACGATGCAACTACATAAAGTTCGTGCGTGCTCGGCTCGCAACGGGCAAACCGCCCATCATAACCACGTGTTCACCGGCTTCCACTAGGTAGCAATACCATTTAGATAAGAAGAATTAGTTTGGAAGAGCACAACCATAGAGATTGGATGTGAGCATGTATAGTTCAGCTTTTCCATCTGTAAGGTTCGGCTTTTCCACACTTTTCGTATCTGTCTTGCACTTATCTAAATGGTATTGGCCGCAAGGGCCCCGCACTGCACCACGCTGCCCCCTGCCACTACAATTTGGGTCTCCCAGCCCCGGTTGTTGGTGGAACCCGCTTCATTTTAGGCCTTTATTATACGGCAGAAACGGTTTATAATATTTCCTAAAGTATTAGACGCTCCACGAGATTACCCTTATTACAGAGATCGCTTTCCCGGCAGAAAGGATGAGGTTTATAATTCCATGGTGATTCGCATCGGTTTCGGCTATGATGTTCATGCCTTCGCTCCCAACCGCCTACTCGTCCTTGGAGGCATTACCATTCCTTACGAGCGTGGGCTCCTGGGCTACTCCGATGCTGACACACTGATCCACGCCGTTGTAGACGCGCTCCTAGGGGCTGCTGCGCTCGGCGACATCGGCAGTCATTTCCCCTCAAGTGACCCGCGCTGGGAAAACCAGTCCAGTGCTGTCTTCCTTGACTACACTTACGACCTGTTGCATCAACATGGTTGGAAGATAAACAATATTGATACTACCATCGTCGCTGAGCATCCTAGACTGGCCCCCTATATACAGGCTATGCGTGCCTATTTATCCGAGCACCTGCATCTAGTGTTGGAGGAGGTGAGCGTTAAGGCGACTACCACTGACGGCCTCGGTTTCGCCGGACGGCATGAAGGAATTGCCTGTTACGCAGTAGCACTAATCGAACGATAGAGCAGAAATTGTAGTGGGAGGGGTAAGTTGGGCGGAAAAGTCAAGCTTTATTACCCACGTGCTCATGCTTAATATTTGAAGTAAGGTGTCAATTTCCACTTACCATTTTCTTTTTTTACAATGTAGTACCCTTGATAGACCCTATTCACCGTTTGAGTACCAGAAGAGCTTTTCTCGATTGCGAAGTCGGTAACTGCTACTTTGAACACTCCATTGGAGAGTTGCGTTATGCTATTGATCATAATGGAGGAGTGCAGTGTATTTTCATAGCTGCTGATGAGTGTGTTATAGGGATGCGCCTCCTGGTAGTCTGAATCCAACTGGCTATAGGTATCTGGGTAGTCACCGTTATTCCAAGTGTCGTAGTAGTGTTGAACTGCTTCTGTAGCTGTTTGGGATGGTGTAGGCGCTGATTTTGGTACGAGCGTTGAGGTGGTTATTGCTGGGGAAGGTCCTTCGTGTGTCCGCAGAGGCATGAAGGAGATTACGAGCCCACAGGCAATGAGGGTGATGGCCAGCAAAGTGAAAAAGAACGTGCGGAATAGGTTTGTATTTGGTACTCCTGGGTGTACTACTTTAGGTTTGTGTGTAGCTGCTTTTGTTGTTGAGTGTGGGCTGAAGGTGAATCGTTCTTCCAGGTTGATGGCCGCCTTATGAACTCTTGGAGGGACGTTAAGTGATATTCGATCAAATGTACGGTCTAGATCAATGATTGTGCAGTACGTAGGTGTGGTGAAGGCAGTTTGCAAGGCACGTGCTAGTGCTTTTGCTGATGTGTATCGCTCTTCTCGTTTTTTTGCAGTAGCTCTTCGTATTACAGCGTCTACTTCTGGTGGGATGGTTTTGTCTATTTGGTGTACTAGCGGTAGGGGTTCTTGTAGTTGCTGGGATAGTATGGCGTAGATATCGTCTCCAATGAAGGGAATATTGCCGCTAAGCATCTGATACAGAATAATGCCCAGTTCGTAGATGTCGGCCAGATAATCAATCTGCTCACCACGGATCATTTCTGGTGGCATATACTCGGGCGTACCGAGAATCGGCCTGTTAATCCTCGATAGCGAATCAGTAGCATGGGCAGAATCGTATATAATTCGGGCGATGCCGAAATCAGTCAACACTAATCTCCCATCGGCATGGAGCAAGAAATTGGACGGCTTTAAATCCAGGTGAACGATCCCAAACGCATGAGCATAGTCGAGCGCAGCCGCTGCCTGTTGAATATAGGTGAGAATTTCTTGTTGTGAGAGCCGACCTCGGTCTACCAGTACCTCATAGAGGCTACCTCTGGGGTAGTAGGGCATTACCAGGAAAGCGAGGCCATCCTGTTCCCCATAGTCATAGATGGGAACGATATTGGCGTGGTCAAGTTGGGCCATCATATGTGCCTCACGATGGAAGCAGAGCAGGAATTCGTTGTCTAGCCTGTTGTTCATCACCTTGACGGCGACAGTACGGGCGAGATTTAGTTGCCAAGCCCGATAAACAGTACTCATTTTGCTGCGCTTGATCAGTTGTTCAGGCATATACTGGTCAAGCATTCTTCCGACAGGGCCATAAGTGTTGCTATTCATTGTTTTGTCCCTGGCGAGCTCTGCGCTTACGACCTCGCCTCGTTTACAAAGTTCACATCAACTTCTGTTCTCAGAAGGGAATAGTGAGATCGGCCCACTTACGCAAAACACACGAGAGTTGGCCACCCTGCTCGTGACTGAGCACATTTATCTTTTCTTCTTCCCCTCGTCACGATCCAAGATGTAAAGGCCGTAAACTACAGTCACAAGAACGAGCATCGCTAAAAACAACATGCCCGCTGCCCAGAAGATATGCCATAAGGCAGTGATAACTCCAATAAGTGCAGCGAGAACACCAAAGACAAAGAGGCCATGGACTGCCTTCACTATCGTTGCATGAGGAAATCCATACCGGTACTTGCTCTCAACAATATTGACTACTAATGTAGCACCCAAAGGCGGAAGCGCTAAGGAGAAGGCTAGCACAGAGAAAAAAGCTGCCCAGTCAAGCTTACTCATGGTTGTAAAATCTTGCAGGAAGATCAAACTAATAAGGAGTAGACCACCACAATACCGATTAGACACACGGATAGCGTACTCATTGTCGCTAAATTTGCTCATCTGCAGCTCCTTTCGGGATTCCTAACATCTGCTAGGCCAGGCAATTTGAAAAAACCATCAGAAAAACGTTAGAATGAGTAGTATTAAATACTCACACTTATGAGTATATCATATATTCATGAAAAATGGTAGTCTCCAGATGATCAAGACGAGAAACATGATTTTGAAGATGTATTTTATTACCTATTACCCTTGACATCTTGAGTATTTGTTGTTAACATTAGATTACGGATTTCACAACCGCGGACTCAACCGTCATAGCTCTTTGAAATATGAAACGGGAGGCCTTCATGAGTATGAGAATATCTAACTTTGACAGTGATTCCGTTCATTTCCGTACTCAATGTACGCGTATTCCTAGGATGTACCATTACTGTGTAACAAGTAGCTTCATTTTAGATACATGAGTAGTAAGCCCTTCAAGCGAAGAAAGGAACGCAAGCATGTTGTATGAGGGTTGATAATCATGTTGCTACAACAGAACGTATTGGAGAGGCTGAAATGTCTAATAGCACTAGGGAGCATTCCAAGAGGAGAGATAAGGAAAGAGTTCAACTTGATTTCTCAACCGAGTCACTAATCAGACTGGATCAGCTGAAGGAGCGAATCGGTGCAAGCACGAGAGCGGAAACGATAAGGCAAGCTCTCAGGCTCTTTGAATGGTTTGTAGATGAAACAGAGCCAGGCAGCATAATTGAGGTGACCAGCGAGTCAGGCGAGCTCACCTCAAAGTTCAAGGCAAGCTTGCTCTATAACGAGACCCATCCAATGTAGGATGTATCATTGCAAGGATCACAATCATCTCAAATGTTCCGTTGGCGTAGTGGTCTGCTAGCGAAGGATCGTTAGACCCATTTAGCGAGAGGCATCGCCCACATGAACGACAGAATCGCTATGTGCAGACCTGCTACCCGCGGTTGCGGAGAAAGAACTCTAAGGAACTCAACCAGACACACCTCGCACAGCCCAGAAGATCCTCTAGCATAGAGCCAGGGAGGCTGAAAAGCACTAATTTCTTACAACGATAATCATACCTACACACGCGGCGGAAAAAGCTTGTCCATCAAATCTCTAAGGCGAGGAATCGGTTTTAAGTCCGCAATAAAACCGTCAGGTGCTTCATCATCCTCGTACTCTACTTCGTCCTCCAAAGGTTCCCTCACATCAAACTCCCGACCTAACTGACCTCGGGAACCTGCCTGTCCCTTGGACCTCATCTGACGCAGAAATCTTTTTCCATTCTGGGGGTAATGCCCCCCACCAGGTTTATCCTCTGTGCTCACCTTGTTTACCTCTCTGGCAGACTGTACCTACAACGCTGTCGACTCAGCAGTAGCGCTTTCAATACGGAGCAGCCGATAAAATCTATTGTTAAGCTTTCGTTGATCAGAGGATTACTCAGTCTCAACCACTACAAGAAACGCCCTTTCTACCCTAAAAACATGCATTCCTATTCTATCATAAGAACTGTGAGCTTCTCAACACGAATTACTCATATATATGAACATTAATACGTCATAAAATGATCATAAGTACGAGTAATATATTGAACGAAGATATCTTAAAACGACAGAGCATCTGTGCTACCCTGAAAGCTGACCACCTAGAAGAATGGAACGCGATTTGCACCCCTTGACATCTTGATGTATTATATGACTTGATTTATCAATTGGTATAGTCCGGTATATACCATATACCAGCATATACCAATTTATAGCATACTGTACCTTACGATGTCAAGACTAATGCATCATTCTGTAGGGGGAAGAAAAAGAAATGGACAATGATCAACGAGATGACAGTGAGACGGATGACGACCAGGTAGATTACAAGGATGGGGAACTCAGTAGGGCAGAGCGCATTGCCGAGACGCTAGAAGCAGAGATTAGAGACGGTGAGCCAGGGGAGGGAGAAAGATTACCTTCAGAGCGAGAACTGGCTGGGAGATTCGGCGCTAGCCGCATGACTGTACGTAGAGCATTACAAATCCTTGTAGGTGAGGGACTAGTAGTTAGTTATCCTGTACGCGGCTACTTTGTGACAGGCATACGTAAGCGGCTACAAGAATATCATGGCGAATCCGTAGCAGCCGAAGAATTACGTCGATCCGGCTCTTTTATTAAGGATATGGAACGCCTAAAACTCGAACCTGAGGTAGTGTTTTTGGACCCACCTGGCCTTGTAGCAGCCAATTCAGAGGTCGCTGAACATCTCCAATTAGATACAAATGAACTCGTGCTTAGGCGATATCGTCTGCAATTGGCAAACAAGCTACCCTATCGCCTCATAGAAAGCTACTACCCGGCCGATTTGTTTGGTGAATTGGTGACGACAAACATAGAAAACAAGCCATTATTCATGTGGCTGCAAGAACGCCATGGTTTGTCAGTCGTGCATGCCAAGGAGATATTAATAGCCCGCCTCGCTACGACACCTGAACGCCGTCGCCTAGGTATCTCTTCTGGGGCACCTGTAGTAGCTTATGACCGCACCGTTTGGGCTAACACAGGCCGCCCCGTCGAATGGGCACATATCATAGCCGTTGCTGGACTATACACCTTCGTGTATGAGTACGACATTCCGACATAAATCAGAAACATGGCTGACAAGATAGAATCCAAAGAAATCAACCGGCTTGTTCACCAAGCACTCGGTCAACAGCTACGTCTGGGCACCGGTACCGATTTTCACAGCCTACACAAAGGTTATCCTCTTGTATTGGCCGGTGTCCCCATACCCTCGAAAAAAGGGTTCCATGTCAAGCGTAGCGATGGCGACCCCGTCTCTCATGCACTCGTAGATGCCTTACTTCTTGCGTTAGACAAAGGTGATATAACAGACTGGTTCGATGACCAGGACGAAATCATCAACGCCCGCTCTATCGACTACTTAGGAGAACTTCACAGCAGAATCCTAGCTCCGCAAGACGTCGTCATCATTAGCGTGCAGTTGGTGATCCTGGCAGAGGAGCCAAAGCTGAAACCCTTCTTCGCACAAATGAAAAGGGAAATTGCGACTCAGTTAGAAATGGACCCTCAGCGGATAGGGATTCAGGGAAAGACATTCGAAGGGAAAGGAATTATAGGTCGGCAACAGGGAATAGAGGTGCGAGCTACGACAATACTACTCGTACCCAATTGAAATTTATATGAGGTAGCTCCTGGGTGGACCTGCTACACTTGGGAATGGTAAAGGAGTCGATTGAGCGTATCTTTCGCCATCTCGCGAATTTGAGACGCTCGTAGGTGCGGTGGTGCGCCCCCGAAAGGCCACCGTTGTGCTTTTCCTGTTTCAGTGAGTAGATGGAAGCTACTGAGAAAGTGCTTAATAATGCCATAATAAGCCTTTAGTCACCTAATGCTTTAATGAGCGCCTCCCTCACATCCGCAAAAAATAAGATACTGATCTTCATTGCCATCTCGTCTGACAAATCATTCAACTGCCTTCTAGCTGAGATCGGAATCAAAAGTGTAGTTGCGCCTTTTTCAACAGCAAGTTCGGCAACATCCACTGCGTTGTATACCGGATCAAGACCGCCACCAAGGTTTAAGCCACCTACGGCAATCAAGCCACCTCTCAAGCTCTTACCAAGTAGGGCACTACAAAATGCTAATAATGCAGGAAGCCCTAGATGCGCTCCATTTTTTGCAGTATCAAATGCACGTAGTTGGACGATGAACTCGTGATGACGAGGGTCTCGGTCCCCAACAAGCTCTTTAGCCCGTGTGAGCAAATTTTGTTCACCGTACTTGATGCTTTCTCTGAACGGCCCAGGTATTGGTACATTAATGATTTTGACTTCTGAGCCAGGTCCCTCATTCACATCGATACGATAGAGTCCTGCATTTTCATCCTGCCCAGCTGGACTTATCGCCCAGACCTGTCCTGGCGGTAATGGGTCGGTGCCAATCGAATTATCACTCTGTAGCTCCGGAGTGACGACGAAGATCTCGATGCCATCATTGCCCATTTGGTAACTGAAGTGAGTGTTCCTAAACTCGGCACTGCCGATGCGCTTTTGTTGTTCCTTTACTCTCCGTCGGCATTCCATGGCTAAACGTACTGCCCACTCCAGATCTTCCTCGCTGATGAACTGATCTCGATTCGGGTAAAGCAACTTCAATAAGCCATTCAAGGTTCGATTCACAGCTGTTGTATCCCGACCGCTCAAAGCCCCGCCATAGTTGACCCGACCCTGAATGGCTGTGAGGCGACTGTCGCTTCGTAGTTGCGTCCAGACTTCAGAAAGAAAATCACTGACCAGGCCAAAGTGAGCAGTAAAGAGAGCAGCTTCTAGCTTCGGCACATCCCACCCTGGTAGGTAAGCATGAAGGCGGTCCATAAAAGCGGTATCGTTACGCATTTCTGGCGGCATCGGCCCGAGAAGGTGACCAATACGTTGCTGGTGTTCTACATCAACTTCGAAGTTCCCAACCATAACCAGACTGCCACTTGCTCGAATACTTTCTCGGCCTCTGCTGAACTCACCGGACTCCATATAACCTTTCATGATATTGATCCCATCCTTCTGATCGAAGGATATCCCAGATACCTCATCGAAGCACACAACATCATACTGGCAAACCAGGCCCCGTTGCCCATTGCTATTGTTGACGAACATACGGGCAACTGTTGCTTTGCCTCCGGAGACAAGATGGGAGTAGGGGGAAACTTGCTGAAAAAGGTGAGATTTACCCGTACCGCGAGGACCAAGTTCAACCATGTTATAGTTGCGCTCAACGAATGGAACCATCCGCAGCAGAAGGACATCTTGAGTCCGTGTAGACAAGCGGCTCGATTCAAAGCCAACACTACGCAAAAGAAATTGCTTCCAATCTTGAGTAGTAAAGCATTCGCGACCTCGGGCAAGATCATCGAGCACACCCCGTTTGGATAGTTGGATAGGGCGTAACGAGGTTATACCAAACGGTCGCCCAGCTTTCTCTAGCGCAATAGCCGCATCATATTCGAGCTGGATCTCAGCGTAAAAGCCCCCTGTTAACATCCGCTCATTTGAGGCAACCATTGCAGGTTCAATGCGGATATCATTGAGCCGTAAGCTTGGCAGAGTCACGAGGTAAGAGTCTGTAGCGGCGTCCAGCCGCGCCGTCACCAGGTCAATAAGTTTAACTGATCCTTGTTCTCTTGCGCGCGACTTAAAAAGTTCTTCCTCACCTGGACGTACCGTCCGCTCACGCATCTGCCGTTCGACAACCTCAAGCCCTTCTGCAATTTCTTCATCATTCGTGCTGGCACAGTACCTGCCCAGAAGAAATTCACCAACATAGGTCGGCACTGGATATTGACCTTTGAAGCGTAGAGCCAGGTCTTTACGAACAATATAGCCGCCAAATGCTTTAGCCGCCAGCCTGTCAAGTGCATCAAGTTCCACCGCTTCAGCCTCCTATTGTTGTCAGGATTTGTTTTATGACTGTTCCATCACTGTGAAGAACAACGATCAGTGCTGCCTCTCCCATCCGATCTTCATCCTGTACAAGCACAGAGACGGTGCCATCTGCATTGGGAGACTTTGAAGTGGTAGTGAGCGATGTCGCTGGATCGCCTGCTTTGGTTCGAATATCTACTTTCATACCTGAAGTTGCTCCAGCTACATTCATTGTACAACGTAGGCCCCTCCAGATCACATTCTCGATAGTGATAGATATTGTATTCTCTTGTTGAGATACCATGATCACCGGTACAAAGCATTCTTGTGGGCTAAGCCCACCGTGTTCATATTCTTTTCCTGCCTCATAACAACAGATACCGGGGGCTAAGGCAATACGCACATTGTTGTCCCAGTACCAGGGCACTGTCTCCTGATCAGTATTCGACATCTCTTTGAGTCTGGCACAGCGTCCTTTGCGGATGAGGGTGAGGTGTTCGGGCAAATCTGCCTTTGGTAGCCCTCCCGGGAGGAGCAACCAACCATGGTCTGTGACAACCAGCACCTGTTTCCATCCCCAACTGAGCAGAGCTTCAATGCGCCTTTCCAGGCCATGAATCTCTCCCGCAATATGGTGAGATAATTTCCAGCTATATTGATGCCCGTAACTGTCAATCGTGCCCATTTCAGTCCAGGCTTTTCCAGAAGGATCGCCCAGTTCCTCACCTTTCAGCACTTGATAGCCACTCTGGATCAGCAATTTACGCAGAACCTCTGCAGTCACTTTTGACCCGCTTGCGGTGACTATGGGCTCCAGGCCTTGACTTGTTTTTCCTGACAGCATACCAACAACAGGAGATATAGCGGGTTTTGCTGTTGGAGTAACACCTGGTAGGGGTACAAGGTGTGCCTCGACTTTGCAGGTCAACTGGTTGGACTCAAGTGCCGCCGCGAGACGCTGACCGATATCATAGCGCAGACCATCATAAAAAAGTATGCAGACGCCGTTTCCTGGCTCAGAAAGAGGCTCTACATGATAGGTACGCAATGGATGACCGCTATAGACCACTGTCTGCATCGCAAGTGCAGCATTTTCGAGCCATGGACGATACAGGGCAGTTATGACTGCTTTTATAGCAGCCACATCCTCGGCCTTCTCAACGGCTGCTAATGCGTCAATCACAGCAGCATCGGTCTTCCATCCCCACTCTGTGTAGTCCTTGCCGATTTCCGTCACCGTTGACCCACCAGGCGTTCGCTCCGTTTCCTTTGCTAACGTCATAAGATACTGGAGAGCGGTGGCTAATGGCGATCTCCCTAGCGTGGCCCAAACCCAGAAACGTCTTGGCGCATGCTCCTCTTCCAGGTCGCCAATGGCGGTGCGCACCTCATGAGGCGGTACATCACGAAGTGCGGTAAGACTCTCTCGGAGTGTGAGTTCAGCCGCCTCATTATCCTGGGGCCATGACTCTGAAGCAGTAAAGAGTGACATTTGCTGAGGCTTAGCACGACGGAGAAGCTCTGGTAGATTCGGATAAGCATGCGGAGCTTCCTTGAAACGGCTCCAGACGTTTCCCCAGGCATCCTGGCGTTGTCCAAAGAGAACCACAGCAGTCATAACGCCATCCTTTTCAGGATGAAAGCCATATTTTCTTTGGCACAAACCACAGAAAGAAGCCCATTCTTCAGCACTGCATCGCTTTGGGTACCCTACCGGGTCATTCAACCATAGCAGGAGACTGCGAACTTCATCCGGATTCAGGAGAGCATCGAAGAATGGGGCACGCAGCGGAGCCTCTTTTTTCAGTCGAGCAAGCGGTTCATCGGCCAGCTTGAGCAGCGCACGTTGCAGTGCCTCTTTTGTTGCATTGTCTGCACCAATTTCAATACCCAGACCCCCCTCAGAAGATTGGATGAACGCAGCAACTGTCCAATCACGCCCACTCCTATGCGTCCAGAGTACTCCACGGTATTGGAGTTCAGCAAGAGGTTGGAGCATCTTTGGCGTTTCCTCGACGGCTCGTATTTCTTGTTTACTAATACCCGGCAGATAGATGACAGGGGTAACTTCCAATGGAAGTTGGTAGTCTGGAAGAGTACGAGCGATAACGCAGCGCAGCCAATTTACTGGCCCTGTCCACTCCGCAGGCTTGTATTGCCCGAGCGTCAATAGGGGCAGGCGTTCTCGCAGCAAGGGCAACAAAGCTTCCCATTGCCGATCTTTGTCTGTCCAAAGGACGACAGCGGGTGGTACCTGGTCATTTTTGTTGTATCTGCCAGCGCGTTTTATTGCCTCTACCAATGCATCGAGGAAAGTAACCTGATCATTCATAGATATTTCCTAGGATGACAAGTGCATGCTCCAATTCACCGAATAGCCATCATCTGCCTTGCTTCGCGCTTCTGGGCAAGTGTATAGTGCAGGTCGTTGAGTCGCTCGCTGCCATCAGGATTTGTACCCCGATCTTTATTCCAATGAATAGCAAACCGACTGCGTAATACTCCCGCAGTGACGAACGGTCGGATGTTTACTCGTACCCCATCATCAAGGTCTGGATTCCACCCGATGGGCTGTTTGTGCAGCGGTTTCCAGCGAACATAGATATCATATGGCTTTTCGCCATCGCGGATCGCTTCCAGTTTCTTTTGTAGATTGATTGCGGCAACCAGTCGTGCCTCTGCACCAGGAACGCCAGCATCTCGTTCTGCCCTCTGCGTCGCAATCCATAAGCCAAGATGGGTGTAGATCAAGCGATCGAGGCAAGCGGCATCGAGTCGATGATAGTTGACGAGGGCAGAAAACCCGTCTTTAAGTCCATCCCATATATGCCAAATGAAAGGGCGATTGTGAAACAGGCTACAATGTTGTACAAAGAAGCCGTCACGCAGCCATACCTCAAGGCTCCTACCTCCAAAACCCACTCCTGCTAAAAGGCGATCCTGTTGCATAGGGGACCAAGCTTCGCCATAAGCTTGAGCAAGCAATGCTCGTAGTAGTTCAGCCGCTCGCCCTTCCCCAGCAACGGGTGGTAGACACACAATGCCATCTTTAGCGGAGAAGGCACCGAGAGCATCCGATTTTTGTTGTGGCCAACAGTAGTTGAGTAGTCGAGCGACCGCAACCTGTAGAGGTTGCGTTGAGTCTACCGGGTATCCATCAAAGAGCCATTGGGTCGGCTCGTCAGAATCCGGCTCTGGCAGCGGTCCTGCTTCCTCCGCCACCTTTTGCCACCTCTCTAAATCAAAAGGCACTTTCACAAGTGTTGCATTAGTCACATTCATTTTTTGATCAATGCGGCGCACAGCAGAATTGAATTGAGGGGATTGGCAGAATGCCCAGATGGCGGCTAGATGAGTAGGATTCTTCGGGATAATTGGCGAACAATTTGTATCAAAGGCTTCTCCAGTATATAGAGTGACTGGAAGAGAGCCTATTTGACTTACAAGTACACCTTGTTTCCCCCAAATATGGGTAGCTCGCACGAATGCTCCAGGACTGTTGACAAGTTCTCCTGCACCATGCTCCCAAAAAAGGATGTGTTCTCGACCACTGTAAGCTGTAGTTTTACTTACAGTACTGAGTTGAAAAATCCAATCGTCGGACAGTTTAGGTAACTCCCAGAAACACCTCCCAAAGCGAGGATAGTCTCCACTACCTAGCCCCCAATAACTATCAGCATATTCGGCAAGAAGTTTCTCATTCCCCTTTTCTTCTAGAGCTATTCTCGCATCAGGGTTTTTAAGCTGAGATCTCTGTTCAACAATTTTCAAGGGTGCAGTACGAAGTAGAACAGCCTTTTCGTGCGGCATCCTTGATGTGGAGACATCTATACCCGTCATTATCTGGTCTTTTACCGAGTACTGGTTTGTAAAGATCAAAAGTATAACCTTAACAACCTCGCCTGTGATAGTTTCGAAGGCTCTCGATCCCAGAAGGCTAATATGGTTCAGTATCAGTTCTTTAATCATACGAGTACGTAATTGTTTATATGCCCCTAGAAAGAGCCAGTTCTGAGGGGTAACGAGAGCATATGTGCAGCCTGGCGCTGTAAATGTACGGCAACGCTCAATAAAAGCCGTCGCCAATTCTGCTTTTGCCTCAAGGCAATGCAAGTCACAGAACTCTCTTAGAGTCTCATTTTGCTTACTACGTGTCAAATACGGTACATTTGTGACAACAAGGCTGTAAGTGCCTGCTAACAATCTAGCCGCCTTTGCCACACCTTCTGCAGCCGCCCCAAAGACTTCAGAAGTTGGATCTCTCTGATTGTGCCCCTTCACTAGAACTCGTGCTAGAAGCGGCTCTACCAAGGCATAATCTGCTGTAAACATACGATCTTGAAGAGGGACATCGTTAGGATTGATTAGACTGCCAAGATCGGGCGCATTGCGGAAGAGATGGTAATGACGCTCGAGAGTCATACGTAGGTTTATATCATCACCTGCAAGCTTCGTCCATGTCTCCAACTGACCCGTCACTGCAATGCCAGAACAAGCAATATTCGGCAATGGTAACTGCCGATAACCTCCTACCTTCCAAGCAGCAAAGACTAATACAAAAGCGGCAATCTGAGTGCAACGTGGATCTATCTCAAGGCCGAAGAGGTTGTCGCGCAGTACAGCATCAGCTGCCTGTCTTTCTGACAAGCCTTCCTCCTCCATCCGCATCCGTCTCAGCATTTCGAAGGCAGCTACAAGGAAGTGCCCTGAACCACAACAGGGGTCCATTATAGTAACTTGCGCCGCTTTTTCAGGCCAACCAGGAAAGGTACCGGCGGCAGGTATGCCACCATCTTTGAAGCGGAGATAGGTGAACTGTTTCAATATGGGACTGGTCGGATGGCGTGCCGCCCACCACGCACCCAGAGAGTTTTCGAGCAGAAATTGTACCATATAGTGCTCAGTAAAAAGCTGGGTAACTGGAGCCAGATCTTTTCCGCCAATCTTCCGACCGCTCTCGTTCACTTCCTTCTTCTTCTTCGTTTGCCAAAACTGGTAGGCCCAGCCAAGCGTATCGTCAGCGATAAAGAGCAAAGCAGGTAGATCAGTAATAATTCGCTCTAGTTTATGCCGCCCTTCTGGGGAGAATGGCACTTGCACAGCAGGGTCATCGGCACGAAAAATGCCAGGGAGCATAGCACTGGCATAGCGTGCAGCAAGTTGCCACCCATCGGCTTCTCCTTCTTCTGGCGCCAGTTCGTCACATTCTTCCAATGTAACGGGAACACCATCTGGATGCATGAGCAAGTTATTTTCTGCCAGGAAGCGGGCAAAGAGTCGACGATGCCATTGCTCATAGGCGACTTCTTCAATCAGAGGCTGGAAGCCTTTGGTGAGACTCCCATCTCCTAGCTGTCGCGCTTTTGCTCGGAGAGCGTTACGTAATCGTCGCTGTTCCGTATTGAGCGATACGAATGGCTCATCACGCATTACCGCAAGTGTGTTTAATGCTGCAAGGGCAGCCTCCTCAGCAACATCGCGTGCCTTAATGATTGCTCGCTCTAACAGGGAGCGCAGTTCAGTGGGCAATGGTGACATATCTGTTTTCTCTATCTGTATTAAATGATAACCGGGTGATCTGCTTCAATATGCTTCATAATGTCGGCACGGAGCGTTGCTAGGTAGGCATCCACCTCTTCAACCGACTTGAGGATTGCTCGACGAGGAGTGATAGGAACTGCCTTCGGTGATAGCAGTTTCATGGTCTCTTCACGCACCTTCGCCACTTTTGCTGAGAGTGCTGCTATTCTGTCTTCCCAACTAGTAAGAAGATAGGTATCGAGTGTAGACAGCAGTTCCTCATCGGTACCAATAATGAGTGCAGGTACGGCCCTGAGACTATATTGAGACAACATGCGCTGCCGATTGGCTTCATCCACGCGCTGCCACTCTTCGGAGGCCTCAAGAGACCTCATCGCCTGGTCTCGAGCCTCAACTAGACGCTGCTGCTCGGCTGTTACTTTAGCGCGTAGAGCCGTAGCCAATTTGCTGATTAACGGCGTCACTGGATCAGGGTCCTGCAAAAGTGTTCGAGCGTCTTCGATAGCCTTAACTTGCAGTGCAACCTCCGTTGCAATAGGAAGAGTACGAGCATGGGTAAGCAAACGTTGTAATACATTCCATTCGGGTCGACGCTGTTCAATCTTATCACGGCTTTGCGTCCAGGCCTTGAAATTATTAAGTAACTCATCACGCCGCTCATAGACTGCAATGAGCTGTTCGTTACCACTCATCGCTTGCAATTGCTCAATAGAAGCAGTGGAAGGTCGTTCAGGGAGAGGAGCATCGCCACCGGCCGTGGAAGCAAGTTCAATAAGGCGGTTCAGCACCTTTAATGTAGCCTCAGCTTCTTCGCCTGGCTTAATCGTGAGCCCCATGCTAGCGAGGAGCCCTCGAACACCAATTCGTTGGCTACTGCTAACCGTGATTCCTTCGCTGTAGAAATCGGTAATGCCAATTTGTTGCCCGGTTATCTGCTTGGTGCTCATGGCCTGACTGTTTTTTGTAGCACGCACGAAGCCCCCAGCGACGAGACAAAGCAACGCACCATCAACTGCATCCCTTGGCCAACCATAGCCAGTTCCCTCGAAATGTTTACGAATTTCGCTGCCCTTCTTGCCAGGCCCACCAATAAATGTCCGTATTTCCTGGCAGGCAGGGTGCTTATCTATATCGCCAGTGTAGCCGATGATCGAAAGGGCATCATTAGCACCTTCAGTTGCACGCTTCATCACAGTGCCCCAACTGGGATGGTCAACCACATTGAATTGAGGAAAGAGTCGCTCCAGGGCAGCCTCGATTGCAGTCTTCACTGAAGCCTGTAACGATCCCTGTGCAATCTCATTGCCACCGCCCTGGTACACACGAGCGTTATTCACAATTCCGGCAATCAAAGCATCCCGTTTGCCCTGCTCCAACTGACGCTTTGACTCCATAGCACTCTTCGCCTCGAGACCCTCTGGTGTGGTCGGGATTGGGCGGGATACCAGGGACTCATTTGCAGCAGCATAGCTGGCGAGTGCATCCTTGAGTGCATCAGCATCTTGCTGAGGGAGAAATACAAAGACAATCGGGCTGTCGACTCCTGCTGCCTGCGCATCGTCACGCACCGTTTTTTCAGATACAGACCACGCATCGCGAATCCATATCGGTACATTACTGGTATTCCCAGGAGGAGAATCATAACCAAAGTATGTCTCGAATTTGCGCGGGGTCTTGCTAAGTCCCTGTGTGAGTGCAACACTTTTAAGTGCGACAGTAATAGCACTTTGAAATGCGGTCGTGCGGTCACTTGCAATACGGCTGTCATCTGCCCGGATGCGAATACGGCGTCGTTGGTAGTCCGTTTCCCATTCTGCACTTTCCCGTGTTTGAAGCCTATATTCATCGCCGACCTGCATCAGCGCACCTGAGCCTACGAGACCTTGCAAAAGATGTGGAATGCTTTGTCGAAGAGTAGCATTAGCGCTGACGTCCGTCACATCTTCCACAAGAAGATCGGCCAGTGTAGCGACATTTGCACGCATACCTGTGGCGGCAACGCCATCAATGGGAAGCTTCCCAATGAGAAAAATAGCTGCACAGAGACGTGAGCGCATCTTCCCATCAGGGGTGCCATCGTCGAGCTTTTCAATAGTAGTAGCTACGTCTCGTAGTAACATACTACTTTGAAGCATATCTGCTTTCAGGTGGTGGTAGATCACATCGCCAGCCACAACCGTTCCAATAGTATAATCCGCAACCTCTTTGATTGCATCATGCACGATGCGAAGTTGGGTACGCAATTGGCCTGCAGTACCAAGACTATCAACATTGCGTAGGACACTTTCCCAGAAGCGGCTCCTAACAGGAAGCAATGGATAGTCGGAAACGAGTTTTGCATTATCGGTTGGCCTTGGGCCAATCTTCGTTCCGGCCAGTTGACGGTTGATCTCCCCGCTCGCAGTATTCAACACTTCTTGTAAGCTTGGTATTTTTGTGGGATTTTTTCGCAGGACTACTTCCCGCACCACCTGTTCGATATCGGTATCGGTGAGCGTGACCCTCACTGTAAAGCGACCTTGTAGTTTCTGCAATTGTGGCGTTGCCTGGATTGCCGCCTGCCCAGTAGCAACGAACAGTAGATGATTACCGAACCGTGAAGAGCATATCTCTACAACATTCTGTACATGGCTCGTGCGCTGAGAATCCTCGCCGATAAACTGTTGCAGTTCATCAAATATGAGGAGAGTGCATGGCAACTTCCCCGGTGTGGTTGATTGCAGCTCGAGAACGTCCTCCATTGTGCGAAGGAGTTCGTCGTCAGAGATATCCTCTTTATTTGGATACTGTGCTTTCAGTAAACTACGAGCCTCAGCAGCACTACTGGCGAATCCAGGATATGTAGCGAGTAGACTTTCAGCCAGTACAGGAGAAACGTACATATTGTTCAGCTCTTTTGCAAAATCACGTCCATTCCGTTCAATGCCCACCCGCACATCTTTATAATAGCCATTCTGCATGAGCCATAAAACGAAACGTGCTGGTGCATACTGTTCGGGAAGGCCAGAGCTGCGAAACAAAATACCAAGCAGTGCCAGCCGAACGCTATTTCCCGCACCTGCCCCGAGAGTTCCCGCTGCTGACCACAAACCACCTTCACGCTTTCCGGAGGTTGTAAGTTCTTTAAAAAGATCTGCGATGTCGCTCGGAAGATTTGTCAAACCTCGAGCACGCACCCCATCGGGGAATTGTGTGTCACGCCATAGATATTCGAGGACACGCACAAAGTGCGATTTGCCACTACCGTAGAAACCGCTCACCCAAACGGCGGGTTGCTCCGCCCTGCTTAAATTATCAATGTATGTCGAGAGAACAAGAGATAAACCACGTTGATATTCACCTTCACAGACAAAGTTCTCAAGCTCATATCGTAAGACACTCCATTCTTCAGGAGTTCGTGGGTCGATAACCTTCGTAACACCATTGTTCGGGATGGTGTATGTTGTGGGGTCAACGAGGAAAACATCGCGGTTCTTTTCCATACATTTAATTCCCATCTATCCCAGTTATGGGTACAGCCAGGTAGTTCCAGCCATCTCGAGCATCTAAGAAACGGTAGTTCGAACCATTATGTTGGCCGGGGAAGAATACGAGCAACCTGCCACGAATCGATGGCGCCACAGTTTCAATAATGGCAGAGGCTTTAGTGAATCCGAAGAGTGATGCTAGCCCCGAGACTGCTACTACACTATTTGCATCGACGTCAGACTTTGAAAGTACTCCAACAACCTGCTGAGACACAGAGCTTGCAAAATCTTGCAAGGCGAGATCCATATCTTCTGGCTGCTCAAAATATGCTTCGTGATATTCGTGCTGTGCCATCCAATGTGCAAACACGTCTGTAAGATCAAGGTGTGTCCATGCATGGCCCGCATCTCTTGTTGCTGTCTCAAATTCTGGTAGGTGAAGACGCAAACGGCGTTCCTGAGCTGGCTCGTAGATGGCAAACCAGACCTTTTGCGGCCCTGCCAATGTCCGATCCCAGGGAAGCTGCAAGAAACGCTCGTAAGCTTTAAGCAATCCCTCGATCTCGTTCATGGTTTGACACTCCTTCTTTACTTCCTCAACAAATACCGAAAACCAATCTCGGTTACATCTCCCATATGGCGATACTCGATCCAACCACGTTGCGATGCCGCAAAAGCCTGCTCATGGAGAACATGCACTGGCGTATCTAATAAACGGCACCAAAGTGTCTGGAACAGTGCTTCACCTCGTGCGCCCGAGAGGTAACCCAAGAGAAGTGCGTATGCTACAGACGCTGGACGGCTCTCGGCCCTTACACGCACTTTGTGTAACTTTCCACGCAATAAGCCTGCCTGCTGCCAGGAGGAGATTGCATTCCTCCCAATACTTGCTAGCGTCGTTGGCTTGTAGCGATTAGGGAAACTAGCGTTCACGGCCTCAGCAACAGTCGTCGGCATAACTGTCTCACCTGTAGGGATTGCCAGAATTCTTTCAGCGGTTCCCTTTAGAATAGGATCTCTGGCAACAGCACTAAGCAAAGCTAGGAGCGGTTGTGCTTGGACATCGTCATCCCAAAGATCTCTGAGAGATCGAAAAAGTAAGGTGTTTTTATTCAGGGAGTATAGCTCTCGCAGCCAACGGAAGGAAACCTTGCGAGTAGTCAAGGTCCTTTTAAGCAGAACGTTCTCGTCAATAATTGCAGATTTATACTCCTCCAAACTCGCAGATGATTGGCAAGCAGCGAGAAGTAAGCGGAGTTCGGCTAGCATCATAGTCCGGCTACTATGTGCGCCTACAGGTTCATTCACAAAGCCGATCTCATTTGCTGATGTTGGGACTTGTAGTGACATCCCCACTCCTACCAAAGCAAGTTTATTATAGGGAAATCCACTTGCTTAAAGACTCCGCAGAGTATGGTTCAAATCATATCGAAGGAAGTCTATCTGTTCGAAATCCACGCCTGCCTGGCTTTCCCTTTATCTTTGAATTGCCAAGATTATACACTACTCTCGGTAAAAATCCTAGTTTCAGTAAAGGGTCCTACCAGAATTTAGGTATACTACACAGAAGCCAAACCCACAATCACCTTCAACCACTACACCTCCACTTTCGCCTACCACTAGCAGCCCCTTCAGCCGAGACGATGGCTGCGTCAATGTATGAGGTAGAAAGAGAAGACCCGTCCAAGATCGGGGGCCGGGGTGGAGGAATCCATCTGCCTCGATCCTCTCTACAAGCTCAGGGCTGTTGCATTCTCGGGAATAACAAGGAACCTTTTGGGAGTATGAAAGGATGAAGCAAATCCATTTCATTGACGAAAGCAGGTCATATCATATTCTTTGCCAATGATGATAGCTTTCGCCAGATCAACTTGCTCATCAAAGGCTGCAATCGGCCACCAAACAGTCTTGAAGCGTGAGGCTTGAGATTCTGCCTACCGATGGGGTATACTAGGCATAACCCGCTGGGTCTTGCCAGGCAGCGTAGCATTCTGCACGTTTGACGTCTTCATGCCTGCTACAACGCCGTCGAGACGTTCGCTCGTGAGCCTGAGTGGTGCAAAAATGGAAGGAGAAGTCCCTTATGCAATGTAGTGTGTGCGGAACGCAGCTTCCTGCGGGAGTAGCATATTGTCCCACCTGTGGAAGCGTTACACCCTACAGCGTTTCTTCCTCTGGAGTATCACCGTCTGACACGACGATTGCATCCTCTTACGTAGAGTCAGGGCAGCACCCATATACACCCTCCAATCCTTATTCCGTTCCTCCGCCTCCACCCCGCCATCGAGGGCTCTCAGCGGGGAAGATTGTTCTGCTGATCATCCTCGTGCTGCTCATCGTTGGAGCAGGTGGCGCGCTCTACTTGAGAACGGCACCTCCTTCCGGCCAACCACACCCTCACGCTTCCCCTACGACGCAAGCACCGCAAGTGACGGTTACCCCTTCCGCGCAGACGCCGCAGGCCCTATATGCTCAGGTCACACAAGGCCCTCCTGCCCTCGATGATCCCTTACTTATGAACGACACCAATAATTGGACGGAGACGACCTCCGCGGACGGGAAGTTTAGCTGTGCGTTCAGTGGGGGAGTCTATCATGCCAGTGCACAGCCGAAGAATTCGTTTATGTTGTGCCTTGCGCAGGCTACGAACTTTGGCGATCTAGCTTACCAAGTCCAGATGACCATCGTCAAAGGGGAGTTAGGGGGGATGGTGTTCCGCGCTGATGGCTCACAGACGAAGTATTATTCCTTCTTCATCGACCGTTATAGGACCTACACCCTCATCACCTCTGTAGACAACACTGGGACCAACGACCACGTGTTACACAAAGGCACCTCTGCGTTCATCAGGACTGGCTTGAACCAGGCCAACCTGCTGACGGTCATTGCACATGGCAGTAACATTTACTTGTATATCAATCAGCATTACATCACCAGTGCAAGTGACACTACCTACCGTGCTGGTCAAATTGGGGTGTTTGGTGGCAACTATAGCCAGGCTCCAGCCGATGTGGTGTTTAGCCATGCCCAGGTGTGGAACG
>WNEZ01001274.1_pt1 | contig 21168 bp, 18 predicted proteins | sample 5400521 | NCBI WGS metagenome assembly WNEZ01 (sample SAMN13153339, study PRJNA577476) | soil metagenome | isolation source: 120 cm saprolite under Douglas fir tree site 2 hole 1 replicate 1 | place: USA:California | collected 2015-04-18 | reverse complement strand
TATAGCTGTTGGCAGTGGTATCCCGGCCGCTACGGCTACGTGCGAGTTTGGGTCTGTTGACCGGCAGCCTGGCGCTGACGAAAAGCGCCGTTCCGCTCCGTGTTGAATCTTTTAACTGACGAGGCAGCCGACCACGTCCAGCAAGAAGATGTCGGTGCGCGCGTTCGCGCCGACATCATGGGATGCGTTTGCGCCATCGAAACGGATCGAGGGTTTCGCTCGACGCGCGCGTATCTGAACGCGATCTCGTTGCTTTAGATCCTACGGCAGCGCTTTGAGGTGCCGGATCGGCCGGCCCGGCGTCAGCGCCGCCGCCGCCGCGACGATGGCATTGGCGTCGATGCCGTAGTGCCGATAGAGCTCGGGGATCGAGCCGGTCTGCCCGAAATGCTCGACGCCGAGCGCGCGCACGCGATGGCCGCGGACGGCGCCGAGCCAGGCGAGCGTCGCCGGATGACCGTCGAGTACGGTGACGATCCCGCAATGGGACGGAACATCGGCCATGAGCTTTTCGATATGCGAGCGCGCGTGCACGAGCCCGCGCTCGCGCGCGCGCTGCGCCGCGGTCCAGCCGGCGTTGAGCCGGTCGGCCGAGGTGACGGCAAGCAGGCCGACGTCGCGGCGGTCCTCGGCCATCAGCCCGACCGCCTGGATCGCCTCCGGCACCACCGCCCCGGTATAGGCGACGACGACCTGGCAATTGGGACCGGGCGGGCGCTGCCAATAGGCGCCGTCGACGATCGCCTGCCGCAGCTCGCCCGTCATCGCGCGCTTGATTTGCTCGATCGGCCGCGTCGAGAGGCGCAGATAGACCGAGCCGCCGGTCTCGTCGCGCAGCCAGTTGCGCTCGGAGGCTTCGCCCTCGGCGTCGCGCTGGATGTAGTCGAAGGCAAACGCGAGGATCGCCGCCAATTCATCGACGAAAGCCGGCTCGAAGGCGGCGAGCCCGTCCTGCGCGAGCCCGATCAGCGGCGTCGCGATCGACTGGTGCGCGCCGCCTTCGGGAGCAAGCGTGATGCCCGAGGGCGTCGCCACCAGGATGAAGCGGGCCTCCTGATAGCAGGCGTAGTTGAGCGCATCGAGCCCGCGCTGAATGAACGGATCGTAGAGCGTGCCGATCGGGATGAGGCGCTCGCCGTTGATCGCGTGCGAAAGCCCGAGCGCGGACAAGAGAATGAACAGGTTCATCTCGGCGATGCCGAGCTCGATATGCTGGCCCTTGGGCGAAAAATCCCAATTGAACGTCGAGGGAATGCGTTCGCTCTTGAACGTGTCGGCCATCTTCTCGCGCGCGAACAGGCCGCGCCGGTTGACCCAGGGGCCGAGATTGGTCGAGACGGTCACGTCGGGCGAGGCGGTGACCACGCGCTCGGCGATGGCGCCCTTCTCGCGGCCAAGCTCGTTGAGCAGCGCGCCGAAGCCCGCTTGCGTCGACATCACCGGCTGGATCGTCACCGGCAATTGCGCCGGCACCTCGATGCGTGCGGCGTCGTGCTGGCGCGCACCGGCGGCAAACGGCACGCGGTCGAGAAATCGCTCCAGCTCGGCCGGCGCGACGGCGAGCCCTTCGAACTTGTCCCATTCGTGCCCCGGCCGGATGTTCATCGCGGCGCGCAAGCTTTCGGTCTGCGCCGGCGTCATCAGCCCGGCGTGGTTGTCCTTGTGGCCGGCGAACGGCAGCCCGAAACCCTTGATGGTGTAGCAGATGAAGCAGATCGGCCGGTCGTGATCGACCTTGCCGAAGGCTTCGATCAGCGAGGGGAGGTCGTGACCCGCGAGGTTGGTCATCAGCCGCGCCAGCTCCTCGTCCGAGCGCGCCTCGATCAGCCGCGTGACGTCGCCTTGGTCGCCGATCTCGTCGAGGAGCCGCCTGCGCCAGGCGGCGCCGCCCTGGAAGACGAGCGCCGAGTAGAGCTGGTTCGGACAATTGTCGATCCATTGGCGCAAGCGCTCGCCGCCGCTCTCGCGGAACGCCTGCTGCAGCAGCGCGCCGTATTTGAGAATGACCACGTCCCAGCCGAAGGCTTTGAACAGCGCCTCATAGCGCGCCCACAGGCCCTCGCGGATCACCGCGTCGAGGCTCTGGCGGTTGTAGTCGATGATCCACCAGCAATTGCGCAGGCCTTGCTTCCAGCCTTCGAGGATCGCCTCGAAGATGTTGCCTTCGTCGAGCTCGGCGTCGCCGACGAGCGCGATCATGCGGCCTTCGGGCCGCTGCAAACCCCAGCCGTGGGCGCGCACGTAATCCTGCACGAGCGAGGAGAACAGCGTCTGCGCCACGCCCAGGCCCACCGAGCCGGTGGAAAAGTCGACGTCGTCGGCGTCCTTGCTGCGCGAGGGATAGCTTTGCGCGCCCTTGTAGCCGCGAAAGTCCTCGAGCTTTTGCCGGCTCTGGCGGCCAAGCAGATATTGGATGGCGTGATAGATCGGGCTCGCATGGGGCTTGACGGCCACGCGATCTTGCGGGCGCAACGCGCGGAAATAGAGCGCGGTCATGATGGTGGCGAGCGAGGCCGAGGAGGCCTGATGCCCGCCGACCTTCACGCCGTCGACGTTCTCGCGCAGGTGATTGGCGTGGTGGATGGTCCAGCTCGCGAGCCACAGCACCTTCTTCTCGAGCTCGCCCAGGATCGCGAGCCCGTCCGCGCTCGGCTTGGTCTTGGTGCTTTCGGCCATCGCCGCAGTATGTAGCGCGCTTTGGGTCGGAGCGAAATGAGGCCGAGCCCTCTGCCGCACGAGCGGACACCGAGGCTCGGCTTTACTAATACCAACGGCGTTGGCACTGACCCATCCGTCGTCATTGCCGGGCTTGACCCGGCAATCCATCCCTTGAAAGAAGCGCTTTTTCCGATGGATGCGCGGGTCAAGCCCGCGCATGACGGGTCGAGGACGCGCAAGGCGGGCAAAATCGGCTTGCCTCGCGCATTTTCCCGTTGACTCGCGTAACGAGAATCTTCCAGAAAAATGTATTCACCAAAAGTGCGCCAGCCGGCCCGGGCGGCACGCCGCTCGGGATTTTTGTCGTGCGGGCGCCGTCCCTTCCGCTTGAAGATGCCAAGACTTGAAGATGCCAAGACTTGAAGATGCCAAGAGATGCGCCGAAGCGGGCCGGCCGCCAGGGCCAGGCGTGATGCAACCGATGGGTGCAGGAAACCGCGGCCGGCTCCCGTCCCTTGTTTTGGGGTTGTTCTTTACAACGAATACCGCAACTTCAACGTGTCCCCGTCGAATGGCGACTCGAACCCGCGGCGCGATCGCGACCTAGGGCGCCGACAGCTACGGCGCAAGCAGCACCTGACGGCAGGCGGCCGGCAGGTCGGCCATCTTCGGTCCCGGCTTGGGCTTTGCCGCCGGCGAGGGCCTGGGGTGGAGCACGGCGTCGGTGAACCAATACGCGAGCTCCTGGCCGCAGCCGTCGTCGGCCGGCCGCGGCGGCTGCGGCGTGCACTCCGCGTTGTCGGATGGGCAGACGAGCCGAACGTGGAAGTGAAAGTCGTGCCCCCACCACGGCTGCACCTTGCCGAGCCAACCGCGGTCGGTGCCGGCATCGCGGCACAAGGCTTTCTTGATCGCCGCGTTCACGAAGATACGGGCGACCTGCGGGTCCTTCGCCGCGGCGCGGATCACCGCCAGGTGCGCCGGCGTCCACACCTGCGGGTCGACGTCCAGGCGATCCTCGGCGACGATCATGGTCGCCGACAATTCTTCCCGCTCCTCCCGCGTCAATTCGCGGTTGGGCATGGGCGTGAGCCAGATGTCGGCGTCGAGGCCGACCTGATGGCTGGCATGGCCGGTGAGCATCGGGCCGCCGCGCGGTTGCGACATGTCGCCCACGAGCAGCCCGTGCCAGCCGGTCTTGGGCGCCTGCGCGGCCAGCCGCTCGAGGAATTGCACCAGGTTGGGATGGCCCCAGTTGCGGTTGCGCGAGAGCCGCATCACCTGCCAGGTCGTGCCGTTGATCGGCAGCGCCACGGCGCCGGCGAGACAGCCCTTGGAATAGAAGCCGATGGTGCGCGTTTGCAAATTCGCAGGCGCGCTCTTGCGGCCGAAGAGCTCCTTGGCTGGCGTCGCGGGATCGTCCGGCTTGGCGAGCGGGGGCAGCGGCTGCGGATTGAGGGTGCCCCTGTCCTGCGCGCGTGCGACCTGCGGCGCGAGCAATGCGGCCAACACCAGTGCGGCGGCGCGCCCAACGGTGTTGCGCCGAGCAGCGCCCTTCGGCGCCTCTATCGTCGTCATGCTTGCGGCATCCGATTGAGAGTCCCGCCGCCCCCTCGGAGGCTACGCCGATTCGATCCGGAGGCGAGCCCCGCAGTGCGGCTGCCGGGTAAACCGCGGGATTCCTCCCGTCAAGCGGAATGCGGCCGGGACGCAGCACATCTCATGCCAGCGCTCGGGCGGAAGGTGACGTGTTACCATCACGCTCGAGCCTTGATACGCGCTGCAACGGCTTGCGCCCGCCGGCGGTAGGCATGGGCGAGGCGCTCGGCGCCATCGCGGAAAAGATCTGTCTCGCCGCCTGCGAGTGCGAGCAGGCGTTGCTCCGTCGCCGCATGTGGTTCGATCGCGCCGTCGGGCCGGATATGGCCAAGCGCCAATCCGCGCGCAGCCAGCGCCCGGCCGACCAGCAGGCAGCGATGGCAGTCGAGCGGTTCGCGCTCGGCGCAAAGCAGGCACACGCGATGGTGCGCCATTTCATTCACGACGCGTTCGAGCCCGACCGCGAACTCCGCGCGGGCGGCCATGGCCTCGTAGTCGGCGACGCCGTCGCGATAGAGGCGAGGATCGCTCGGGCGGCCGCCCAGCGCGTCCCCCAGCGCGATATAGGCGATCGTCTCGCTCGCGAGTCGCTGCGCCAGCACCTTGCCCGAGAACCAGGGGCACCAGCGCGAGAACGGCACCGAGCGCACGTCGGCGACGGCGGTGACGCGGGCGTTCTTGAGCAAGGCCACGAAGCGATCGGCCGCCAGGTTGGAATGGCCGATGGTCAAGAGCTCGCAGGTAGCGGATCGCGTCATTGGCTTGATCGAGTTCTCACGGTTGGTGCGCGCCTGAACCACGCGTCGACGGCAACCGAGCGTTAGCCTTTGTGGTACATCTTGTGCCCGACGCACGAGCTTTGATGGTCAAGCGTGGGCTGGAGGATGCCACCTGGAGGATGCGATGGGTCGCCTTGCCGGCGTAGCCGGGTTTGCGGTCGTGATGGTGCTGCTGTCGTCGGCGGGTAACGCCCGCGCCGACGTCGTGGTCAGGATCGACAAGTCGAGCCAGCGGATGTCCGTGATCGTCAACGGCGAGCACCGCTATACCTGGGCGGTCTCCACCGGCATCTATGGCACGCCGAGCGGGACCTTCCGCCCGCAGTCGCTGGCGCGGTATCACCGCTCGACCCTCTACAACAATGCGCCGATGCCATATTCGATCTTCTACGACGGCAATTTCGCCATCCACGGCACGACGCACGTCTCCCGGCTCGGCGGACCGGCGTCGCGTGGCTGCATCAGGCTGCATCCCTCCAACGCCGCCGTCCTGTTCTCCCTGGTGCAGCAACAGGGCCTGGGCAACACCAGAATTTCGATCCACTAGGCCGGGCGAACTCGGTCTATTCCCTCTCCCATAGGGAGGGAGAGAGGTGGGGTGAGGGGTTATGATCTATCGGTAAAAGCCGAGTCGAGTACGCGGCGCTCAGCGCGGGGCCAAATCGGCGACGAGGTCGTGCACGCCGTTGATGAGCCCCTCGAACATGGCAAAGTTCAGTCGATTGACCGCGACGAAAACGCCGACCCCGCGCGTCGGCGCCAGCACCACGTAGGTCATGAACCCGGCAACGCCCCCGGCCTTGGTCAAGATCGGCGGGCGATGTCCCCTGGCGAATGAAATGATCCAGCCGAGGCCGAGCGCGTCCATCTTCTCGCCGCCGACGCCGACCGCCGCTTTGAGGCCGTCGTGCCAGCGGTAGGGGACCTGGGCGATCATGCGCACCTCGGCGCCGGCGGCGTCGTTGACCGCAAGGTGCCAGCGCATCCACTTCGTCATGTCGTCGCCGGTGGTGAAGACGTTGCCGGAAGCGTCCATCGCCGCCGGCGTGTCCCACAGCGGCGCCTCCTTGCCGTCGAGGTCGAGGCCGGTCATGGCCCGCGGCATCTGCGCGTCGGAGAGTTTCGTCGTGGTGTCGAGCATGCCCAGCGGCGCCGCCACGCGCTCGTGGAGCAGCGTGGCATAGGGCTTGCCGCCGGCTCTCGCGAGTGCGTCGCCCAGAAGCCCGAAGCCGAGATTGGAATACATCGCGCCCGCGCCCGGCGCATAGGGCAGCGATGCCCCCGCGAGCCAGCGCCAATAGGCGTCGGCTTCGAAGTGCTTGAACGGGTTTTCCCCCGGTTGCGGGTCCGGCACACCCGGCAGTTCGCGCGGCAGGCCGGCCGTGTAGCTCGCGACATCGAGGAGCGTGATCTGCCGGCCTGCGAACGCCGGCACCTTCGCGCCAGGCGGGGCATATTTGGCGAGCGGATCGGTAAGCTTGAGCGTTCCATCCACCGCCATGGTCGCGAGCACCTGACCCGCCATGACCTTGGCGATCGAGCCCATGCGCACAATGGAACGGCCGTCGGGCTCGACCTTGCTGCCCGGACGGGTCTCGCCGTACCCGAGCACGATGGACTCCTCGCCGCGCACAACCGCAAGCACCAGGCCGGGCGCGCCGGAGTTGAGCCACATTACCGCGCCTGCCATGGACGCGGCGTCTTTGAGAACGATGTCGTCGGCGCGCGCAGGATTTGCCGATGCGCCGGCAGCGAGCATCGCGAAGATCACGGCCGGGCGGTATCTGGTCGATCTCGGGGTCATGGGCACTCGCCAGTTGGGGGGAAGTTTGTCGCAGGATAGCATGGGATGAGGCGGAGATCGTTCTCGCCGCCGCGCGAGCTTAGCATCGAACGTTTGCCGAGGGTTGACATGAATGGCCACAAACACTGCGCATGCCGGGACGCGATCGTTGCTCCAAGCCGGCGTTTCTTTCTCACCGGACTCGCGGCCGCCGCGATCTCGCCCGCGGTCGCGCATGCGCAAGCCGGCGGCCCGACCTCCAGCGAGGACGTACGATTCATGCGCATGGCGCTCGACGAGGCCCGCCAAGGCGATTTTCCCTTCGGTGCGGTGATCGTGCGCGACGGCTCGGTCATCGCGCGCGGGCGCAATTTGGGGCGAACGACCGATGACCCGACCGCGCACGGCGAGATGGTGGCGATCCGGCGCTGTCTCGCCGATCACGGCAGCGCGGCGCTGCGCGGCAGCACGCTCTATACCTCGGGCGAACCGTGCGCGATGTGCATGGGCGCCATCCTGTGGTGCCATCTGGGGCGGCTCGTTTTTGCGGCGTCGGTCGCGCAACTCGCCACCAAGATCGACCAGATCATGCTCTCGAGCGCCGAGCACGCCGCCAAGGCGCCCTTTGCCCCGATCTCGATCACCGGCGGCGTGCTGGCGGACGAGGCCGTAGCGCTGTTCGTGAAGTGATCACACGAGTCCGCAGCCGACATGACTCTGCGCCGTTGGAGATATCGATGATCGCCCTTCGTGCGGCGAAGGCGGCAACGGTCGCGGCCATCGCGCTGTTCGCCAGCCTCGTCACCTTCGGAAATCTGACCGACTACAACACCAACTTCGTTTTCGTCGAGCACGTCCTGTCCATGGATACGATCTATGCGTTTTCCACGATCAAGTATCGGGCGATCACCGACCCTGCGCTCGCGCACGCGGCCTATGCGCTCATCATCGCGACGGAGGCGGCGACGGCGGTGCTGTGCTGGATCGGCGCGCTCGCGCTCGCGCGCCGGCTCTCCGCCGACGCGGCGGCGTTCAATCGGGCCAAGACCTTGGCCGTGGTCGGTCTGACCCTCGGCTTCCTGCTGTGGCACGTGGGATTCATGTCGATCGGCGGCGAATGGTTCGGGATGTGGCAGTCGCAGCAGTGGAACGGCGTACCCAGCGCGTTTCGCTTCGTCATGACGATTATCGCCGTGCTGATCTTCGTGGCGATCCCGGATCAGGAGCTCGAGCGGGGAGGGACGGCATGAGCCGCGGCGTTTACACGTCCACCTTGAGCGCGGCGATGAACGCCTCCTGCGGAATGTCCACCTTGCCGAACTGGCGCATGCGCTTCTTGCCCTCCTTCTGCTTCTCGAGGAGCTTGCGCTTGCGCGTCACGTCGCCGCCGTAACATTTGGCGGTGACGTCCTTGCGCAACGCGCGCACGGTCTCGCGCGCGATGATCTTGCCGCCGATCGCGGCCTGGATCGGCACTTGGAACATGTGCGGGGGAATGAGCTCCTTGAGCTTCTCCACCATGGCGCGGCCGCGGCTCTCCGCGCGCGTGCGATGGACCAGCATGGCGAGCGCGTCGACGGGATCGCCGTTGACCAGGATTTGCATCTTCACCAGGTCCGCCGGCTTGAAGTCGGTGAGGTGGTAGTCGAAAGAGGCATAACCCTTCGACACCGATTTGAGCCGGTCGTAGAAGTCGAACACCACCTCGTTGAGCGGCAGGTCGTATTTCACCATCGCGCGGTTGCCGACATAGGTCAGCTCGATCTGCGCGCCGCGCCGATCCTGGCAGAGCTTGAGCACGCTGCCGAGATACTCGTCCGGCGTGAGGATAGTCGCGCGGATCCAGGGCTCGTCCATTTCCTTGATACGCACCGGATCGGGCATGTCGACCGGATTGTGGATCTCGATCTGGCTGCCGTTGGTCAAAGTGATCTTGTAGATCACCGATGGCGCGGTCGCGATCAGGTCGAGGTTGAATTCGCGCTCGAGCCGTTCCTGGATGATCTCGAGATGAAGCAGCCCCAAGAAGCCGCAGCGGAAGCCGAAACCGAGCGCGGCCGACGTTTCCATCTCGTAGGTAAAGCTCGCGTCGTTGAGCCGCAGCTTGCCCATGGCCGCGCGCAAATCCTCGAACTGCGCGGCGTCGACCGGGAACAATCCGCAGAACACCACCGGAATGGCCGGCCGGAAGCCGGGCAGCGCCGTGCTCACCGGTTTGCGGTCGTCGGTGATGGTGTCGCCGACGCGGGTGTCGGCCACTTCCTTGATCGAGGCGGTGAGAAAACCGATCTCGCCGGGGCCGAGCTCGTCGACATTCACCATCTTCGGCGTGAACACGCCGACGCGGTCGACCTCGTAGGCGGCGCCGGTGCCCATCATGCGGATGCGCTGGCCGCGCCTGAGCACGCCGTCGACGATGCGAAGCAGCACGACGACGCCGAGATAGCTGTCATACCAGCTGTCCACCAGCAGCGCCTTGAGCGTTGCATCGCGGTCGCCCTTGGGCGGCGGCAGGCGCGTGACGATGCCCTCCAGCACCTCGGGAACGTTGAGGCCGGTCTTCGCCGAGATCAGGATCGCGTTCGAGGCGTCGAGCCCGATCACGTCCTCGATCTGCTGTTTCACCTTCTCGGGCTCGGCCGCCGGCAGGTCGACCTTGTTGAGCACGGGCACGACCTCGTGATTGTTGTCGATCGCCTGATAGACGTTGGCCAGCGTTTGCGCTTCCACGCCCTGGGAGGCGTCGACCACCAGCAGCGAGCCCTCGCAGGCCGCGAGCGAGCGGTTGACCTCGTAGGCGAAATCGACGTGCCCTGGAGTGTCGATCAGGTTGAGGACGTAGTCCTTGCCGTCGCGCGCGTGGTAATTGAGCCGCACGGTCTGCGCCTTGATGGTGATGCCGCGCTCGCGCTCGATGTCCATGGAATCGAGGACTTGCTCCACCATCTCGCGCTCGGCGAGACCGCCGGTCGATTGGATCAGCCGGTCGGCCAGCGTCGACTTGCCGTGGTCGATATGCGCGATGATGGCGAAGTTGCGGATATTTTCGATGGCCGCGTTCATGGCGCGCGCATTAGCACCCGTGTGTTGAAGCGGCAAGCAGGTAGGCCTGACGATTCTTGACGATTCTTGGCGACTTGCCTCTCCCCGCAAGCGGGGAGCCTCTCTCATTCCGCCGCCGCCACCTGCTGCTCCGCCAGGAATGGCTCGAGCGAGACCGGCTCGGCGTCGCGCGCCACGATCGCGTGGCCGGGCGGCACCGGCTTCCAATGCGCGCGGTTGGCATCGAGCGGCTCGGACACCACCACCACGTTGCCGCCGGACTCCCGGTAATAGAGCGAGTTGGCGTTGTCGTTGGCGGCGTAGCGGAAGGCGTAGAGATCGCGCCCGTTGGCGAGCGCCGCCGTAAAGCGCAGCGGCTCCCGGTAGCCGTCGGTGCTGACCAGCTCGGTCAGCGTCGCGAGCACGCGCGCGGTGGCGCCGACCGGATCCTTGTCGCCGCCGGCGCCGAGGATGGCGAGGAAGACCGCTTCCGAATCGGTGGTGCCGATGCGCGAGCCGTAGAACGCGTCGGGAATCAGCGCTTCCACCTTCCGCCGCAAGCGCCCCCAGTTGCCGATCATGCCGTTATGCATGAACAGCCAGCGGCCGCAGGCGAAGGGATGGCAGTTCGGGCGCGTGATCGGCGTGCCAGTCGCGGCGCGCACATGCGCGAAATAGAGATGCGAGCGGATGTGGCGGCACAGGTAGCGCAAATTCTCGTCGGACCACGCCGGGCGGACCTCGCGATAGAGCCCGGGTTCGGCGTGCTCGCCGTACCAGCCCATGCCGAAGCCGTCGCCGTTGGTGGCGGCGGTCGATTCCAGCGCCCGCTGACTCTGCACCACCAGCGAGTGCGCGGGGGCGGTCACGTACTGTTCCAGCGGGATCGTTTCGCCGCGATAGGCAATCCAGCGGCACATCGTATGTTCTCTCGGCCTCTTCCGAAGCAACGCCATCTAGCATTGCCTGAGGATGCGGCAAAGCGATGGCGGCTCACCTTGATATGGACCTCCCGGGCACGCCATGCCATAGGCTGCCGGCCGAAATGGGGGCCAAACCGGCATCTAGGATGCTTGCCATGTCGGCCATGACCCAAAGCGGGCGCCGCGGCCTCGCGCGCATCGAGCGGCTCTTCGATGCGCTCGCCGACCCCGCCCGGGGCGAGCGCACGGTGGTGGCCGTTCTGCTCGGCTATGTCGCGCTGTGGACGCTTTACGGCGCCATCGCCAAGGGCAGCCAGGACATCCACGCCGACATGTCCGAGCAGTTCGCGCTGGGGCGCGAGCTGGCGCTCGGCTATCCCAAGCATCCGCCGCTCGCGATGGCGGTGGTGCGCGCGTGGTTTGCCGTTTTTCCCACCGCCGACTGGGCCTACTACCTGCTCGCGATGGTTAACGTCGGTCTCGCGCTGTGGATCGCCTGGCGGCTCTGCGCGCGGTTTCTCGACGGCGAAAAGCGCGTGCTGGGGCTCGCGCTGCTCACGCTGGTGCCGTTCTTCAATTTCCACGGACTCAAGTTCAACGTGAACACGGTGCTGCTGCCGCTGTGGGCGGCGACGACCCTGTGGTTTCTGCGCTCGTTCGCGACGCGGCGCGTGCTCGACGCGGCGCTCGCCGGGCTCGGCGCGGCGGCGGCGATGTACGGCAAGTACTGGTCGATCTTCCTGCTGCTCGGGCTCGGCATTGCGGCGCTCGTCGACCGCCGGCGCGCCGCCTATTTCGGCTCGCTGGCGCCCTGGGTGACGATCGCGGTGGGGGCGCTGGCGCTCGCCCCGCACGTGGCCTGGCTCATCGCCAACGATTTCGCGCCGTTCTCCTACGCCATCGTCTTGCATGGTGCCGGTTCGCTCGCCTCCACCATCGGCGCCGCGCTCGGCTATCTCGCCGGCAGCATCGCCTATGTCGCGGTCCCGCTTTTGATCGTGGCGGTCGTGGCGCGGCCGAGCGGCGCGGCCGTCAAGGACATGGCATGGCCGTCCTCGCCCGCGCGCCGGCTGGCAGCGACCGCGTTCTGGACGGTGCTGCTGATGCCGGCCTTGATCGCGCCCTTGACCGGGCTGCGCTTGGTGTCGCTCTGGTCGATGTCGGCCTTCGCGTTGTTGCCGGTGATGCTGTTGTCCTCGCCGCTCGTCGCGATCCCCCGCCGCGACGCCGTCGGCGTCCTCGCGCTCGCGGTTGCATTCCCGTTCGTCATGGTGGCGATCGCCCCGGCGATCGCGTTCGCCATCCACAGCGCGGGCCCGGCGCCGGCCACCGCCCACGGCTCGCTGCTCGCCCAGCCGATCGAGCGGCTGTGGCGCGAGACGACCGACCGGCCGTTGCGAATTTTCAGCGGCTTTGACGAACTCACCGATGGCGCCAGCTTCTACATGCCCAGCCATCCGCTTGCGGTCCACGTGCTCGATGGCACCGCTTCCGCCGCGATGGAAGAACGCATCGCTCGCGACGGCATCGCGCTGCTCTGTCCCGCGCGATCATCCGTCGCCGCCACGGACTGGTGCGCGAAGGCGGCGCTCGCGCGCGCCCGTTGCTCCCCTCCCGGCAAGCAGATCGAGGTCGAGGTTTCCCGCCGTTATCTCGGCGCGGAAGGCAAGCCCGCGCGTTATCTGCTCATCGCCATTCCGCCGCGGCAGCCGCAAGCATCGCCGTCGGCGCGGGAGCCGCTCGCCCACTGCATCGCGCGCCATCTCACGGCGGCAGAGTGACGGCGGCCTTGATCAGCGCGACGACGTTTTGCAGCGGCGATTGCCGGCTGGCAACGGAGCGCTCGAATTCGGCGCTGGCGCGGTCGAACCGCGCGAGCTCGTCGCGCTTTTGCGCCTCGTCGAGGAAGGAGTAGATCAACGCGTTGCGGGCGATCGCCTTCAGCGCCCGATACTCGAGGCCAAAATCGCGCGCCGCGCGCAGGTATTCGTTGGTGAGGTCGATGCGGGATATCCCGGCATCGTCCGATGACAGCACGACCGGCACGCCGGCCGCGAGATAGGTGGGCAGTGGATGATCCTTGCCGCGCACGCCGAGGATGAGGTCAGTGCTGGTGAGGTTGACCTCGACGACGACCGGCCGCGCGCGCATCTCGGCGAGCAGGCCTTCCATGTCGCGTTCGAAGGCAAGCGCGACGCCATGGCCGATGCGGCGGGCGCCAGCGATCTCGATGGCTTCGCGGATGTGAAAGGCAAGATCGGGCGGCGGAACGAGGCCGAGCCACAGCTCGCCCGCGTGCAGCGCGACCGGCACGTCGTGGGCGAGAAAGCGGATGATCTGCATGTGGCGGGTGTAGTCGCGCCGCGCCACGAGACCATCTTCGGGCCCGACGAAATTGAGCGCGACGACGCGCGGTTCCGCGCGGATCAGCGCGGCCGCGATCGCGGTCTGAACGAACACCTCATCCGGAGGATTGTTGCGATTGACCTGGATGATGTAACGGAAGGTGACGCCGCATCCCGGTTGCGCCTTGGGCGCATCGCACGCGAGCGCGGTCCTTATCTTGCCCAGCGCGGCCGTCAGAACATTGCGCCTTGCCGCCACGCAATCGCCGAGCCCGCTCGCTTCCAGCGTCTTGAGCTTGGAGGCATCGTCAGTCGTCTCGTTGATTGCCTTGACGAACCTGTCGCGATCGTCCGGACACCACGACGACACCATGAACTCGACGTATTGCACGTTCTCGCTGTCATAGCGCCTGAGCTGGTCGATCGTCATGTCGACGAAATGCGAGCCGGACACCGCTCCGAATTTGTCGAAGGCGGCGAAGAATTCGTCGTGGCCGGTCGGCACGGCGGGAGTTGGCAGGAACGCGCGCATCGAGAACGCATCGACCAGCCAGTTGTAGAGCTGCTGGTCGCGCATGGCATCGGAGACCGGCACCGCTCCCGCACGGTCGCACTGCGATTTTGGCACCACGACCCTTTGGGGGTTGACGCAAAGCTCTTGCTGCGCGGCCCAAGCGATGAAGCGCTCGGCGTAGACGGCGCCGGCGAGGTGGGTATGGAGGTCGCCGCCCTTGGGCATGCGATGGAGGAAAGCGCGCAGCACCGTTCGATTTTCGCGCGCCGCTTCGAAGGTGGCCGCCGTGATGGCCGTGTCGAATTCGCCCGTCAGCACCGCGACGCGCAACAAGACGATGAAGGCCGCCAGCAAGATGGCGGCGAGGATGATCCGACGTCGCAAGGCTTGCCCCGCTGCGCTCGTTGCAGCGTAAAGCTAGCCGCTGAATGTGCCGGACTCAATCGCGATACGAGCGGCAAGCATCCGCGGTTCGTGCCGCAAGCGTCTCAATAGCGGTACGTCTCAGTAGCGGTAGTGATCCGGCTTATACGGGCCGTCGACGGGCACGCCGATATAGCTCGCTTGCTTGTCCGACATTTTCGTCAGCTTGACGCCGATCTTGGCGAGATGGAGCCGCGCGACCTTCTCGTCGAGACGCTTCGGCAGGGTATAAACTTTCTTCTCGTACTTCTTGGGATTGGTCCACAGCTCGATCTGCGCCAGCGTCTGGTTGGTGAAGGATGACGACATCACGAAGCTCGGATGGCCCATGGCATTGCCGAGGTTCACCAAACGCCCCTCCGACAAGAGGATGATGCGCTTGCCGTCCGGGAATTCGATCTCGTCGACCTGCGGCTTGACGTTGTGCCACTTGAGGTTCCGCAGCGCCGCCACTTGGATCTCGCTGTCGAAGTGGCCGATATTGGCGACGATCGCGCGGTCCTTCATCTTGCGCATGTGATCCGCGGTGATGACGTCGAGGTTGCCGGTCGCGGTGACGAAAATGTCGGCACGCGTGGCCGCGTCCTCCATGGTCGTGACCTCGTAGCCTTCCATCGCCGCCTGCAGCGCGCAGATCGGATCGACCTCGGAAACGAGCACGCGGCAGCCGGCCTGGCGCAGCGACGCGGCCGAGCCCTTGCCGACGTCGCCGAAGCCCGCGACCATGGCCACCTTTCCCGCCATCATCACGTCGGTGCCGCGGCGAATGCCGTCGACCAGCGATTCGCGGCAGCCGTAAAGATTGTCGAACTTCGATTTGGTCACGCTGTCGTTGACGTTGATCGCCGGCCACAGCAGCGTGCCCTTCTTCTGCATTTCGTAAAGCCGGTGAACGCCGGTCGTTGTTTCTTCCGTCACGCCGCGGATGGCATCGGCATTCTTCTTGTACCAGCCGGGCTTGTCCTTCAGCCGCTGTTGGATGGCCGCGAATAAAATTTCCTCTTCCTCGTTGGTCGGCTTGGCGATCAGGCCGGTTTCACCCTGTTCCGCGCGCAGGCCGAGGTGGATCAAAAGCGTGGCGTCGCCGCCGTCGTCGAGGACCATGTTTGGGGTGCCGCCGTCGCCCCATTCGAAGATGCGGTGCTGGTAGTCCCAATACTCCTTCAGCGTCTCGCCCTTGACGGCGAAGACCGGCGTGCCGCCGGCTGCCACCGCCGCCGCGGCGTGGTCCTGGGTCGAATAGATGTTGCACGAGGCCCAGCGCACGTCGGCGCCGAGCGCCTTGAGCGTCTCGATCAGCACCGCGGTCTGGATGGTCATGTGCAGCGAGCCGCAGATGCGCGCGCCACGAAGCGGCTGCTCGGAGCCGTACTCCTCGCGCGTCGCCATGAGGCCGGGCATCTCGGTCTCGGCGATGGCGATTTCCTTGCGGCCCCAGTCGGCGAGACCGACGTCCTTGACGACATAGTCGGCAACCGGCTTGGCAACAGTTCTGGCGGCTTTCGATGCAGCGTTCATGACGATCCTTGCATGGGTTGGGGAAAGCGGGGCGCGCGAGCCGGCACGCCGGTCGGCGGTCGCTATAGCAGGGCCCGCCGCCTCCTGCAACGAAGATATAAAGATTTCTTTATGTCCGCAGACGGCGCAAACTTGCCCCCGCGCCGAACTGTCAAGGCGGCCCGGCGTTGACCCGGCAAGGCCGGCGGTGATTCGCCAGGAGCGCCCGATGCGAGAGAAGACGCAGCTTAATCTCGAGCTTTCTCCCAAGATCAATTCGCTGCAGAAGCTCGCCAAGGCGGAGAACGAATGCACGCGCTGTCCGCTCTATAAAGACGCGACGCAGGCGGTGCCGGGCGAGGGCCGGAAGTCCGCTCATCTCGTGCTCGTCGGCGAGCAGCCCGGCGACAAAGAGGACGTCAGCGGCAAGCCGTTCGTCGGTCCGGCCGGACGCGTCCTCGACCGGGCGTTGGCGGAGGCGGGAATTCCCCGCACCGAGGTCTTCGTCACCAATGCGGTAAAGCATTTCAAGCACGAGATGCGCGGCAAGCGGCGCCTGCACAAGCGCCCCAACGCCTACGAAATCGAACGCTGCAAGATTTGGCTCGATCTCGAGCGCGCGATCGTGAAGCCGGCGGCCATTGTCGCGCTCGGCGCCACGGCCGCGCGCAGTCTGCTCGGCCGTTCGGTCACGATCGGCAAGCTGCGCGGACAGACCTTGCATCTGGCCGACGGCACCGCCGCCTTCGTGACCATCCATCCGTCCTGGCTGCTGCGCATGGAGGACGACGCGGACCAGCAGCGCGAGTACGACAATTTCGTCGCCGATCTGCGACCAGCGGCGAGGGTGTTGAGGAAGGAAGTGGCTTGAGCCGGCCAGGCGCGGAGCAGGCTTATTCCTGTTCCGTGAACCGCCCGCTCACCAGTGCGGCCAGCGCGTCGACGACCTCGGCCGCCTGCGGCCCGCTCGCTTCGACGGTGATCGTCGTGCCGGGGCCGGCCGCCAGCATCATCAGGCCCATGATCGAGGTGCCGCCGACGACCTCGTGGCCGCGCTTGACCTTCACCTCGCAATCGAATCTTTCCACCGTTTGCACGAACTTCGCCGAGGCGCGCGCGTGCAATCCCTTCTTGTTGCAGATTTCGAGCACGCGGATGATCGGTGCCGGGTTCGGCGGATGATTGGCGGAAGAGGAGTCGGCCACGCCCGCGGGCTCGCTCATTTCCCGGTGAGAACGCGGCTGGCGATGGTGATGTATTTGCGGCCGGAGTCCTGCGCAGCCGCCACCGCCTCGGTCAGCGGACATTCGTCCCGCACCTTGGCGAGCTTCACCAGCATCGGAAGATTGATGCCGGCGAGAACCTCGACCTTCGGCCGGCCCATCACCGAGATCGCGAGGTTGGAGGGCGTGCCGCCGAACATATCGGTGAGGATGGCGACCCCTTCGCCGCTGTCCACCCGCTTGACCGCCTCGATGATGTCCTTGCGGCGTTGCTCGACGTCGTCGTCGGGCCCGATCGTCACCGCCTCGATCTGCTTCTGCGGGCCGACGACGTGCTCCAGAGCCGAGCGGAACTCGGCCGCGAGGCGCCCATGGGTGACGAGTACGAGGCCGATCATGGAGCTCCCCGCCGGCGCGTTCCCGTTGCACCGCACGAAAGGCCGCCCATCATGACCATCCGAAGCCCATGCGCAAGGGGCTTTCCAGCGATTTGGGGGCGGTGTTGCATTGCGGTAAAGGGCGCCTTTCCCGCGCCCTGCGGCGGGGGAACTTAGCGCGCGCCGGTTACTTTTGTGCCACCGGGCTCGGCTGCAAGGATCATGACGGAGGTTTAATATCACCGTCCGGTGAATGCAGAAGGGCGAGGACGGGGACGAGCGCGTCCGCGCCGGGTGCGACCGCAAGTCGCCGCAAGGGCACGCCGAGGAGCACGGTCTCGCTGGCCGCCGGCAGCCGCTCGGCATCCTCGGCTGCCAGGTCGACCACCAAGCCGACCACCGCCATCGGCTCGTGGTCGAGCCGCCGAATGCCGAGCCCGCGCACTTCGATCAGTCCCGCCAGCGCCGCGGCCGGCCGTACCAGCAGACGCCCGTGATGCGCTTGCAGATGAACGCGGTCGTCTCCCACCAGGCGGGCGAACCGCAGCAGCCCGGTGTCCGCCGCCTGAATGAGCGCGAGCGCAAGTTGCGATTTGCCGGCTCCGGCCGGCCCACGGATGAGCACGGCGCGCGCGCCGGCCAGCACGGCCGAGGCGTGCACGGTCGGAGTTTGATCCGCCATCACATCGCCGGCAGCCGCACGATGAAGCGCGCCCCGAGCACCAAGGGCGTCTCGTCGGAAGCCGCCGGCGCCGGCCGGCGGTTCTCCGCCCAGATGCGGCCGCCATGCGCCTCGATGATGTGCTTGGAAATCGAGAGACCGAGGCCCGAATTCTGCCCGAAGGCCTGGTGCGGCCGGTGCGTGTAGAAGCGTTCGAAAATCTTCTCGATCGCCTCGTCGGGCATGCCCGGCCCGTCGTCGTCGACGACGATCTCGGTCTCGCCCTTCAAGCGCCGGCAGGTGACGCGCACCGTGCCGCCGGAGGGCGAGAACGAGCGGGCGTTGTCGATGAGGTTGTCGATCACCTGTCCGAGGCGGGAATCGTTCCCGAGCACCGCGAAGGCGAACGGCCTGCCTCCTTCGAAATTCAGGGTGACGGTGACGCCGTCGTCATGGCGCTCGTTGGCCACACCGACGACGGTCGTGAGCAGCTTTGCCAAATTGACCGGTTGCGCTTCGTGGCGTTGCATTTCGGCGTCGAGTCGGCTGGCGTCCGAAATGTCGGAGATCAGCCGGTCGAGCCGTTTCACGTCGTGCTGAATCACCGACAGTAGGCGGCTGCGGCTCTCGTCGTTTTTGGCAAGCGGCAGCGTCTCCACCGCCGAGCGCAGCGAAGTGAGCGGGTTCTTGAGCTCGTGCGCCACGTCGGCGGCGAATCTCTCGATCGCCTCGATGCGGGTATAGAGCGCGTCGGTCATGTCGCGCAGCGACCCCGACAGGTGCCCGATCTCGTCGCGCCGGTGGCTCAGGTCGGGAATTTCCACGCGCGAGCTGATACGCCGGCGCACGAGTCGGGCGCTTTCCGCCAGCCGCCGAACCGGGCCGGCGATGGTTCCAGCGAGCAGGAACGACAGCACCACCATCACGCCGGCGGCGATGAGGAACACCTTGAAGATGGCGACGCGCTCGGCGCCCACCATGTTGTCGATGTCGGCGCCCTGCGTCGACAGCATGAGGGCGCCGCGCACGGCGCGGAAGCGCTGCACCGGTACCGCGACCGACACGATGACTTCGCCGCGATCGTTGATGCGCACCATGCTCGACTTGAAGCCCTGCAGTGCATTGCCGACCTCGCCGTAGGCCTTGCCGTTCTGCGGACCGAGCTCGTGATAGAGCGGCAGCGTGCCGCGGCTGAACCAGGTGCGGATGGCGACGTAGCCGCGCTCGAGAACGCCGGGCCTCTGCGTCGGCGGCGGCAGATCGAAGCGCAGCACGTCGTAGAGATTGCGGCTGTCGAGGAGGAGGACGCCGTCGCGGTCATAGATGCGTGCGCGCGTATTGGTGGGAGAAACCAGGCGGCGCAGCACGGGCGCGACCCGCTCGGGATTGACCGGGAATTCGAGCCCCGAGAGCGCCTCCTCGGAGGGGCCGTAGCTTTGGCCGGCTTGCAGCTCGAGCAGGCGCTCGGCATCGATGGTGATGGCGTCGGTCTCCACCGTCGCCGAGGCGGCCACCGCGCCGGCGATGATTTCGCCTTGCACCAACAAGCTCTGGATGCGCGCGTCGATCAGGCCGGCGCGGAATTGGGAAAGATAGAGAACTCCGACCACCAGCGCGAGCAGGCCGGTGACGTTGAGAAAGACGATGCGCCGGCTCAGACTCGAAAAGGCGACGCGAACGAAGAGGTGCCAGCCTCGCAGCAATAGGTAAGCGATCTGTCGTCGGCCGGTTTTGGCGAGCGAGGGGCTCTCGTCGGGGTCCGCCTCAGCGGCGGTCTTCAGCATCTCCGACGCGCGCTGGCTGAGATTCGAGAAGGTCGCAACGACGAAGCGATGCCAGGCTTGCAATAGGTCAATGGAGCGCCGAAGCCCGGCCTTGGCGAACAGCAACGCGGTTTCGTCGAGCCGTTGCGGCGCGACGTCGCCCTCGAACATTTCAGCCGTTCGATTGTGCCGACTCAAGCGCGAGAAGGCGCTACGGACGAAGCGATCCCAGGCTTGCAATAGGTCCGCGACCCGCCGTCCGCTTTTCGCAAACGAGGAGCTGTCGCCGGGCCATTGCGGCGCGACGTCGGTCTTGAAGCTTTCCGGCGTTCGATTGAGCACGGTCAGTCTGCCGGTTGCGCGCCCCAATTCCAGGCCCCGCCGGCGTCGATCTTAGGCGGTCGAGCCTGCTCGCCAAACCGTCCCTAGTGTGGTGGATTTGAAGTTCCTACGGCCTTGCAGCAAACGTCGCATAGGAACTTCAAATCCAAAAACCACACTAGTCATAAGTTTGCTCGTATCCCTCGATTCCGAAGTTCGCACCAGATTGTGCTGCAAGGGCTTGCGAACTTCGGAATCGGGACACGAGTGTCACATTTCTTTGAACCGATAACCGACGCCATAGAGCGTTTCGATCATGTCGAAGTCGTCGTCGGTCCCCTTGAACTTCTTGCGCAGCCGCTTGATGTGGCTGTCGATCGTGCGATCGTCCACGTAGACCTGGTCGTCGTAGGCGGCATCCATCAGCGCGTTGCGGCTCTTGACCACGCCGGGCCGGCTCGCCAGCGCCTGCAGGATCAGGAATTCGGTGACGGTCAGCGTCACCGGCTCGTTCTTCCAGGTGCAGGTGTGGCGCTCCGGGTCCATGCGCAAGAGGCCGCGCTCGAGCACCTTGGCGGCATCGGTCTCCTTCGGCGCGCTGCCGTCCTTCGGCGCCGAGCGGCGCAGAATCGCCTTGACGCGCTCGACCAGCAGGCGCTGCGAGAACGGTTTGCGGATGAAATCGTCGGCGCCCATTTTGAGGCCGAACAATTCGTCGATCTCCTCGTCCTTGGAGGTGAGGAAGATCACGGGCATGTCGGACTTCTGGCGCAGCCGCCGCAGGGTTTCCATCCCGTCCATGCGCGGCATCTTGATGTCGAGAATAGCGAGATCCGGCGGCGACGTCTTGAAGCCGTCGAGCGCGGAAGCGCCGTCGGTATAGGTCATGATGCGATAGCCTTCAGCCTCGAGCGCGATGGAGACCGAGGTCAAGATATTGCGATCGTCGTCGACGAGAGCGATGGTCGGCATGGAGCCCCTATCCCTGCATTCGCCCTGGAGACTGTGAAGCCCCCAAAGCAAGGCTGAAATGTGGCAAAACCCTGACAAACGCGTGATTCGTCAAAGGGTTTACTAGCATATCTCGCCCCGGCGATCCGCGCCAAGGCCCAGTTGCCGCGCGCGCCGTGAGCGGGGGCGCTTGGTAACACCCTTCAGCGGAGAGTCCAAATGCAGCCCACCGCCGATTTCAACCCCTCAGCCGCCGCCAAGAAGCTCCTGTGCGAGGGCCGCTCGGGAGCATTGGCCACTCTGCTGCCC
>WNEZ01002980.1_pt1 | contig 21191 bp, 15 predicted proteins | sample 5400521 | NCBI WGS metagenome assembly WNEZ01 (sample SAMN13153339, study PRJNA577476) | soil metagenome | isolation source: 120 cm saprolite under Douglas fir tree site 2 hole 1 replicate 1 | place: USA:California | collected 2015-04-18 | reverse complement strand
TCGTACTTCGTGACTACCCACTGTCCATCCTTACTTTCTTCCGTCACCGAAAACAGGTCTTTGTAGGTGGCATCATGGCTGGGACTGGAGTAGCGTTCGCCTTTGTAGTGAAGGATGACCAATGGTGGCGCGTCTTCCCACTCGATGAGATTCCACGAAATCAGCGGATGTTCGGACTCGGAATCGCAGATGAAGTCCGCGCGCTTCTTGCGATAGTCCTTTTTCTTCTCCCACTTTGCCAGAACCTGGCGGCAGTTTCCATCGCGCATCTCGCGAATGAAATTGCCGGCGGTCCGTTCGATCGTGCGATCGCGAAACGGATTCATGGTGATGCTCAGCGGCATGCGAGTCAGGGGATCGCGCTCTTCCGATCGCGCCAGCACCGGCGGTTGGTTGCTGAGCCACCAGAGATAGCCCAGGAACACCAGGACCAGCAGGCCTCCCGCGCCGAGCGCAATGCCGAGATGACTGCGCGAAAACTGCATCTAAAAAGTCTCGGCTAAGGGCAATCTCTTCGCAAGGTTACGAGAGAAACCAGCGTAACCAGTGTCGGCCCGGGGTGCGCGCCTCGCCGGCCACTCAGGGAAGACCCGTTGAGACGGAGGCGGGTGGATGGCGAACGCAACACGTGCCGAAGGCCCCGGTGCGCGGCGAGGCTCGATCGAGTGAGCCTCCAAACCCTTTTTTCATGGCCCTCCCCCAGTTTGTCTTTTCGCACTCGCAGGCGTATAGTTGGCAATGAATACTGTTGTGTCGTAGTTCTTAGGAATTGTCGAAGCACACCAGTGGGCGCAAGCCCACTTTTTAGTTTGGGGCACGATTGGCGCGGCGATTCTGGCGTAAGTTACTGAAAAGATGGCTTTTGATGAGCAGCAGGTGCGGAGCATTGCGGACCGCGTGGCGGGTTCGAGTGGACTGGAAATAGCGGACATCGAATTCCACGGGGCGGGCAAGCATCGCATGTTGCGAGTCTTTATTGACCGTCCGGGAGCGGTTCCGTCTCAGGATCATCCGGACGGTGTGACGCACGAGGACTGCTCAAATTTCAGCCGCGAGTTCGGGACCATCCTCGATGTTGAGGATGTGATGCCGGGTGGGTCGTATCTGCTGGAGGTTTCTTCTCCGGGACTCGATCGCAAGTTGACTAGGGCGGCCGATTTCGAGCGCTTCCGCGGGCATCGCGTAAAGTTGATGACGCGTCAGCCGGTGAATAACAACCGGCACTTTGAAGGCAACCTGGAGAGCTTCGAGAACGACAAGTTGGTGCTCGATATGAGCGCGGCCCGCCGCAAGATGCGTCCGAAAGACGGACAGGCCCCGAAAGTGGAAATTGAACTGGCCAACGTTGAGAAGGCCAATCTGGTACCTGAGATTTAAAAGGTCTCAGGTGTCAGGTCGCAGGTCTCAGGAGCACCAAATTCTGAGAACTGGAGCCTGAGACCTGACACCTGAGACCTGAGACCTGAATTTATGGCAAGCGAGCTTTACAACATTATCGAAGGGGTCAGCCGCGAGAAGGGGATCGACCCGCAGATCGTGGTTAGCGCGGTCGAGGACGCCATCGTCGTCGCGACTCGCAAGTACTACAAGTCGCAGGAAAATCTGCGCGCGGTGCTCGACAAGGAGAGCGGCAAGATCAACGCCTACGCGGTCAAGGCGATCGTCGAGAATCCCGAGCAGATCGAGGATCCCAACTTGCAGGTAACGGTCGACCAGGCTCGCAAGCTCGATCCCAACGCGGAAGCGGGCGGCGAGTTGCTCATTCCCAAGGTCACCGAGGGAATTCTCGGACGCATTGCAGCGCAACTGGCTAAGCAAGTCATCTTCCAAAAAGTACGCGAGGCTGAGCGCGACACCGTTTACAACGAGTACATCGGCCATGTGAACGAAGTGGTGAATGCGACCGTGAAGCGCATCGAGGGTCCGGATGTGATTCTCGATATCGGCAAGGCCGAAGCGCGCATGGGACGCAAGGAGCAATCGCGCCTGGAGTCGTTCGCCGTGGGCGAGCGGGTGCGCGCGGTGATCGTGCGCGTCGAAAAGGCTTCCAAGGGACCGGGCGTTGTGGTTTCGCGCGCGGCGCCGGAGCTGGTACAGCATCTGTTCCAGACCGAAGTTCCCGAAATTTATGACGGCACGGTTGTGATCCGCGCCATCGCTCGCGAGGCCGGTGAGCGCACCAAGATCGCCGTCATGTCCAAAGACAAGGACGTGGACGCGGTCGGCGCTTGCGTTGGAATGAAAGGCATGCGCGTACAGTCGATCATCCGCGAACTGCGCGGCGAAAAGATCGACATCATCGAGTATCACGAGGATGCGGTCACCTTCGCCGAAAAGGCGCTCCAGCCGGCCAAAGTCAGCCGCGTCACTGTCGTCGATTCCGCTGAAAAGCACCTGGAAGTCGTGGTGGACGACACTCAACTCTCGCTCGCCATCGGCAAAAAAGGCCAGAACGTCCGGCTGGCGGCGAAACTGCTGGGCTGGAAGATCGACATCAAGAGCGAGGAAGAAAAACGACAGGAAGTTGAGCAGCAGATGTCGGCGATGCTCCCACAGAGTGTGACGCCGCTCGAGAACGTTCCGGGATTGGGCGAAGGTCTAGTCGAAAAGTTGAAAGCTGCCGGGGTGACTACGGTCGAATCACTGGCCGACATGACGCCTGAGCAACTGGAAGCCATCGAAGGCATTGGCCCCAAGACGGTGGAAAAAATCAGCATCGCGGTCAATAATTATTTCTCGAGCCTGGAAGGCGGCGAGGTGGTAGGGGCCGCGGAATCCGAAGGGATTGAGGCGTCTGCCAGCGAGGAAGCAACGGTGGAAGGCCCCTCGGGACCGGCGGAGCTGTCCACCGAAGCGGAGTCCGTCGAATCCGCCGAGACTTCGGCTGACGATGACACCGCAGAAATCGAGGCCGCCAGCGAGACTTCGGAAGGCGAGTCCGCTGAGACAGCGCAAAGCGGGAATGAGACCGAGCCCGCGATCGAGAAGGCCACGGAAGAAGAGAAGAACTGAAGCGGCGCGTAAACGTCACGCCGATTCGTATGTATCGGCGCACGTGTGCGACATGATTCACTCCCTGAGGTCGATATGAGAGCTTAGCGGAAACCAGAAGGCGAGAGGGTGGATGAGCAAGATTCGAATCAACGATCTGGCGCGGGAGCTGGAAGTCAAGAGCAAGGCGATTCTTGACGCGCTCACCGAGGTCGGAGTAACCGAGAAGAAGACGCACTCCAGCTCCATCGAAGAGCACGAAGCGGTGCTGGTCCGCAAATATTTCCGCACTCATGCGGAAGAAGCCGCTGCATCCTCGAAGACTTCCCGCGCCGCTCGCATCGAAGACGAGATCAAAACCAAGATCGACTTGTCGAACATCTCCCGCCCAGGAGACGTCCTGCGGGCGATCCAACAAAAGACAGAAGCAGCCACCCAGGCCCCGGCTCGTTCGGTAGCCAAACCGGCGGCTGCAGCGTCCCCGACGGCCAAGCCCGAGGCACTTTCAGCACCGTCTCAGGCTAAACCGCCCATATCGGCCAAGCCGGCCGCAGAGACTCGGGCGCCAAAGTTTGTTACACCGGCTTCAGTGGCGGCAGCGCGGCCACCTGCCCCTGTGGTCACTCCGAAGCCGCCTTCCTCTCCACCGCCAAGTGCGATCTCAACTCCATCGGCAGTTGCAATTCCGCCGCGGTCTGCATCTCCCGTTGCTCCGGGCCCGACTGCTTCCGCCGCGGCAGCGCCACCGACTCAGTCCGCGCAGTTGCAGGCCGCCGCCTCCAAACCGCCCGCTGCTGCGAGCGCGCCTCCGCGGGTCATCATGCCGCAGACCGGACCCCGTCCGGTGTACAAGGCTCCAATATCGTCAGCCGGAGCTGCATCACGTCCGGCTCCAGGACGACCGGAACCCGGCAAGCCGATCTTCCAGCGGCCCCGGCCAACTCAGTCCGCGCCGGGAGCCCGTCCGGCTCTACGTCCTGGCGAACGCCGACCCATGCATCCCACGCGGCAGTCGCCCACGGGCACCCGTCCGCTGGGAGTGGGCCCCGGAGGAGGCGCGATGGCGCCCCCCGGACCGACGCGTCCCGGAGCTCGTCCCGGTGGACCGTCGCGGCGTCCCGGCCAGCGCTACATTCCGCGCGGCATAAAAGAAGGCCCGATGAAGGGCTACACTCCGCCACCGCGAGTGACGATTTCGAACGAGCCGCTACCGATCACGCGGAATATCACCATCACCGAAGGGATTTCGGTGAAAGATCTGGCCGAGAAGCTCGGCATTCGCGCCAAGGATTTGATTGCGAGACTGCTGGCTAAGGGCGTCTTCGCGACCATCAACCAGACGCTCGACGCCGAACTGGCCACCGAGATGGCGCGCTTTTTCGGCGCCGACACCGAGGTCATCACCTTCGAAGAACAAGCGTCGAAGGATATGGCCGAGACCGTCCAAGGGAGCGAAGAAGGCGCCGACGCCGTTCCCCGTCCGCCAGTGGTCACGATCATGGGCCACGTCGATCACGGTAAGACCACGCTGCTCGATTCGATTCGATCCACTAACGTCGCCGAAGGTGAAGCCGGGGGCATCACCCAACACATTGGCGCCTACAAGGTTCGCATTCTGGACACTGCATCCCCGGCATACGGCCACGAGATTGTCTTCCTCGATACGCCGGGCCATGAAGCCTTTACACGCATGCGCGCCCGCGGCGCAAAAGCTACCGACATTGTGGTGCTCGTGGTAGCAGCCGACGACGGAGTAATGCCGCAGACGCTCGAAGCCATCGACCACGCGCACGCTGCCGAAGTTCCAATCATCGTCGCCGTCAACAAGATCGATAAGCCGGAAGCGTTGCCCGACCGGGTCAAGAAGCAACTCGGCGATCGTGGCCTGCTGCCCGAAGAGTGGGGAGGGAAGACCGTCTTCGTCGATGTGTCGGCGAAGAAGAAGACCAATCTCAACCTGCTGATGGAAATGATCTGCCTGACCGCGGACCTGCAGGAACTGAAAGCGGTCCCCGGGCGGGCGGCGAGCGGCGTTGTGCTCGAGGCCAAGCTCGATCGCGGACGCGGTCCGGTCGGCACCATCCTCGTGCAGAACGGCACTCTGCGTACCGGCGACAACTTTGTCGTCGGCAACGTGTATGGGAAAGTCCGCGCCATGTTCGACGACCGCGGACAACAACTCCAGGAAGCGCCGCCCTCGACGCCCGTTGAGATCCTCGGGCTTGAAGGGCTGCCCCAGGCAGGCGATCAATTCGTGGTAGTCACAGATCGCGAGAAGGCGCGCGACATCTCCGACTACCGTGAACAGAAGGCGCGCGAAGCCACGCTGGCCAAGAGTTCCCGCGTTTCGCTCGAAGGCCTGTCCGAGCAGTTGAAGACTTTGGGCATGAAGGAATTGAACATCATCCTCAAGGGCGATGTCGGGGGGTCGATCGAGGTTCTCAGCGATCTCCTCGCGAAGCTTTCGAACGACAAAGTACGCTTGAAAGTTCTGCGTGCCGGTGTTGGTGCGATCACCGAAGGCGACGTGCTGCTGGCGTCGGCGTCAAATGCCATCATCATCGGCTTCAACGTGCGCCCCGAGCGCAAGGCGCAGGAACTGGCCGAGCAGGACAAAGTCGACATCCGCCTGCACTCGATCATTTACGAACTACAGGACGAGATCAAGCGCGCCATGACCGGCCTGCTCGAACCAACGATCAAAGAAACCTACCAAGGACGCGCCGAGGTGCTCGAAACCTTCCGCATCCCGAAGGTTGGCATGATTGCAGGCTGCCGAGTAAGCGACGGCCTCATCAAACGCGACTCCCAGGTCCGCTTGCTGCGCGACAACACGGTCGTTTTCACCGGCAAGGTCGCATCGTTGCGCCGTTTCAAGGACGACGCTTCTCAGGTTACCAACGGCATGGAATGCGGCATCTCAATCGCGAACTACGGCGATATCAAGGTCGGCGACGTGATTGAAGCGTTTGTGACGGAAAAGATCGCGGCGGAGGCAATGGCGTAAAGACATTTGGGGGGTGGTGGCTGGCGATTTAAATTGCGCGGTGAGCCCAGCCACCAACCACAAGCCATCTCATCACGGCCCCGTTTGTTTAGTGAACGACCCGCCGATATCAATTCCAGAGTCGGCCTGCAAGAAGTAACCGGTGTTGGTGGACGAGACGTAAAACACCATGTTATTCGTAAACCCCGGAAATTGAGCCGTCGCGACCCCGTTGCTGTTCACGGCATAGGAGCCCGTAAAGGTAAAGTCGGAAAAGCCTCCAACAATGTTGTTCGCGTCGAAGAAACTGGTCCTATAGTTCGTCCTCAGGGAACCCGAACCGTTTGGCGTCAGAGTTCCCACCCGATCCTTGAACAAGTTGTCCACTCCGTCAAAGCCATCCATGAAAAATGAGGCCTGCCCATTCAAGCTGCTATTCGAGAAGGTTCCCGACTGCTTGTCTAGCGAGCCATCCTCCACGTTGGTGGGATCATTGACCAGGAACAATGCTCGTGATGGGCTCACCAGGTACATTACCTTTTCGTTGGCGAGTCCGGTCGAAAGATTGAGGATCACGTCGGCCCGACCGTTGGCGTCTACGGTATAGCTGCTGTTCGGGTTGAGCAGGATGTTGGTGACCGGAGTTCCATCCTGAACAAAATCGAAATTACCGTCAGTCACGCCTCCGGTGCCGTTCGTCGTGAAGAAACCCACGGAGTGAATTCCGGAAATAAAAGTGGTTTCGCCGGCACTCCCGAAAACGTAGCTGCCATTCAGTGAGGCGTCCGAGAATGGCCCTCCCGTTTGCGCTTCTGCCTCACCGATGCCCAGTGATGAGGTTGCATCGGTGTTCAGGAAACGAAGCTTTTTGGAATTGACGACGTAGTAGACGTAGTGGCTGGTTCCGGTGTCGTCTGTGATCGTCACCGTACCACGGCCGCTCAATGTACCTGGGGCCTGCGCCGTGCCAGAAATCGTGACCGGAGAAAAGAGTCCCGATCCTCCAATGAGCACGTCCCCAGTGCCGGTGATCTGGCCTGCGTTCCAAGTCGTCACGCCCACCTTGGAGTTCGCTGCTATCAAATCGTGCGTTTGGAGCACAAATGTTCCGGCCGGTACGCTCGCAAATGCGGTCGTGTCCTGTTTCTCGCCAGACCCGGCGCTGGTGTTGAAGCCTTCATCTTCCACCATATAAAAGTGGCTGTCGTCGCTGAGAGTAATACGGTACTGCGGGACGTTGTTCACGCCGAAATTGAATAGCAGGTCACCGGTTCCGTCCTTATTGATCCTGTAGGAGCCGGTAGCCTGGATATTCAGTCCGGCCGTAAAATTTTCGATGAAGTCATCGGTCACGGACGTCAGGTTTCCATTCCCGTCGGCCGTAAATACTCCTCCCTCGACAAAGAAAAAGGAATTCACACCGTCCGGCGTGCCAACTCCCCGCAGCGTAAACGCGTACTGACCCTTCAAACTGGCATCGGTGAAATTGCTATTGTTTCCGCCCCCGCCCCCTCCTCCACCGTTGCCGCCTCCGCCAAAGCCGCACCCGACCGCCAATGAGAGAGTTGCGATCGCGACCAAAGCCATGGCCGCGCGCGCGGCACACTTCGACCTGCCAAAAAGGGGGTTCATACGACACTCCTGTGCTCGGTAAGATGCTTCTAAACCCGGATTGTAGAGGAAAGTTTTCTGTAAAACGATTGGAAGACGGGTTCTCTCAGGCTTCGGTCACTTCCGCCGGTCGGGGGCTCCGAGCGGCCGGCGTCATCTTCCTTCGCGCTTCGGAGATCCACATTGCAACGCGATAAATCAACAAAACACCGAGCACGAAGGCGTATTGCAATGGTTTCCGCAAGTCGGCTTTGACTAGCCAGATGTAATGGATGACCGCCGCGATTCCGGTGACATAGATTAATCGATGCAGCCGCTGCCAGTTCTTGCCCAGACGCCGGATCCAGCCCTTTGTTGAAGTCAAGGCCAGGGGAATCACGAGCACGAAAGCGGTGAAGCCGGCGGTGATGAAGGGACGCTTGTAGACGTCCTTGATCATCTCGTGCACATCGAAAGACTTGTCGAGCCAGATGTAGGTGGTGAAGTGCAAACAGCCGTAGAAGAACGCAAACAACCCGATCATGCGGCGGACGCCAATCAGCCAGTACTGCTTGGTCAGCTTGCGCAGCGGAGTGATCGAGAGCGTCGTCAGGATCAGAATCAACGTCCAATCGCCGGTTGAGTGGGTGATGACCTCGACCGGATTGGCGCCCAATCCGTCATGAAAGGCTTTCCAGGCGAGCCGTTCCAGGGGAACGAGCGCGGCCAGAAAAATCAGAATCTTGGTGATTCGCAAGCGAGACATAAAAAGTAATTGCAGAGGTCAGAGGTCAGATTGCAGAGGTGAACACTGCCGGAACCGAGAGATTTTACCTCTGCAATCTGACCTCTGACCTCAGAAATTCTTTTTCAGGTCCATTCCCGAGTACAAGCTCGCCACCTGGTCGTATCCGTTGAACATCAGCGTCGGCCGCTTCAAAAACTCGCCCAGGCGGCGCTCTTTGGCCTGGCTCCAGCGCGGATGATCCACGTTCGGGTTCACGTTCGAATAAAAACCATATTCGTTCGGAGTGGCCAGTTGCCAGCTGTTCATCGGCTGCTCTTCCGTAAATCGGATGCGCACAATCGACTTCGCACTCTTGAACCCATATTTCCATGGAACGACAATTCTTAGCGGCGCTCCATCCTGATTCGGGAGCACTTCTCCATACATCCCGAAGCAGAGCAACGCCAGCGGATGCATGGCTTCGTCCATACGCAGCCCCTCAACATACGGCCACTTGAGCACAGGGACGCGCTGTCCCGGCATTTGCTTGGGATCGTAAAGGGTCGTGAACTCGACAAATTTTGCCTTGCCCAGCGGCTCAGCTCGCTTGATCAATTCGCTCAAAGAAAATCCGACCCACGGCACCACAATCGACCATCCCTCGACGCAACGGTGCCGGTAGATGCGCTCCTCGGGGGCAGCCATCTTTATGATCGCATCGACATCGAGCTGCTGTTTCTTCTTGACCAGACCGTCGATTGTGACTGTCCACGGGCGCGTCTTGAAATTTTTTGCCAGTCCGGCTGGCTCGTATTTGTCAGTCGAGAATTCGTAAAAGTTGTTGTAATTGCTGACGTCCTTGAAGGGCGTTTGCGTCTCGGTGGTGCTGAACGGGCTCTTCTGGAGGCCATCGATCTTCGCATTAGCCTGGGTCACCAGGGATGGCGACCCGAGCTCGCGAAACGCGAAGCCGGTCGCCGCTGCGGCTCCGGCCACCGCTGCGCCCGCGATGAACCGGCGCCGGTTCAAGTAAACGTTTTTGGAAGTGATTTCGGAAGACGGAATATCGGCTGGCTTCTTGATGAGCATTCTCCACCCCACTATTTAAGATACGCGAGCAGGCATACGTGGATGTGCCCCTGCCTAAATATAGGACGCCGATATGCAGGAAAAGTTGCACGCCTGAACGATAGCCGTCAGTTTGTCCCTATCCTCAGGACTTCCCTGACTTTCCGGGCAAGGTTTTGCAGGGTAAAGGGCTTTTGCAGGAACGCGGTACCGGGACCGAGCACTCCCTGGTGGAGGATCGCGTCTTCGGTGTAGCCGGAGAGATAGAGTACACCTAAAGTCGGGCGTAACTGAAGCAGCCTCTTCGCCAGTTCCCTCCCGCCCATGCCGGGCATGACCACGTCCGTGATCAGGATATCGATGGCGTCGCCGTGGGCTTCGGCAACACGCAGGCCGCTCTCTCCATTTTCAGCTTCCAGTACTTTGTAGCCCCGAGCCGCCAGAGTCTCTCGTACCAGTTCGCGGACTGACTCTTCGTCCTCGACCAGCAGAACCGTTTCGCACCCGCCCTTTTCATTCTCCTGCGATTTTGCCGGAGCCATTTCCTCGGGCGACTCTTCCACTCTCGGCAGGTAGATATAGAACGTCGTGCCCGCTCCCGGCTCGCTCTGCGGGAACACGTATCCGCCGCTTTGCTTCACGATGCCGTACACCGTGGAGAGACCGAGGCCGGTGCCCTTTCCCTTTTCTTTGGTGGTGAAGAACGGCTCGAAGATGCGGGATTGGGTTTCCTTGTCCATGCCGTGCCCGGTGTCGCTCACGGACAGAACCACGTAGCGGCCGGGCTGGATGAAGCGGTGCTCCCGGAAATTCTGCCGCACGGTCACTTCGGAACTCTGCACCGTGATCTTGCCGCCATCCGGCATCGCGTCTTTGGCGTTGACCACCAGGTTCATGATGACCTGCTCCAACTGTCCGGCATCGGCGCGGGTACGGCCCGCGTCAGGAGAGAGCCGCGTGATCAGCCCGATGTTCTCGCCAATTAATGGACGCAGCAGCCGCTCCATGTCGCTGATTACGGTGTTGACGTCCACCACTTTCAATTCCAGCAGCTGTTTGCGGCTGAATGCCAGCAACTGGCGGGTCAGGGTAGCGGCGCGATCCGCTGCTTGTTGAATGGACTGCACTTTCTGGTGCATCGCCGTGCCGGACTTCAGTTCCTCCAGCAGCACTTCGGTATATCCATTGATAACCATCAGGAGGTTGTTGAAATCGTGAGCGACGCCTCCCGCAAGCCGCCCCACAGCTTCCATTTTCTGGGCCTGACGAAATTGTTCTTCAAGCTGCCGCCGGTCGGTGATGTCCTCGGCGATGATCTCCAGTTCTTCCGCGGGTTGTTCCACGCCACTGACGGGGCGACCGCTCAGGCGGACCACGATCACGTGTCCGTCCTTACACCTCCACTGCACTTCCACGCCGTTCAGACTTCCTGTGCGACGGTAGTCCTCGGTCAGCCGGTCGAGTTCCTGTGGATTAAAGAAAACGTCTCGTCTCGCATCCAGTCTCAGAACTTCTTCCACCGATCCGTACCCCAGCATCGCGATTAGAGCCGGATTCACGTCCAGGAACCTGCCCCCCACTGTGCAGCGGTAAATGCCATAGGCCGCGCTCAGGATGAGAGAACGGTAGCGGGCTTCCGAGCGCCGCAACGCCTCTGCGTACCGTTTGTGCTCGATAGCGGTGGCGATCTGCTGCGAAACGAATTTCAGGATGTCGCGATCTCGTTCTCCAAAGCGTACGTTTTCGCTGTAGCTTTGGACCACCAGCGCCCCGATGCAGCCAGTGCTCCCTTTCAGGGGAACTCCCAGCCAATCGAGCGATGCGGCGCCGATGAGTTCGGCCTCGCCCCGCCGGACCAGATCCTCGAACACGTTTGGAGTGGCCAGCAGCGGCTCGCCAGTTCGGATGACGTACTCGGTCAGGCCGCGCCCCAGGCGCTTCGATGCCGGGGCTGGGTCCTCTTCATCCACAAAATAGGGGAAGGTCAAGAGCTGCAAATCCGGGTCAAGGAGCGCGATATAGAAGTTTCGCGCATACATCAGCTGTCCCACGATATTGTGAATGGCGGCAAAGAACTGTTGCGGATCCTCGGCCGAGTGCGCGCGGGCTGCGATCGCGTAGAGCGCCGAGTTCAGCTCTTCGGCGCGCTTCTGCTCGGTAATATCGCGATAGGACGCATAAGTCGCAACCCTTCGGCCGTCGACGATCACTGGTGAGACCGAGAGCAGCACGTCCACCAGGGTTCCGTCTTTCCTGCGGCGTCGGGTTTCGAGCGAAAGCTTATTCTCGTTGCGAACGCTTTCTCCAATCCAGACCGTTTCCGCGGAGCGGTCCGGCGGCACGATCAGGGTATCAATCACTTTTTCGCACGCTTCTTTCGCCGTGAAGCCGAATAGCCGTGTGAACTCACCGTTGATGCGCATGATGCGCAAGTCAAGGTCAAGAATGCTGATGGCTTCGGGAGCGTTTTCGACGATCTGTACGAGGTAGGCTTTTTCGACGTCCGGGCTGTGCGCTGCGGCGTTGCCGTTGGACGGCGCCTCAGAAGAAATCTGCGAAAGGGCCGGTGGAGAGCCGCGCTTGCGAGCGTCCCGCAGCGCCTTCGCCCGCAGCACTTCCGTCGAAGCGGCTGGCGGGGTGACTTTCTCCCCCATAGACGTACCTTCCCAATTGCACCGGCAGTAGTGCGATGGTACCTACCTCGGTTTGCAGCAGAAAGTTACCGCGGTAACGAGGTTTTCTTCTTTGGCGAGACAATGAATAGCCTTAGAAAGCGCTGGACAGCACTTCGCACACCCGGCGGAGCGTCTCGCGCTGTTCGTCGGTCACAATCAGGAATTCGAATCCACAGCGCAGGCCTTCACTATAGCGCGCAATGGCTCGGACCTTCATGAAATAGGGCGGGACGGGAATGGGAAACTCCATGGAAACAACCTCGCCCGCCTTCAGTTCACCACTCAGAGTGGCTCCGAGGCCATCCTGCCCCAACTCACTGGTGCGGCCCCAGAGCGAGGTCGTAACTCCTTCACGGAATACCGTCAGCTGAATTCGTGCGTCCAGGCGATGACGAGGAAAACGCCTGCGCCGGTCGTAAGCGGGATACGTTCCGGAACTTTCGTTGCTCAATCAAGTCCTTCCATCACTGCCCCGAAGGGAAAAGACTCACCAAATTCAGTTTCCGTGCAGGGGATACCCTGACTGCAGAGGAAGCTTGCCGCCGATCTTGACCACTTTGACCGCGCCAGTAATGGAGTAAACATCCACCAAACCGACCGCTCCGGGCATTGATTCCACCTTACGGATTACCTCTTCGTCACTCGCCCCCAGGATGATTGCCGGCCGGTCTGAGCGGCTGTGATTGGCGGACGTGATTAAGTTTCGCACGTCCTGAGAACTCAAAGCGTAGATCTTGTCTTCTACGATCTTCAGTTCCGCAGAACCCGGCTGCCGCATGATAATCGTGACCGGCTTGCCATCCGGCCAGCGCCCCATCTGACCCTTGCAAACCTTCACCACGTCTGCCAGAGCCATTGTCGAGACAGAATTGCTTTTGTTTGATATCAGCGCCACGTCTTTAGCCGCCGCTGTGGCGGCCAGGACGCCCAGCACGAGAATGAGCGCCCGAATCTCCCGCGACAATCTTGCCGTTGCCAGGCTGAAGGCGGTCATCTTGAGATTGTGCTTCAGACGAGAGCAACCCTCAACGGCTGAAAGTCCATGTACCACCGAAGGAAACAAAGCGGAGGTCAGAGGTTAGAGGTCAGATTGCAGAGGTAAAAACCTTCCTGGGAAAGCGCGTGATCAGTGTTGGCGGCGTCCGGAAGCCCTTGTAAAGCTGCGTAAACACGCGTGACAATTGCTTCCGCGCCATCTAGCATATTATCTCTGATGTCTTACCGCTCGAACGCCGCTGAAGCGTGGTTTCCGGAGCCGGAACCATCGGCAATGCCGCCTGAGATTCGGGTCGATCTGCTTCCGCCTGCGTCCCTGACTCAGCCTTTGTGGAAGTCCCTGCTCACCAACTTGCGTGATACGTTTGCGCCGGAAAAGCTGCCGCCTCTAGAGCTTACGTCGCGGCCCGTTAACGTCGGATTGCTACTGGGCGACCGCCTGAGCTTGCCCTGGTTTCGTACGGTATTCACCAACCTCGGGGACGTAATTTCTCCCGAAACCCTGCCGCCCCTTGAGCTCGAGTCCACTTCGGTCGATGTCGGCGAGTTGATCACTGACCAGCTCAGCCACTTCTGGTTTAGTTCGCTGCTCCGAAATCTAGCCGACCGGCTGGTTCCGGAAAAGTTGCCAGCTCTCGACCTAACCTCCAAGCCGGTTGCCAATATCATCCCCGAAACTTGGATCGTGCTGCCCGCGTGGTCCGAAGTGATCAGCACGCCGAAAGTGTTTTACCCTGACAAGCCGAATCCAGTCGGCTCCGTCGCTCCTCCACCGGCTCTGAAGCCCGCAGTGGTTCCGGAAGCACAGCACGTCCGCTCCACCGACCCCACCCAAGCGGGCCTGCTCCGCGATCTGCGTCGGTCGCGCATTCGCCGGCGCATCTGGATCACCATGGCCGCCGCCCAGGCGGTCTACCTGATCGCCATCGTGCTCTGGCACTAACGACGGGCGGCTAAGAGCTACGATTAGAGCCTTTAACCGCAAAGGTCGCTAGGGAATGCCGCAAAGGTCGCGAAGAAGACCAACTTCAGTCGGCAATCAGACTGTCCACGCTGAGCCTTGGCTAACAGCTAAGTGCTAATTGCTTGTCCTCAGAACGTTGTCGATACCGAGAAGCGGAACGTCTTGCGGGGCTCGCGCAATGTGAAGTTAGATCCGAGGGTGTCGATAGTCGTCTGGTACGTGTAGTCGCCCGCGGCTTTGTTTACACATTTATCATCAGCGCTCGGGACTGGAGGAATTGCGAAAACGCAATCTGTTGTCCGCCCGTGCACTGGAAGGCTGCATCCACGTTCGGACAGCCAAACTGGGTGTTCAGAAGATCGTTGAACTGGCCGTTGTTGATCTTCAATTGCGACTTGCGAACGATCGGGTTGACGCCGACGTCCATAAAAGGAGCAATTACCACTGGGCCGGCAATGGTGATGCGGTATTCCAGGTTTCCGGTCAGACTCAAGTCGCCACCGGGAGTGACGAGCTGTTCGAACGGGACCGGGATATTCCAGCAATTGGCAACCGGGGCGCAACGACCATTGCTGTCAGGCCCGACCGGGATGCGGGGATCTTTGGGCACGAATGTATTGTCCTGATTCCTCAGCGATACAATCTGGGTACTGGGCAGGAAGGCGATCGGCGAGATGGTGCGGATGTCAAAGCCCCGTAGATCGTTGTCGCCGCCGAGATATGCTCGCTCAAAAGGCGGCGCCACCACCCCGTTGTATCCGGTGATGAACGAGCCCTGCAGGTTGTAGCCGATCGCGTTGTGGCGCTTGTTCACGGGGAAAAATTGTTTGTATTGAACGATGGGACGAATGGTGTAGACGGTCCCGCCCAGTCCTGAGAACTCGCCCCCGAGGAAGATGCTCTTGCCGTGATGGGGCTGGTAAGCGGCATCGAGCGTGTTCATCGTGAAGCTGGGGACGAGTTTGCTGGTAATAATTCCGTTGAGCGCGTTCGGTCCGCTGATGCCACGGAAATTGATGTTGGTGAACAGAATCTTCGAAGCGTCGCTGACAGCGACCAGCGAAGAGCGGTCGAAAGAATAGCTCAGGCCAATGCGCTTAAACGAACGGCGTAGCGGGTAGCTCACCGACGTGCTGAAACCTGTGCTCGACTGGGTATAGTTCTGCAGGTTCTGTAGGAAGGGCGAAGGCAGGTTCAAATTCTGACCCGAAATGATCGAGAGCTGCCGGGCCTGATCGAAGTTGAACTTGCGCGTGTACACGGTGAACCCCGCCTGGATCGGGCGGTCGAATAAATAGGGCTCCGTAAATCCGAAAAGCAAATCACGTTGCCGGTTGCCCAGGCTGGCCTGTACAGATAGCGTTTCACCCAGTCCCAGGAAGTTGTTGGTGCTGTAGGTCAGGCCGATAAAAGCTCCAGCCAAGCCGCTGACACCGCCCTGGAGTCCGATGCTGTTCTTGCCTTTCTCCTTGACCTTGAGCGTGAGATCAACGGTTCCAGCCTTTTCGTCGAGCTTGCGGTCGGTGGTGTTCGGATCGTCGGGCTTGAGCTGATCGAAATAGCCGAGCTGATTGAGGCGCAGCAAGCTGAGCTCCCAGTAGTGCGAGTTGTAGATCTGGCCTTCTTCAAGGGCGATTTCGCGGCGGATCACCTTGTCGCGGGTGGTGGTGTTGCCCTGGAACTCGATGCGACGCACGTAAAACTGCTTTCCTTCGTCCACGTCAATTTCGAGGTTCACGATCTTCTTGTCATCGTCGAACTTGGTGTCGGGGACAGAGGTGAAGTTGATGTAGCCGAGCTCGCCGTAGGCTTTCCGCAGATTCTCAAGCCCCTTGGCGACTTTTTCGCGAGAGAAAATGTCGCCATCTTTGATTGCGAACAGGCTGCGCAGCGCTTTCTGGTCGGCGACCGCCTTGTTGTTTTTAAAAGTGATGGTACCTAGGCGGTAGCGCTCGCCTTCCTCGATGGGCATGGTGATATCGACGGACTTACCGGAGCCTTTCTGAAGGAGGGGGACATGGAACCCGGTGTGGCCGGTATCGTGGATATCGGTCTTGGGGTCGTTCACCAGCACTTTGAAATAGCCGCGGTTCTGGAACTCGGCGCGGACGCGCTCGACATCTTCGTTGAGCTTGGTGGCGTCGTAGGTCTTGGCGAAGAGGCTCTCCAGGAAGATGGAGTGCGGGATGCCGATCGGCTTCAGGTTCTTCATAGCCGCCACCAGTGTGCGGCTGTTGATGTGTTTGTTCCCCTGGAAGCGAATCTTCCCCACTTTGACCTTGGGGCCCTCGCGGATCACGAAAGTCAGGCCCACAGCGGCCGGAGGAATCGGACGAATCTCGCTCCGGATGGTCGCGAACTGGCGGCCGTGCTCGGCCAGCAATTCCTTCAATGTGACTTCAGCTTTCTTGATCTTGGTGGGATCATACTGACTCTCCACCGAGAGGCCTACTTTGCGCTCCTTGAAACGATCGAGGACGTCGCTGGTAGAGACGGAACTCAAGCCGGTGTAGTTGATCTCACGGATGGTGGGGCGTTCTTTGACGTAGATGTGGAGCACCCAGCCCTTAGGGGTCTGCTCACGCTCGAAACGGATGTCCTCGAAGTAGCCGGTGTTCCACAGCGAGTTGAAGTCGCGCTCAATGGCCGCCAGGTCGTAGACATCGCCAATATGGGTGAAAATGCGGGACTTGATGGTGTCGGCAGGGATGCGCCGGTTGCCATGGACGGTGATGCCGACGATGAGATCCTGCTGCGTAACGGCCGGCAAGGAAAGCAGCAGGAGAGCGAGTAGACCCAGGAGGCGTTCGGTGGCACGGAATTTCTTCCAACCCCTTGAGACAGAAGAGGATGACAAGGAACCGAGGCCGCTCCGCGTGCTTACGCGGCAACGCAGGCCCTGGGCGCAAACAGGGGTTTCCTGATGACGGCGATGAATCGCAAGTACCTCGGAAAACCGGGAGTTAGGAAAACGGTAATTATACGGTAGAGTCCGGCGGGGAGTCCAAGGCGGAGCATAATCCTGCCGCCGTGTCAGGCCCGAACAAGCTCCACCTCAACACAGACGGAATAGAACGTCGCCGCGTTGCCCATGTCGGTAAGTTTTTCTGAGGTGAGCACGTTGACATTACGCATGCCGGGTCCAAAACGAGCCCAATCCAGACGGGCGGCAACCACACCGGGAGGCACCGATCCGTTGACTTTGGCTTGGAGAATGATCTCTCCACGCGGGTTGAAGGCGCGGACACGGTCGCCATTGCGGATGCCGCGCGATTCCGCGTCGGTGCCGTGCATCTCGATCATGCCGATCGCCGGTTCCATCTTGCGGACCGAGGGAATGTTCGCAAAAGTCGAGTTGAGATGGTTGTCCGGCTTGCGGGCCAGCAGTTCCAGTGGGAAGCCGGCAGCTTTGGCGCCGTGACGGGACTCACCGGGCGGTGTGAAGGCGACCACCGGATCGAGTCCCTGGCGCTTCAAGGATTCGCTGTAGAACTCAGCCTTATTCGATGGCGTGTGGAAGTTGCCTTCGGCAAAGGGAAGGAAGGGGCGCTCATCCGCTGAGCCGGTATCTCCGTTGGCGGAGAAGTTCAGCCTGATGTGGTCTTCCTGTTCGAGACGTTCCCGGGTGATTCCCTTGAGCCAGGGGTTCGGCGAATCAAGCGCATGGTCGATCATCGAATCCACGCTCTCGCGGAAACATTCTTCTTCGAAGCCCATGCGCTGGGCGAGCCTGCTGAATAGTTCGACGTTCGAGCGGCACTCGCCGAGCGGCTTGATCGCCTGAGTGGAGACCTGGAGATAGTAGTGTCCGTAGGCACCCTGCAGGTCTTTGTGCTCGAAAAAAGTAGTGGCGGGCAGGATGATATCAGCGTAGTCCGTGGTGTCGGTAAAGAACTGCTCGTGCACCACCGTAAACAGGTCGGGACGTTTCAGGCCGCGCACGACCTCATTGTGGTTGGGACAGACCGCAGCAGGATTTGAATTGTAAACGAACAACGCTTGAATGGGCGGACCGTCGAGCGAATTCAAAGCCGATCCGAGCTGCACCATGTTGACGACTCGCGCCGGACGTCCCAGCGCCTTCTGCATCAGCTCCGGCATCTCCAGTGCGACCTTGTTCAGGCCAAAGGCGCCGCTGGTCGAGAGTTGCAGTCCGCCACCGACTTCCTTCCATGAACCGATCAGGCAAGGGAGCATGGCGACCGCGCGCATCGCCATGCCGCCACCATCCGAACGCTGGACGCCGTAATTGACCCGGATCACAGACGGCCGCTGCGTCGCATATTCCGTCGCCAATCGACGGATGTCGGCGGCGGAGATGCCGGTCCAGTACGCTACTTTATCCAGCGGGTATTCCTGAACGCGGGCCTTCAGCTCGTCGAAACCAATGGTGTGTCTGGATACATAGTCCGCGTCGTACAAGCCTTCGCGGATAATGACATTCATCATGCCGAGGGCGAGAGCGGCGTCGGTACCAGGGTTGATTGGCAGATACCAATCCGCGAACCTGGCGGTGCGGGTCTTGTACGGATCGATGACGACCAGCTTGGCGCCATTTTGACGGGCCTCTTCGATGAACGGCCATAAGTGCACGTTGTTGCCGTGGATGTTCGAGCCCCACGCGATGATGTAGCGCGAATGTGCGAACTGCTCTGGCTCCGTGCCCAGCTTTACACCGATCACCGACTTCAAGCCTTCTTCGCCAGCCGTCGAACAGATGCTGCGCTCAAGTTGCGATGCACCCAGCCGGTGAAAAAAGCGGCGATCCATGGAAGCGCCGTTGAGTGCGCCGAGCGTGCCTCCGTAGGAGTAGGGAAGAACGGATTCGGGGCCGTATTTGTCGGCAACCTGGCGGAATCTGCGCGTGATTTCGTCGAGTGCTTCGTCCCACGAAGTGCGCTCGAAAGCTTGCGTGGCTGGAGTGCCTAGCCCACATGGACCTTTGGGGACGCCTGCTTTCCTCCGCATGGGGTATGGGACGCGGTCTGGGGAGTAGACGCGATCCAGGTACTTCGCGACCTTGGCGCAGAGAAATCCACGCGTCACTGGATGCGCGGGGTCGCCTTGAATCTTCGTGGCGCGGCCATCGTCAATGGTGATCAGGACGCCGCAGGCGTCGGGACAATCGTGCGGGCAAGCGGCGTGGACGGTCGAAGGCATGCCTGAATTATAGGGTCAATTACTCATCGAGGCACTGAGAGGAACTTGTGGCGATCCTCGGTCTTTGGCAGCGGACACTCGTCATATCTTCCAAAGACCTGATAACGGCGGCGCGCGATGAATTTGTAGAGCGCCTCGCGCAAAGAAAGTGGGATGACCTTTGCGACTACGAACATTCTCCAGATCCCGCCCAGGCGGCCGATGGCCCATAGCGCGGCCTGGGAACGGGTAAGGGCGCGTTCCGCAGGTTGGCCAAAGTCCGCGAGCACCACGACCGTGTCGAACTCATTTGGGTCCAGACCGTAACGGCGCAGGAGAGTCTGCGCCAACTCGCTTTGCAGCGGCGCGAACTGAAACTGGTCACGGCGATCATGGCGCAACAGGAACGACACCAGCCGATTGCAGAGTCCGCAAACGCCGTCGTAGAGGACAAGAGTCTGACTGGGAGGGGGCATGGGGCGGGTTGATCGTCACTGTCATAGTAATCCTGCGCGGCAAGGCGGGTAGCAGGAGTGCGACAGGCGCCCGACCCCCTGCGGATTGCTCCACAGACGACATCAAGCCACGCAGAATATGCGGCGGACAGTGTACGCAACCCTACATACGTTTCCGCCGCCACTATGCGATAAAACAATTACCTATCCCTTTGTAAAAGGTGTCTGCTTGGAAAACCGCGAGAAGTGGATGGAGCTGTGTGAACAGGCGTCTACAGAACAAGACCCCGAAAAGCTGCTGGCTCTTGTCCAGGAGATTAACCGCCTGCTCGAAGCCAAACAGGAAGGACTGAGTAAACAGAAACTGCCGAAGGATTAGGAGCAGCTCTTGCGGCACGCTCAGGCGGCCGCGATACTACTTGAAAACGTCAGGCCCTACCAAACTACTTGATCTCCATTACTTCCTTCTCTTTCCCCTTGCTCATGTCTTCCATCTTCTTGATTTCGTCGTCGGTGAGTTTCTGGATTTCGTCGAGCGCGCGCTTCTCGTCGTCTTCGGTGATCTTCTTGTCTTTCATGGCCTTCTTGATGGCGTCATTGCCGTCGCGCCGGATATTGCGGACGGCGGTGCGGTGGTCTTCTAGGATCCGATGGAGATGTTTGACCATCTCCTTGCGGCGTTCTTCGGTGAGCGCGGGCACGGGCACGCGGATAATCTTGCCGTCGTTCATGGGGTTGAGGCCGAGATCGGCGGTGCGGATGGCTTTCTCGATGCTGCCGAGCGACGAGGGGTCGAACGGCTGGACGGTGATGAGTTGTGGCTCGGGAGCATGTACAGTCGCGATCTGGTTCAGTGGCATCAGTTCGCCGTAATAATCGACCCTGACAGTGTCCATCATGTGGACGGAGGCGCGGCCGGTACGAGTGGCGGCCATCTCGCGACGGAAGTCTTCGACCGCTTTGTCCATGCGGGCCTTCAGCTGTACGTAGGTGTCCTTCAGGGCGGGATTCGCTGCCATGGTGGCTTGCGCCATATTGTTCAACTCCGAAAAGAACTAGATGTCAAAACCGTAGATTATAAACTGCTCAACGAGGATCGGCGAACATACCGAGGAGGTCAGATTGCAAAGGTCAGATTGCAGAGGTAAAAAATTCAGGCGCATGAGGAGTTAACCTCTGCAATCTGACCTCTAACCTCTGACCTGTTCTACGCGCTTACAAGCGACCCGATCTTCTCTCCCAACACAACCTTCCGAATATTTCCACGTTCGTTGAGGTTGAAGATGACGATAGGCAGGTTGTTGTCCTTGCAGAGGGAAATCGCAGTCGAGTCCATTACCTTCAGCCCCTGCCTGAGAACATCCATGTAGGTGATGTGGGTAAATTTCTTGGCGTCCTTCACCTTCATAGGATCGGCGTCATAGATGCCGTCGACTTTTGTGGCTTTGATAATGACATCGGCTTTGATTTCCATGGCCCGCAGGGAGGCAGCCGTATCTGTCGAGAAGTAGGGGTTACCAGTGCCGCCGGCAAAGATGACTACGCGGCCCTTTTCGAGGTGCCGGATTGCGCGACGGCGGATGAAAGGCTCGGCGACCTG
>WNEZ01004829.1_pt1 | contig 21209 bp, 25 predicted proteins | sample 5400521 | NCBI WGS metagenome assembly WNEZ01 (sample SAMN13153339, study PRJNA577476) | soil metagenome | isolation source: 120 cm saprolite under Douglas fir tree site 2 hole 1 replicate 1 | place: USA:California | collected 2015-04-18 | reverse complement strand
TTACGGAAACATAGGCACCGGCCTGATAATAGTCGTCGGCCGATGAATAAAGAGAATCTCGCTGGGAGGGTGATCTTTGTTGATAGGCAGGCTGTGCATGTCCTTCGAGCGGCATTTGCTGGTTGGGCCGCTGCAAGCTGGGGTGAGGTGGTTCTCCTCCCGTAGGAAGCGGACCTGATGGAGGGTTGTACTGGCCTGGCTGGTTGTATCTGCGGGAAGCAGGTTTAGCGGGCCGCCCCAGATTCGCCGTCTGCTCAGGGAGAGGCGGTCGGAAGTTACGCTCAAGAGCATCGTCCTGAGGGTGAGGCTGCGGCAGCTGATCTGCCTGTTGATCCTGCTCTGTCCGGGTGCGCGGGCGTTGTTCTGCTGCACGTTGACGGCGCTGCGCCTGTGGCATTGATTTAGACAAGATCTCGTTTAAGCGTTCCATCTTTGCCTGCCTTCTGCTTCCCAACGCCTTAAGATGGCGCGGATATAGCTCCATTTTCGCTTATTGTGCTGCACAGCTTCGCGAAATGCCGACTCAATCCAATCTGCCGGATAGCGATCGGCAGCATCTCTCAATTCATCTGCAATCAATGGGGAAAGTAATCCGATATTTTGTTCATACAATACAAAGATATTTGGACGTTCTACGAGAACAAGGGCCGTTTCATATTCACTAGAAGGCCTAGGCATGCTTGCTGAGATAGCGCCATCATTTTGCTCTTCAACTCCAGTACGTTCACGTCCAGGATTGAGCAGGCGCGCAGGTACCATCTCGGCGCCCTGCATATCGGCCACCGCTTTGCGGCTGCGAGGCGTGTTAAAGAAGTACCAGTCGATGGTTTCTGCCTGGTCGTTGCCTTCGCTCAGCAAACGTAGTTGTACGCGTAATATACTACCACGAACGATGGCTTGTTCCAAGCCCTGGCGCAGGCGTTCTTCCGGTGGCCGTGGGTCGCCCCGGCGTTTGAGACCGCGCATCAATACGCGGTCAGCCAGCAGTTCGCGGCCACTGACGCAACGCGGGTCGCCCTTTCTTTGCGCAAACAGCCAGAAGAGGTGCAGTGTGACTTTTAGTTCAGCACTGTCCTCGATTTCAGGCACGAGTACCGTGAAGAATACTTCCGGCACCGGCACGAAGGGGCTTTTCCCCGATGGAAATCCAGGAAAAGGTGTCATAAAAATTATATCCATTATTCCGGAGGTGGATTGAGTTCCAGATCACGGAAGCGGGTCTGACTGGCTTGAAAATAGAGACTGAGCTCGCCAACCGGCCCATTACGATGTTTGGAGACGATGATGTCTGCGATGTTTTTGCGTTCGGATTCCGGGTTATAGATGTCGTCACGATAAATGAACATGACGATATCACTGTCCTGCTCTATGCTGTTATGCAGTATAATATCACTTGCAATGAAGTTATGATGTACATCGACTGTTAAATCATATACTTCCGCTTCTCCGTCAGGTTCTATTTCTACAATCTTGTCCCAATATACGTCGCTTTGCGAGAGTTTCGCTAGTTGCTGGCACTGGACGACATGCGCTAGCCTAGCGGTACGTTCACGACTTAGATTGTCCTTGTAAAGACCTGTACCACAGTAGGCATTGCCCATTGCTGCTTGCATATTACGGGTTGTTATGCCAGCAACTTGCATTGCCGGAACAGCAAGGAGCCGCCATATTTCACGTGGCACTACATCACGATTCGTGTTAGCTGGGCGCCGCTGGGCAAGATATTCAATAATCGCTAATTGATGCGTCATTTTTTTCTGTCCTAACCCACCAATTTGATCGAAAAGGCTCTCAATATCTGATTTGCCGCTGATAGTCACATGGTACTGGTCTCGTCCTTTGCCTACTTGCGCATGTCGGGATAATGTGCCATTGATACCTAGACGGAGCAAAAGCGACTGCACTTGTCGAATCAACATGGCACTGCTTGAAGCATAATAGATATTGGCATAGTGCTTCTGTCCTTGACTCAGGTTGATAGAACCATCCGTAGACCATAGGTGACGTAGAAAACGCGCAATACCTGCAGCAGGTTGAGCAAAGACCTTATCAGGTACACGTTTTTCATAAGAGCGCAGCCCAAATATTCCCATGTCGTTTAGCCATGTAACAATCGGGTTATGCACCCTATGAGTCAGGTGGTAAGTTGGAGGCAGATAGACCTGGTACCAATTTCGTTCTTTGTGAATACGTGGTGCCACCGTAGCACCGAAAACTGCAGTCGCCAGACCAGCCACAGTTTCAGCCAGTTCCAATTCATGGGTAGTATATTGAATAGCATGACTAGGCAATGTGCAGCCATCGCCGATGAGATGACCAAGCAATGCCAGTTCCTCGTTGCTCATGGTGGCTTGTATAGGGCCGGGCAATTGGCGAGGCAGGGCAATGTGCATTCCAACAGAAAGCGTATCGAGGCGCTGCCAGCCGTGTATAGTCAGGAACTGGTGGTTTGCCGTGGCGCGGATGGTGCGGCCAAGGCGGGTAGTCATGCGGTAGACTGGCTTATGGCCGGTAGCAAACGCGCGGCTCACCAGGCAGGGCTCCAGGCGCCACATTTCGGTGTTCAGAGCCAGCACCCTGAATCCATCCTGACCCATTAGCTGCTCAATTGGTCGATAGATGCCCAGGTCGGGCAGGTATACTGGTGTGCCAGCAGCAAGGCAGCCGCTCTCACGAAGATCTGAAAGCTGGGGTACTTTCGATGAGCGGGTCTCTACAGCGCGGGACAACTGCGCAAGCGCCAGCACAGGGATATTCAATTCTCGCGCCAGGCCTTTGAGGCTGCGGCTGATCTCTGAAATCTCCTGCTCGCGGTTAATATTGCGCTTGCCGCCGACGGTGGCCTGCATGAGCTGCAAGTAATCGACGATGATCAGGTCAATACCGTGTTGGGCGTGCAGGCGCCTGGCTTTACTGCGCATTTCCATGGTGGAGATGCCAGCGGTGTCATCGATCCAGATATTCGCCTCGGAAAGCGTGCCCATGGCATAGACGATACGTTCCCAGTCGTCATCCTCAATCCAGCCCGTGCGCAGGCGCTGCTGATCAATGGCGGCGTCCATGGAGAGGAAGCGCTGCACAAGCTGCTCTTTGCTCATCTCCAGGCTGAAGATGGCGATAGAGTTCTGGAATTTGACGGCGGTATTGTGGGCTAGACTTAAGGCCAGGGACGACTTACCAATACCAGGCCTCGCGGCCAGTATTATCAAATCGGACTTTTGCAGGCCGCCGGTGAGGCGGTCAAGGTCGGCAAAGCCGGTGGGCACGCCGACGATAGTGCCGCGGTGTTCGTGCAATTGCTCCAGCTTACCCATGTATTGAGAGAGGAGGTCGCGCAAGGTTGAAAAGTCGGAGCGGGCGTGACGCTGGCCAATGGTGAAAATCAACTGTTCTGCTTTGTCCAGCGCGATATCGGCATCACCTTCTTCATAAGCAATGGCGGCAATCTGGCCAGCGGCATGGATGAGGCGACGCAAGATGGCGGTACGTTCAACGATGCGCCCGTAGTGTTCGACGTTGCCGCTGGTAGGTACCTGGTTGATCAGGGAGGTGATATAGCTGGCTCCGCCCACATCTTCCAGTTTGTTCTGCTGCGCTAACTCATCACAGATGGTGATGAAGTCGGCCGGCTCACGCTGCTCATAGAGCTGGAGGATGACCTCGTAGATGGTACGATGGGCGTCACGGTAATAGTCCTCGGGGTACAAAAAATCTGCCACCTGGACAATTGCCTCGGGGTCGATGATGATGCTCCCAAGTACGCCGCACTCTGCCTCGATGTTTTGCGGTAAAAGCTTCTCCACGTCACTAGCTCCAGTATATATTCCACCTCTCACGTGGTACAGGTTCGCTTACGGCGGATTATAGCACATTGGTTCGATATCTGCGCAGCCAATTCTCTCACAGACCTCTCATTTAATGTGCGCTTAATCAGTTTAACGAATTCTGCGGGCGAAAGCAAACAGCAAGCGAAGGGTGTTTTTGTGCAAATGTGGATATGTCTCTGGCAATTGGTGGAGCAGGTATGCATGGACCGGCAGGTTGATCCGGTATGATAGGTGTTTATCTCCAGTTTTCCACAATACAGTTCCATTTATCCCCGGTTATCCACGAAGTTATCCACAAACTTATTCACAGGGAGCAGTCCCACAATAGTCCTACGGAGGGATTTGCACAGCGATTTCCTCACCGGTTCAAGTGTAGTAGGTGTAGCAGGTGTAGTGGGTTTACATGGTTCCCCAGTTGGAAGGTATTCTGTAGTAGCAGTAGGCTAGGGACTTGACCCGAGCAAAGGAGAGAGTTATGATAGCACGCAGATGAGACGAGGTTCGTAATGGCCACCCACCGTACCGTATATAGACAGGCGTCATTGGCTGGGGGCCGAGTTTATATATGTTGAAAAGGAGTGGTTCTAGAACCCCATGCCAAAAACGAAGAAACGTTCCACTACAAAGCGTGCGACGAGAATTGCGAAAGCGCACGCGACCCAATTGCCACCATTGGAGGTGAAAGAAGCTCCCCGGCGTACCCCAGGTTATAAGCCGCCAGCGCGCGGCCTGGCTCGCTATCCCTGGCTTATTACCCTCAGCCTGCTTGTCATTGCGGTAGCTGTCGGGTCACTTTATCACTATCACATAGGGCCATTCGCGATACCGGCCAAGCCGAAGCCCCACGTGGTGACGTCCCCTTGCCTGAAGGTTGTCAAGCAACTCACCGATCTATCGCCAGCGCCGGGGCCGTCAACTTTCAACAGCATCCCCCATACTTTCAAGCAGGCTCCTGACACGGCCATTAATACACAGAAAGTGTACTGCGCGGGTATCAACACGAATCGCGGCTTGATCGTGCTAGAGCTTGATCCAAAGCTTGCACCGAACACGGTGAACAATTTTGTGTTCCTGGCACAGCAGCATTTTTATGATGGTCAGACTTTCTACCGTGTCGTACCTCATGTTATCATCCAAACGGGTAACCCGGCGGGGACCCTCATTGGTGGACCTGGTTATAAGTTCAACGATGAGCCGGTAAAAGGCAGTTATACGGTGGGTATGGTGGCGATGGCTAATGCTGGCCCGAATACGAACGGCAGCCAGTTCTTCATCTGCACAGGAGATGACACGAAGACGTTCAAAAAATTGTATAACCTGTTTGGGCACGTGGTACAGGGCCTGAACGTGGCACAGGCGATTGAGGGACCGGGCGATCTCCCTGCCTCGAAGAGCATCAAAGCGGATATTATCGATCACTTGATTGTGGTTGTGGCACCTTGATCTTGTCTGAACAGCGATAAACATACAGGCCGGGTATCCTTAACAGGCACCCGGTTTTGTTTTGTCGCTCTGCCTTACGAACAATTGGCAGAGCTTGCAAAAGATGTATAATGTGTTCGGACACATTGCACGAGATACAGAGTGCGGATTGTCTGTGTTGTGTTCCCGGAATGGCCGGGAAGCCGACACTCGATGTTCCCGTGACAGTAAGATGTCACGAGCCATGGAAACGTGGTTGTGACGTTCTAAACGCCTAACGGCATTTCAGGAGGTAAATTGATGCCCAATCAGTATAGTAGTCCACCAGCGATGCAGATCGATCCTAAAAAGCAGTATACAGCCATCTTGCACACGGACAAGGGTAATATCCAGGTAGAGCTGCTTGCTGCACAGGCGCCCAAAACGGTGAATAACTTTGTATTTCTGGCGCGCGAGGGTTTCTACAATGGAACTACGTTCCATCGTGTCATTCGTGGTTTTATGGTCCAGGGAGGCGATCCAAAGGGGACAGGGACAGGAGACCCGGGTTATAAGTTCAATGATGAGCCCAGCGCCCTTGAATTGAAGCATGATCGTCCTGGCATTCTGTCGATGGCAAATGCAGGGCCGAATACGAATGGATCGCAGTTTTTTATTACGCATGTGCCGACGCCACATCTGAACGGCAAGCATGGTGTTTTTGGGCGAGTCGTGGCGGGGATGGATGTGGTGAATGCGATTAGGGAACGAGACCCAGGACGCGACTCGCGACCAGGTGACAAGCTCATCGCGGTAGATATCATCGAACGCTAGGCCGAGAGAGGGCGACCGCAAGGGGACGCCAAGCAATGTGTGGCAGGCAGGTACCGCCTTTTCATGCTGAGCGCATGAGCCGAAGCCCTGAGCGTAGCGAAGGGGAAGCATCTGACTCCCCAGCGAGCCAGACCCTTCGCTGCGCTCAGGGTGACATTGGTTGGCAACTTCAGTTCACGCTTATGGGGTCGCCCCTACTCGGACGGCTGGCCCGCTGGGCCAAGGATTTGTTTTATGGGTAGACGCCGCGAATTTCGGTGGCCTCTGCGACGCGGGCGACGGCGAGCAGATAGGCGCCCATGCGCAGGTTGGTCTGCTGCTCAGCGGCTTTATGCTGCACAGCATTGAAAGCACGCGTCATGATGGCTTCGAGCCGGTGATTGATTTCGTCTTCGGCCCAGAAGAAGCGCTGCAGATCCTGCACCCACTCGAAGTAACTGACGGTGACACCACCAGCATTGGCCATAATGTCGGGGACGACTGTGATGCCGCGATCATCGAAGATACGATCAGCCTCGGGTGTGGTTGGGCCGTTGGCGGCTTCAATAATCAAGCGGGCCTTTACGCGTGAAGCGTTTCTCGTGGTCAACTGGTTTTCCAGGGCGGCAGGCACCAGGATATCGCACTCGAGTTCCAGCAGTTCGGCATTGGTGACCGGTTCTGTGTCCGGCAAACCCTTCAATGAGCCATGCTCTTTCGAGTAGCGCATAGCCAGGGGTACGTTGATGCCTTTCGGATTATAGATGCCGCCATGGATGTCGCTCAGGCCAACGACTGTACAGTCCAGTTCGTGCAGGAGGCGCGCTGAGATACTGCCTACGTTACCAAATCCCTGGATGACGACAGAAGATTCGTCTGGTTTCATGCCCAGGGCAAGCATGGCCTCGCGCGTAATCACCTGGATGCCACGCGCAGTTGCTTCGAGTCGGCCTTCGCTGCCGCCGATGGCCAGAGGTTTTCCAGTAATCACAGCCGGTATGGAATAGCCTTTGTGCATGGAATAGGTATCCATGATCCAGGCCATGATCTGGGGATTCGTGTTCATATCTGGAGCGGGAATATCACTATCGGGGCCAATCAGGATAGAAATCTCGGTAGCGTAGCGGCGGGCGAGGCGTTCGAGTTCGGCACTGGAGAGCTTGTGTGGGTCGCAGATGACACCGCCTTTAGCGCCTCCGAAGGGGATATTGACGACGGCACACTTCCAGGTCATCCACATGGCCAATGCGCGTACTTCGTCCTGGGAAACTTCGGGGCTAAAGCGGATACCGCCTTTGGCAGGGCCGCGATTGATGTTGTGCTGTATACGGTAGCCCGTAAACATTTCCACGTCTCCATTGTCCATGCGCACGGGGAAATTAACGATGAGTTCGCGTTTAGGTTTGCGCAAAATAGCTCGCAAGGGCTGTGAGAGGCCAAGGCGCTCGGCGGCCTCATCAAATTGAGCAACAGCCACATGATAGGGATTAAGAATTTCGGTAGCCACGGCTGAAAAACCTCCTTGTAATGAAGCTACGCAGCTTCGCATGTAGCACCACGCCTGGGCGCCCGCAGCGCCCGCAGCCCGCAGGGCGACCGCGTAGAGTGCCGATTTATCGAGCACGTGGTCGCCCCTACATTTCAATGCTGTGAAAGGTAGACGCCTGACCAATTACCGAAGTAGAGTCCTTCGCCGTTGAGCACGATGCCATGCACCCAGGAAGGAATGACGGCTGCGAGGGACTGGTGGTCAAGCGGGAGCCAGCCAACATCCTGGATGGCAATTTGTTCGGCCTTGTTATAGAGAGCGATGCGGGCATCGCCTGTAGTCGCCTCGGCCTGCATCACCGTCTGGTCGAAGGTGGGGTTATGCCAATCGCCATTGTTATTGGCTGCTGTCGAGAGCAGGTTGAGCGCCAGCCAGTCATAGGGATCAGGGAAGTCGGCCCCCCACTGTGTGAAGCCAAACTGGATCTGATGCCTGGCTGTCTCCTCATTATAGGCATTCAGTTCCACGGAGTTCAGCTTTATCTGAATGCCCAGCGCTGTCTGCCACATCTGCTGCAAGGCGGCTGCCTCCTGCGGGGATACCTGCGAACTCGGGTAAGAGAATATGATCGGAGGTACTTTACTGACATCGGGATAGACCGATTGCAGGAGGGATTTGGCCTTGTTCGGGTCAAAGGATATGCCCTGGTAGTTGGGCTGATAGCCCGGCATCCCCGGTGGAATAATTGTAGGAGCCGGTGTCACCGCGTCCTTGAAGATGGCGTGTGCCAGGGTAACTTTATCAACCGCATAGGCAAAAGCCTGGCGTACCGCCGATTTGTCGAACGGAGGCATTTTGTTGCTGAAGAAGAGCAGATCAGACTGGAGCAGTGAACTGAAGGTAAACCCTGGCAGGCTTTTCGCAACGGATAGATCTGTGGGAAGGATATTCCAGACCAGGCTATACTGTCCCGCGCGATAGGCCTTAAAAGCGGTGCCGACGTCACCCACAAAGATCATGTCTACTTCTTTCAGCCTGGTCTTTGGGCCGTAGTAGTGAGAATTGGGAACAAGGATCATCTTAACGTTATGATCCCACTCCTTGACCATGAAGGGGCCAGAACCAATGCCATTGCCCGCCGCATGGTTGATCCAATCGGTCTGTCCATACTGAGCGATGATCTTCTGATTCAGGGGGAAATAGAGCGAGTTCGTGAGCACTTCGAGGAAATAGGGAGTGGGCTGCGTCAAGGTGATCTGCAGGGTCTGGTCGTCGATGGCTTTTACACCTGCCAATGTTTTTGTCTTGCCGCTGTTAACGTCGTTTTCACCGACGATGGCGCCCTCAAAGAAAGTGGCGATGCCTGATTTCACCTCTGGGAGCAGCGCCCGCGTGAGGGTGTAGACGTAGGTTTGCGCGGTGATGGGTGTGCCATCCGAGAATGCGATACCTGATTTCAAATGAAAGGTATAGACCTTGCTATCGGGAGAAATATTCCAGGTTGCCTGGTCGGGCACGACGTTGAGGTTTTTGTCAGATTGAACCAGGCCACTATAGATCATGCCTACAGCAAGGGCCGAGTTCGCGTCCGGTCCCAACGCGGGATCGAGAAAGCCGATATCGCGAGTACCGACATTGGGAAGAAGTAATGTCTGATTGGCCGCCAACGTGGGAGTTCCGCCTGGAGATGGGGTGGTTGAGCTTTGACCGCACGCTGCCAGGAGCACGAGCAGGATGCCTAGAAACGAGAGAAGAACCGGCAAACGCCGGGAGAACGGATGCCATTTGTGATTACGCACAAATCGCCTCACTTTCTGAAGCTATACGAAGGGAACAGAGATAAGACGAATCTTGTAGGCCATTGTACAACGCCTGGAGCGGTATACACAAGAAAAATACGCCTGGATGCAAGGTGATATCACACATTGGCCGACATTGTTCTTAGATTGACTTTTGAAATTTCTGGACAACAAGCACACAAACGTCTTATAATTAGGTGGAGTCATGAGACTGTTCAAAGGCGAACAGGAGGCAAAGAATGCACATGCTGGCGCCTGGCGCTCCTATGGATAGCAGCGCTGGCCTTCGTGATAGGAATATACACGCGATACGCTGTCCCACGATAAATCGGGGACCTACAACGCCCCACGGGTATTTTATCCGTGATAGCCTGGTTGTTTCTCCCCACAAAAGCCAACCAGTAAGCCCCCCCGAGCGCGATAAATCGCGGTCCCACGATAAATCGGGGAGCTACGCCCCAAATGTGCATCCGCCAACAGCATCAGTTTTGTGTGCTCTCGACCTGGCTACCTATGCAGGTTGCGAGTTTCTCATTTCCCAGTTGCCTGGATCTCCTCCAGGGGGCCTTTATTCAGTACAATCTAGTTAGTATGGCACATTTCTAGTGTTTCGTTCGTTGCTAAAGATAGAAACAGAAAGAAGGAGGGAAGGTAAGTAGCCTCATTGCCACTTACTGGACACACTATGGACGTCAATGAACTTTTTATGAATGGCGAGTTTGTACCTTCTGAGCGTGGTGTGATTTCTGTACATACACATGGTTTTGCTTACGGTACCGGGTGCTTCGAGGGCATTCGAGGCTACTGGAATGAGAAGGACCAGCAGGTCTACATATTCCGCCTGCGGGAGCATTTCGAACGGCTTCTGCGCTCGTGTAAGATTCTTCAGATCTCGCTTCCCTATACGATTGACCAGCTTATTGATATCAGTATAGAGCTGGTGAAGCGCAATGGCCTACGTGGAGACATCTACATAAAACCAATTGCTTATAAAGCTGATTTGACGATCGGGGTACGTTTACATGGCCTTCCCGATCACCTGGTTATTACTGTGCAGCCCCTTGGAAATTATATCGATATCACCGGGCTTCACTGCGGCGTTTCTTCCTGGCGGCGCGTTGATGATAACGCTATCCCAGCCCGGAGTAAGATTTGTGGGGCGTATGTCAATTCGGCATTTGCTAAAAGCGAGGCGCTCCAGAACGGCTTCGACGAGGCGATTATGCTCACGCACGAGGGTCACGTCTCTGAGGGAAGCGCCGAGAACATTTTCCTGGTGATGAATGGTGAACTGGTGACACCAGCGCCGACGGAGAATATATTGCTGGGCATTACCCGTGAAACTGTGATGGAGCTGGCGCGGCGCGAGCTTGGCCGTATCACGCGCGAGCGGCAAATAGATCGCACGGAGCTCTATGGAGCTGATGAGATTTTCCTGTGCGGCACGGGGGCACAGATTGCTCCCGTTGTGAAGGTAGATCATCGCCTTATTGGAGACGGGAAGGTTGGTCCGATCAGTAGCACGCTGCAGCAGCTGTACTTTGACGTGGTTCGCGGCAAGCGTCCCGAGTATCGAGCGCAATGGTGCATGCCGGTGTACGCGGCGGTAGCGGAGCAATTGCAGGTACCTGATTGAGGGGGATTCTTTCATACCTTCGAGCCGGATCTCAGCGCGTTTATGCGTCGTTTTGTGCGCTACGGACATGGCAATCGCTTGCTAAGTGCCCGTTACCGGGTAGACCTGGCTCCACATCCCTTTGTCCCACGCTACCGGTCGCCTACCAACTGGCTGCTCGCCAGCATGCAGTTTCTCGCCCTCTGGTGGGGCTATCATAGCGCTCGGCCTGATCGGGGCTGGTCTATATAAAGGGCAGTGAAGCGCGTAAGTGCTCTTTATTGTCCTCTCCTTCCCCTGGCTTTGAAAACACTAGCGAATAGGTGGTACTATGCGCGGTGAAAATTCCTTTGCGACCTGTCGCTTCTCATCCCTCTAACGCATCTCTTTTTCCAGCCTATCGATAATATCTTTCGCTTCTCTCAGGGAGGCGCCTGTTCTCTCACGATAGAGTTTGATAGCCACTATTTTCTGGTTCGCTTGCAACCGGCGACGTAGTTCAGCGGTCAGATCATCCGGCATTTCTTCTCCTGCAGATGATGGTACAAATGTTTGTTGAGGAGGACTTGAGCGTATTCTGGAGATGACGAACAGGAGGATACCAATGGCCAGTATGCAGAGTAGCAGGAGTTCAACCATGTTCATTGCTGCGTCTCCTTACAAAGAAAGTGGTGTCCTGCATCTCTTTTTCCCCAATTTGCAAATGCCTGAAGCAGGCCTGGCAATTAGCGCTTCGTGTACTGTGGAGCCTTGCGGGCACGCTTGAGGCCGGGTTTTTTGCGTTCCTTCATGCGCGGGTCGCGTGTGAGGAAGCCGGCTCTGCGTAGAGTAGACTTCCAGTCAGGGTTTACGCGCACGAGGGCACGCGCCAGGGCGTGCCGAATAGCGCCAGCCTGGCCACTGGTGCCGCCACCGAGGACGCGGACAGTCATGGTATAGCTATTGCCCAGGTCGAGCAGGCGCAAGGGAGCGGCAAGGGTAGCCATATATGCATCGCGCTGCCCAAAGTAGGTATGAGCATTTTTACCGTTGACGGTGATACTACCATCACCGTTGGGGAAGAGACGCACGCGTGCTACAGCTGTTTTGCGCCGTCCCATACCGTAGTAATACTCACCTTTGATGGTATCGGCCAAGGTAGGTTCTCCTCTTTTAACTAATGCTACTCGCTCGTTTTAGCTTCTTTGGATGCTTCAGGCTGCTTCAGTAGGCTTTGCGGGCCGGTCCAAGGAACTGGTTTCTGAGCCTGATGTGGATGTGCTGGGCCGGTATACACCTTCAGGTGGGACATGATTTCCCTGCCCAGGCGATTGTGCATGACCATGCCACGCACGGCATGCTCTAGAGCTCGCTCTGGATATCTGCCCTGGAGTACCTGGCGCAACGTCTGCTGCTTCAGCCCGCCAGGGTACTGGCTATGGCGGTAATAGATTTTCTGATCCAGGCGCTTGCCCGTCACAGCGATCTTTTCGGCATTGATCACGATCACGAAATCACCGCTCTGGAGATGAGGCGTGAAGGTGGGTTTGTGTTTGCCGCGCAAGATTTGCGCTATCTCGGATGCCAGGCGACCCAGGATCTGTCCTTCGGCATCGATGACGTACCACTGCGGTTTCAGGTCAGCAGCCTTGGCACTATATGTCTTGATCATTTTCGTTGCTCCAAACGATGTGTGTACATATCCGACATTTTCAGATGCCGAACTCTTCAGGATAAGTTACCTGCACCAGACACAGCCCATGCGATGGGGCTGCTGAACCAGGGTGCGTTTTGTCGGCGCGCTGCACAATGGCGGCAAACTCGTCAAGGTCCATGCGATTTTGTCCCACGAGCAACAGCGTTCCGACGATTCTGCGAACCATGCCAGTCAAAAAGGCATCCGCAGTAAAATCACAGTATACCAGTGCATTGTGGCGGGTGCAACTGGCATCTAGCATCGTACGAATACAGTGATGCGGCCCCGGCTTTTTCGGATTGGTCTCATCGGGACTATGTCCGAAAGCTCCAAAGTCCTTACGCCCCAATAACAACTGGCAAGCTTTGTGCATCGAGTCGACAGATAAGGCCTGTGGGCGATGATAGCTGTAACGGGCCTGTAACGCTGCCGGTGCAGCGTCGTTCCAGATGCTATAGCGATAGGAACGACTCAAGGCGCTGAAGCGTGCATGAAAGCGTTCCGGGACCTCTTTAGCCCAGCGCACTGCGATATCATTGGGCAGGACAGCATTCAGGGCGCGTACCCAGACTTGAGGCGCCAGGCGGGAACCGGTGTGGAAATTCACTACCTGTCCACTCGCGTGAACGCCTGCATCGGTACGGCCCGCGCCGTGCAGCGCGGATTTTTCAGTAGAGATACGAGCGATGGCAATCTCTATTGCTCCCTGCACCGTTGGGCCATGATCACCGGACTGGCGCTGGAAGCCGTGATAGTCTGTGCCGTCGTACTCAATGCCACACACGATATTCATCTCTTAATGTAGGAGGCAGAGGGTTAATCCTGCCTTGAGGCAGATTACACGAGGGCAATCTGCGCTATATGGGCGGCGTCGCCCAGGCGCCGTCCTAGCTTCGTGATACGGGTGTAGCCACCAGGGCGGTTAGCATAGCGCGGAGCCAGCTCTTCAAACATTTTCTTGACAACCAGCTCATCCGGCAACTCACTGAGTATGAGGCGGCGAGCACGCATTTCAATGACCATTGCCTGGTATGCTGCCTGCAGCGCCTCTTCGGCTTTGTCTTCGTCTCCGATGATGCGAAGCAGTTCTTCACGGCGCGTCTTGAGTTTATTTTCCAGGTATTTACGCCCTTTTTCGGTCAAAGGCGGCTTGTCCTGCTCGGCCCGTTGTGCGTTCGAGGCCACCCGCATTTTGAGTGAGAAGCGGCCGCGCCGCGCAAAGGCCAGCACCTGTGCAGCCTTGTCTTCATCAGAGACGATCGAAGCCAGGTGTTGCTGGGCAGCTAAGCGTCCCTTGACAGCAATAGAGATGAGTTTTTCAGCGCCACCGCGAATGGCACTAGCGCGCGCTTCCGTGGTATTGATACGATCATAGCGGATGAGACCCGCCATTAAGTTACGCCGCGCCGCGCGACGGCGATGTTCAGGCATGCTCAACCGATTACCGGCAACTCGGTGCCTCACCTTAGTCCTCCATTTCGTGATCGCCGTCCATGTCGGCTCCAACAGCGCTGGTGCGCGGATTTGGCAGGAAATTGCGTGCGAGCAGGCGCTCACGCAGCTCTTGTAAGCTCTTTTCGCCAAAGTTGCGCACGCCCAGCAGATCTTCCTCGTTCATAGAGAGCACCTGACCCACCTTTGTGATGTTACTGCGTTTGAGGCAGTTATAGGCACGCACCGAGAGATCAAGCTCTTCGATGGGCGTGTCATAAATCTTCTGAGGGATGGGAATGCTGCTTAGCGGAGCCTTCTCCGGTTCAATCAGGATAGCTCGATAGTTGGCAAGCTGCGTAAAGTGACGCACGAGGATGTCCGCACTCTGGCGCAAGGCTTCGTCAGGCGTTATAGTACCATCAGTCCAGATATCGAGAATAATTTTATCAAAGTTGGTCATCTGCCCCACACGGGTATGTTCAACGTTATAGTTGACCTTATGCACGGGCGAGTAGATGGCATCGACGGGGATCACGCCAATTGGCTGGTCTTCTTTGGAGTCGGCAGGGACATAGCCTTTGCCTATCTCAACGACCATTTCCATATCGAGGCGAGCGCTGTCGCTGTCCAAAGTCGCGATATGGAGATCGGGGTTGACGATTTCTACCGTACTAGGGGCCTGGATATCTGCCGCTGTGATATCGCGCTCGCCACTGACTTCCAGATGCATAGAAACCGCGTGGTCAGAGAAGGAACGCAGGCGCAGCTTCTTGATATTCAACACGATGTCTGTGACATCTTCCACCACATGTGGGATGTCTTGAAACTCATGTTGGGCCCCTTCGATGCGAATAGAGGTTACTGCTGCGCCAGGCAGCGAAGAGAGCAACACACGTCGCAGGGCATTGCCCAGGGTCATGCCATACCCCGCCTCTAAAGGCTCAATATCGTAGCTCGCATAATTTCCCTGTGTTTTTGTATTTTTAATGCGAGGCAGAGTAATATTTAGCAAGGTTCTAACCCGCCTTTCTTTTCCTACCAGGGCTACGTCGAGTGTCCTGAGTAAAGTATTTTAGCCGAGAGAAATGGAACCAGAAACTCGAAACGTTGGTAGTCCAAGAGTCAAGCGCCCTATGACGGCTCTGGAAAGAGCCGAGAAGGCTTGTACCCATCCACCGGCGCAGGGCATCTTTGCTTCAAGAGATACCCTAACGTTGATAAAACTCAACCACCTTCTGCTCTTCAAAGGGCAGTTCGAGGTCTGTCCGAGAGGGTAGGGATGTGACACGTCCCGTCATGCCTATGATATCCAGGCTGAGCCAGGAGGGAACACCCTTCTGGGCAAGCAACAACTCGCGAGTTTTGAAGTACTCAAGGCCCTTGCTGCGCTCGCGGACGGTGACAACATCGTTCGGCTTGGCAATAAAAGAAGGAATATCGGTCTTGCGACCATTAACGGCAAAGTGTCCATGGCAGACCAACTGGCGGGCCTGGGCACGAGAGTCAGCGAAGCCCAGACGATAAACGAGGTTATCTAGACGCATCTCGAGGATCTGCAACAGGTTTTCACTGGTTTTGCCCGGACGACGAGCGGCAGTATCAAAATGCTTACGGAACTGTCGCTCAAGGATGCCGTAGGTACGACGCACCTTCTGTTTTTCACGTAATTGTAATGCATAGCCAGAGGCTTTGCGAGCCCGGCCGCTGCCATGCTGGCCTGGACGAGTATTGCGGCGCTCAAGAGTGCATTTGGTGATGCACTTGTCGCCCTTGAGAAAAAGTTTTACCCCCTCGCGCCTGCATAGTTTGCAGACGGGGCCGGTATAACGTGCCATTTAATAGAATCCTCCTTTATATTCCGACCCATAACGCCCCCTCGATAAATCGGGGGGCTACACGCGGCTAGCTTCGCTCAGCGGGTCGGATCAGCAGCTCCTTACACGTTGGGTTATACGCGGCGTCGTTTGGGCGGCCGGCAACCATTGTGTGGAATAGGTGTAACATCAATGATCGAAGTGATGGTCAGGCCGGCAGTTTGCAATGAGCGGATGGCCGCCTCGCGGCCTGAGCCAGGGCCCTTGACTAAGACCTCGATCTGTCGCAGGCCATGCTCCATCGCTTTGCGAGCCGCCGATTCGGCGGTGACCTGTGCGGCGTAAGGAGTGCTCTTGCGCGATCCCTTGAACCCCTGGCTACCGGCGCTGCCCCAGGAGATGACGTTGCCGTTGGGGTCGGTCAAGGTGACAATAGTATTGTTAAAGGTTGCCTGGATATGCGCCTGCCCACGCGGGATGGACTTACGTTCACGCCGCCTGGGCTTGCTTGTTGGTTTCTTTTTATCTGCTGCCATATATGATACCTCCCCGGCGTTACTTCTTAGCTACAGCTTTCTTCTTGCCCGCTACGGTTCTCTTGGGTCCACGGCGCGTGCGAGCATTGGTGCGCGTGCGTTGGCCGTGCACCGGGAGGTTACGGCGATGGCGCATACCACGATAGCAGCCAATTTCAATAAGCCGCTTGATGTTCATGTCGACTTCGCGACGCAGTTCGCCTTCGACCTTATGTTCGCGGTCGATGAGCTCACGCAAGCGGTTGACCTCTTCTTCAGTCAAGTCCCGCACCCGGGTGTCCGGGTCGACGCGTGTGCGCTCCAGGATTTTACGGCTCGTAGTGAGGCCGATCCCATAAATGTACGTCAGCGAAATCTCCACGCGCTTGTCGCGTGGAATGTCAACGCCGGCGATTCTAGCCATCTTCTCCTCCAATTTTTCGAGCAACCGTGAGTATGCTCAATGCAGTTGAGTGTTTGAGAGGAACTCGACGCTCCTACTTAACCCTGCCTCTGTTTATGCTTTGGATCTTTACTACAGATAACCATTACGACACGATTGCGGCGGATTACCTTGCAGTGTTCACAACGCGGTTTTACCGATGCGCGTACTTTCATGTTATGCCCTCCTTACACTATAGATATAAGATGTTTCAATTTCAATCTCAGATGAGAAGGCGCTTCATGTAGGACGGGACGATTTACCTCACTCACGATCTCACACGCCATGTGATACGGCCTCGAGTCAGGTCATAGGGGGAGAGCACGACTCTCACTTTGTCGCCCGGGACAATGCGTACGAAATTCATACGAATGCGCCCGGAGAGCACTGCAAGGACCTGGTGCTGCTCATCTATCTCAACCTTAAACATGGCATTAGGGAGGGCTTCGAGTACTTTCCCCTCTACCTCAATCTCGTCCTTTTTGGCCATAGCATTCTTTCTGATCGAGTATCTCTTTAATAGTTAAAACGGCAGCAGTTGACACTGCTGCAGCCAACTGTGAATTATAGCACACGTGCTATAGAAAGTCGAGAGGCAAGGTATCTTTAAAGAGTTAAGATATCTGCATCTCCTGTTGTAATGGCAACTGTGTGTTCGAAGTGGGCGGCATAGCTGCCATCCGCCGTAACTACCGTCCATTTATCAGGGAGGACCCGCGTCTCTTTGGCTCCCATTATGACCATAGGTTCAATGGCGATTACCATACCAGGCTTCAGGGTTGGATTTTGTTGTCCCGGCTCGATGTAGTTGAGCACTTGCGGGTCTTCGTGCATACTACGCCCGAGGCCGTGACCACCATACATGCGCACAACGGAAAAGCCCGCGGCCTCGACATACTGCTGTATTGAGCGGCTAATGTCTTGCAAGCGGTTGCCAGCACGTGCGGCCGCGATACCGCGGTAGAGGGCATCCTCTGTTACCTTCAACAGGCGCTGTACTTGCGGTGAGACCTCGCCAACCGGCACAGTAACGGTCGCATCGGCATGCCAGCCCTCATAGACGGCGACAAAATCGATGCTGATGATGTCACCTTCTTTCAAGGGGCGTTCACCTGGAATGCCATGGACAACTTCATCATTTACTGACGTACAGACGGACGCGGGATAACCGCGATACTTCAAAGTACCAGACCTGGCCCCATGCCGTTTGAGTTCTGCGACTGCGATGTCGTCCAGTTCGCCCGTGGTAATGCCAGGATGTACAGCCGAACGCATTGCAGCCAGTATTTCTGCGACGATGTGACCGGCCTGACGTATTTTTTCGCGTTCTTCCTTTGATTTTAAGATGATTGCCATTGATCTGCCCTAGTGTAGTTACAACAAACCTGCATCCTGTATTGTTCTCAACAGGGCTGCCTGCACCTGGTCGATATCCTGGTTACCATCTACTTCTCGAAGTTTGTGCTGGTTACCATAGTAATCGAACAGGCGAATAGTTTGGTTGAAGAATATATCCAACCGTCTCTGTACCGCTTCTACGGTATCGTCGGAGCGCTGGTAGAGTTCACTGCCATCGATGTCACAGATACCAGGCACCTTTGGAGGCCGCGAATGTATGTTGTAGACGTGCTGGTTCGCCCGGCAGATGTACCTTCCCGAGAGCCTCTCAAGCAATTCCTGGCGCGGGACGTTCAGGTAGATGACGAGATCTATCTGCCGCCCAACGTCCTGCAATCCTTTATCCAGCGCCTGCGCCTGTGCGATTGTGCGCGGGAAGCCGTCGAGCAGGACACCACGGCTACAATCCGGCTCCGAGATGCGACCGAGTACCATTGGTACAGTGATGTCATCGGGAACCAGCTCACCTCGATCGAGGTATACCTTGGCTTTTATGCCCAGTTCAGTTTGCTCATCGAATGCATTACGTAACAGGTCACCACTGGCCACATGGGGGATGCCGAGAGTAGCTTCCAGCCTGTCTGCCTGGGTCCCCTTCCCTGATCCCTGTGCGCCGACCAGGATAATGTTCACGTTGTTCCTCCGGTGAAAGCAATTGATTTGTTCCTACGACAGGAAGCCCGAGTAGTTACGCATGACCATTTGTGCTTCGAGTTGCTTGACCGTGTCCAGGACCACCCCTACAACGATGAGGACGGCGGTACTACTGAGTAGCTGGTTACCGCCAACGCGAGTGATGTACGGCAAGGAGGCAACGATTCCCAGGAACAGTGCGCCTCCCAGGGTGATACGATAGAGGATGCCCTCCATGTGCTTACGCGTTGGTTCACCAGGACGGTATCCGGGAATAAATGCGCCCTGCTTCTGTAAGTTTTCAGGGATATTCTGCTGCTGCCACAGGACGGTGGCATAGAAGAAGGTGAAAAGTACGACCAACGAGCCCAGGGCAAGCGCGTACCACCAAAGCGATGGGTTGACCACATAGGTAGCGATCCACAACGCAGTGCCTTTTAGCCAGGGGGTGTTACTGGACGCCAGGTAGCGTGAGAGCACCTCCGGGAAGATGAGCATAGACTGTGCGAAGATGAGCGGGATCATGCCTGCGCTGTTCACCTGCATTGGAATATAGGTGGTCTGGGCCGAACCGACTAGCAAGCCACGTCCTACTATGCGCTTGGTGGGATATTGAACCGGCACACGCCGCTGTCCCTGATAGATGTAGACGATGGAGAGGATGGTCAGCAAACCGACCAGCAAGAAGACGGCGATGCTGATGATGCCGCCATTGCTAGACGAACTGGTGAGGAAATCCTGCTTGATGTAGCCGGGAAGACCACTGACAATACCAGCGAAGATGATCAATGAAACACCGTTGCCGATGCCATTTTCGGTGATCAGTTCACCCAGCCAAACCAGTATCATCGTGCCAGCAGTCAAGGACACGAGGATGGCAAGGGCCTGCAGCCAGTTTGGGCCAAAGAGGTTAAACGTGGCCGGGTCCAGCACATTGGCATTCACGAAGATCGCTATATAGCCCAGAGCCTGCAGGAAGGCCAGTGGGACGGCGATGAGGCGCGTGATCTGGCTGAAGCGCAGGCGACCGGACTCACCCTCTTGCTGCAGATTTTGCAAGGCCGGTATGATCGGCGCTAAAAGCTGCATGACGATAGTGGCCGTGATATAAGGATAGACTCCCATGGCAATGATGGAGAAGTGTTGTAAGTTCCCACCTGAGAAGACATCGAGCAGACCAAAGATCTGACCCAGGTTCCCATTGCTATTGGGGTTACTAAAGAGGGCTCTCAAAGCCGACTGTTCCGTCTGCGTCAAAGGAACAGGGATATTAGCGAGAACACGGGTAAGCAGCAATATTCCCAGTGTGAAAAGAATCTTATTACGTAGATCGGGGACGGTCCAGATACTACGCAGGCGTTCCCACATGGGGGCCTCCTTTCATGGATACGAAAACGCCAGTAATGCTCATGCCTGGGCACCTGGACTGGCTGGGCTGGCTGGCGCTCCGGGCTTTTCCTTTTTGCTTCTCTTGGTCTTTTCGTAGACCTTGACAGGAATGATCTCGACAGCCCCCCCGGCGGCCTCGATCTTCGCACGAGCGCTGGCGGAGAACTTGTGAGCATGCACGGTCAAAGCCCGGTCGACTTCACCGTTGCCGAGGACTTTGAGCAGGCCCCGGCCTTCAGCAGGTGTCACCAGGTGCTGCGCAACCAGCTCTTCGGGCGTTACACGGGTGCCTGCCTCAAACAGTTCGAGATCGGCTACATTGACAATTGTATATTCGTCACGGAAGGGGATGTTGCTGTTGCCTACGCCGCGTACAAATGGCAGGCGCTTGGATAGACGTGTCTGACCGCCATCAAACGCGCGATGGATCTTCCCCCCGGTACGGGCTTTCTGGCCTTTGGTGCCACGGCCAGCGGTTTTGCCACGGCCGGAGCCGTGTCCACGGCCAAGACGTTTCTCAGCTTTGTGTGATCCGTAGGCCGGTCGCAAATCAGAAAGGTTCACTCTACTATCTCCTCTACCTGTACCAGGTGGCTCACCTTCTGGATCATGCCACGCACGGTGGGATGATCCTCGCGCTCAACTGTCTGTTGTAGTTTGCGTAGTCCTAGCGATTGAATGGTTGCCTTCTGGTCCTTTGCATAGCCAATAGAACTTTTCACCCATTTTATACGCAGTTTAGCCATTGTTTACTCCTTTGTATTCCGACCCGACGCTGCGCTAACGCCCCCTCGATAAATCGGGCTCCCTCGATAAATCGGGGAGCTACGACGCGGCTAGCTGCGCTCAGGCGGTCGGAGAGGAAGCTCCTGTTGCCTGGCAAAGTGGAGAAAGGCATCTTCCATGTTGTCTTTTCCCGATTGGTGCAGCAATTCCTGGGGAGCATCCTGTGCCAGCAGCGCACC
>WNEZ01002935.1_pt1 | contig 21217 bp, 19 predicted proteins | sample 5400521 | NCBI WGS metagenome assembly WNEZ01 (sample SAMN13153339, study PRJNA577476) | soil metagenome | isolation source: 120 cm saprolite under Douglas fir tree site 2 hole 1 replicate 1 | place: USA:California | collected 2015-04-18 | reverse complement strand
GCCGACCGCTACGGCGAGGGCCGGGTTTTTCTCGCCGGGGACGCCGTGCATCTCGTCATTCCAACTGGCGGGCTCGGCATGAATACCGGCGTGGGCGATGCCATCGATCTGTCATGGAAGCTTGCGGCGACGCTTGCAGGATGGGGCGGGCCCAATCTGCTCGCCGCCTACGAGATCGAGCGCCGGCAGGTGGGAGCGCGCAACGTGGCGGCGTCGGGCTTTGCGACGCAGGGGCGGCGGAGGTGGCGCGCGCTCTATCGGCCGGAAATTCGCCAGCCGACGGCCGCTGGCGCGGCGCTGCGCCAGGAGTTCGCGCGCGTCGCCGACGTCGAGCAGCACAAGGCGACGGAAATGATCGGCGCCGAACTCGGCTACCGCTATGCCGGCTCGCCGCTGATCGCCGCGGAGCCGGGCGAGGGGCCCAAGCACGATTTCATGACATACGTTGCGACCACATGGCCGGGAGCGCGGCTGCCGCATGTGTGGCTCGACGACGGCAGCGCGATGCAGGATCGCATCGGTTACGGTCATGGCTACACGCTGCTGCGTTTGGGCGGGACGAAAGCCGATACGAGCGCGTTGCGACGGGCGCTCGCCGCCATCGGCGCGACGTTGCACGTCCTCGACATCGCGGACGAGCGTCCGCGCGACGTCTACGGATATGATCTCCTGCTGGTGCGGCCGGACATGCACGTGGTCTGGCGCAGCAATGACGCTCCGGCAGAGCCGGCACAATTAGCGGCGATGGCGACCGGGCATTGAACGCAAAAGCGCGACAGTCTGCTCGTCTCCGCGTCTAACCGCGTCACACCACCAGGACAATCGACCCGGTGGTTTGGCGCGATTCGATGTCGGCGTGGGCGCGCGGCGCGTCTTGCAAGGGGTAGGTTCGGCTGATCTCGATCTTGATCTTGCCGCTGCCGACCATCGCGAACAGGTCGTGGGCCGCGGCCAGCAGTTCCGCGCGGGTGACGGTATAGTTCGAGACGCTGGGATGGGTGAGGTAGATCGAGCCGAGCGCGCCCAGCCGGCGCGGGGGCATGGGATCGGGATCGCCCGAGGCTTCGCCGAAGGACGCCATCAGCCCACGGCGGCGAAGACATTTCAGCGAGTCCTCGAACGTCGCCTTGCCGACCGAATCGTAGACCACGGGAACGCCTTCGCCGCCGGTGATCTCGCGCACGCGCTCGGCAAAATCCTCCCGTGTGTAGACGATGGGATGATCGCAACCGTGCGCATGGGCGATTGCCGCTTTCTCGTCGCTGCTGACGGTACCTATCACTGTCGCGCCGAGATGCTTCGCCCATTGGCACATGATGAGGCCGACCCCGCCGGCGGCGGCGTGGATCAAGATCGTGTCGCCGGGACGCACTTTGTACGTGTCATGCAGGAGGCAGCGCGCCGTCATGCCGCGGATCATCATCGACGCGGCGGTGCGCTCATCGATGCCGGCGGGCAGGGCGATGACGCGCGCCGCCGGGACGATGCGGAGTTCGGCATAAGAGCCTTCCGGCATGCCGGCGCAGGCGACGCGGTCGCCGACCGAAAAACCGCTCACGTCGGGCCCGACCGCGTCGATCACGCCCGCGCTTTCGAGACCGATGCCGGAGGGGAGCGACTTCACCGCATGCACGCCGCGCCGCATCAGCACGTCGCGATAGTTGACGGCGACCGCCACGTTGCGGATGCGCATCTGTCCGGGACCGGGGTCGCCCAGCTCGACGTCTTCGAAGTGCAGCACCTCGGGGCCGCCGTGCTGATGGAAACGAAACACCTTGCTCACGACGCCAGCTCCTTCGACAGCCGTTCCATCATGTCGGCGAGATCATCGAGCGCGTTGAAGCGCGGCTGCGCCGCGATGTGCGGAGACAGCACCACGTTGTCGAATCCCAAAAGCTCGTCGTCGCGCCGGCCGGGCGCCTCGTAGAGCGGGTCGAGCGCAAAGCCGCCGAGCCGGCCCGATGTCAAAGCCTCGATCAGGGCCGCGCGGTCGACGATGTCGGCACGCGCGACATTCACCAAGAACGCGCCGGGCTTCATCTGCGCGAATTGCGCGCGCCCGATGAAGGAGCGCGTTGTCGGCCCGCCCGGCAATTGCGGCACCACCCAGTCGCTCTGCGCGAGCAATGTTTCGAGCGGCACATAGGCTGCTTCGAGCTCGCGCTCTTCCGCCGCCGGCAGCCGGGTGCGCTGGTAATAGAGAACTCGCATCCCGAACGCCGCCGCCCGGATCGCGATCTCCCGGCCGATCTCGCCCACACCGATGATGCCGAGGGTGGCGCCATTGAGCACCCGCAGGCCGGAAATGCGCGGCCAGTTCGAGTTTGGCGTGTGACGGCGGTCGAACGGCTTGTAGGGGTATCCAACTTCGCGCAGCTGCTCGACGCTGATGCGACCGGCCAGGCGATGAAGTTTCTTGGCGAGCGTGAGCATCAGCGCGATGGCAAGCTCGGCACAGGCGATATTGGCGCGGCGGCGGATAGTCAACACTTTGATGCCTTTGGCGGCGCAGGCAGCGGTATCGATGTTGCGCGGACTGAAGCCGAATTTCTGCACGACGCGCAGCTCGCTGCCGGCGGCAAGCTCCTCGTTGCCGACGCGCAGCGATTCGACCACCAGCGCGGGACTGCCGGGCAAGGCTGCGCGCATCTCGGCTCGCGTTTCGACGAGACGCACCTCGCGCGGGAAAAGCCTCCCGACGCGGGCGCGCACGCGCCTGCAGTAGCCGTCGAAATCGGATTCGTCGTGTGCGAAGAAATCGGCATAGGCGGCGGTGCGCTCGGGAGACGTGTTCGGGTCGAGCACGATGCCGACGACGCGCAGAAACCGGTCGTCTTCGACCACCAGGGCACCGTCAGCCGGCACGGGGAGAAACTCCGAAAAACTCAAGGCGCGGGCGGCTCGAGGTCGAGTTGAAGTGCCTGCAGCACGCGCGCGTTCATATTGTAGGTCCCGATGAGCACGGTCAATTCCACGATCTCCCTATCGTTGAAATGACGTTTGACCTCGGCGAAGAAGGCATCCGGCACTGCAATCTCGCGGGTCATGGTATCGGCATAGGCAAGTACGGCGCGCTCGCTCGCGGTGAAGAATTTGGAGGCGCGCCAGTCTGCGAGCGCATCGCATTCCTTGAGCGAAAGCCCGTCGGCGAGCGCCAGCGACGGCACGTGCTGGCGCAACACGTATTGCGAGTTGGCGAGATGGCCCATGCGGATGATCACGATCTCGCGCAGCCGCCCGGCAAGCGTCGTCTTCCATCGCACGGTGTTGGAATGATTGAACCAACTCTCGGCGAGCGGGGGCGCGTTGAGCAGCATGCGATAGATGTTGATCAGCCTCCCGCGCCGGCCCGCGCGGAATTTTTCGATCATATCCGCAAACTCGGGATGGTCTTGCTCTTGGATCAGGGGGACGCGAGCCATGGGTTACCTTTCACTCCATCTTGAAGCCGGTCGCCTTCATGATCGGCGTCCAGCGCGCAAGCTCCTCGCTGATGAATTGCCGCGTCGCATCGGGGCCCGAGTCGAGGATCGGCTCGAACCCTGACGCCACCAGAATGCTCTGAACGTCCGCGTCCGCCATGACCGTGCGTGTGACCTCGGCGATGCGGTCGACGGTCGGCTTGGCGACGCCGGCGGGAGCGAAGAGACCGTTGAGATTGCCCGCGATCATCCCCGGCAGTCCGGCTTCGATCGCGGTCGGAATGTCGGGCGCCGCCTTGATGCGCGCCACCGCGTTGACGGCGAGGATGCGCACCTTGCCGGCGCGATGGAAGTCGATGAGCGGCCCGCCGACGTTCGGCGTCATCATCGGAATGTGACCGCTGGCGAGGTCGGCGACGCCGGGTGCCGAGCCCTTGTAGGGAATGTGCACGATGTCGGGCGCGCCGATGAGCTGTTTGAACAACTCGCCGGCCAGATTGGTCAGCGTGCCGGCGCCGGCCGAGCCATAGGACAGCTTGCCCGGATTGGCGCTGGCGTAGGCGATGAGCTCTAGGAGGTTGCGGGCTGGCACGGATTCATGGACCACGATCGAAGTCGGCGCGTTGCAGAGAATATAGATGCCGACGAAATCCTTGAGCGGATCATAGGGCGGGTTGTGCCTGATCGCGGGAATGAGCACCTGGGTGCTGGTATTGCCGAACAGGAAGGTGTGACCGTCCGGCTGCGCGCGGGCGACCTCGGTGGCGCCGGTCACGCCGCCTCCGCCGCCTCGGTTCTCCGTCACCACCGTGCCGAGGAACGGTTTCATCTTCTCCGCCCACAGCCGGCCGACCACGTCGGTGGCGCCACCCGGCGAGAACGGAACGACGAGCCTGACGACGCGATCGGGATAGGCAAGGCTGCGTGGGGCCGACATCGCAGCCGCCAGCGCCGCCAAGCCGCCAGTCAGCACGTCGCGTCGGTTCATGGGATATCCTCGCAGCCTTCGCGAGCGCGGGCGCGATATTGGACCGGCAATGCTCACGTCGTGGCCTCGATCATCGCGCGCAACTCCGGCGTCACCTCGGGCATGATCCCGAACCAGGCGTGAAATGCGGGCCGCGACTGGTGCAGCAACATGCCGAGCCCATTCACCGTCGGGTTGCCCCGCTTGCGCGCGGTCGCGAGCAGGGCGGTCTCGCGCGGAATGTAGATGATGTCGGACACGAGCGCGCTCACCGGCAAGGCATCGAGCGCAAGGTCGAGCGGCGGCTCGCCGACCATGCCCTGGTTGGTGGCGTTGACGAGCGTCGCCGCGCCCTTGAGCGCGACTTCGCGTTGCTCCCAACCCAGCGCCGTGATCGGGCCGCCAAATTCACCCGCCAGCGCCTTGGCCCGCGCTGGCGTGCGATTGACCAGACGAATCTCGCGGGCGCCTTGATCGATCAGACTCACTAGCACCGCCCGCGCGCCGCCGCCGGCGCCGATCACGACGATGGGGCCGGCATCGGCGCGCCACCTGGGCTGCGCCTCTCGCACGCTTTCGATATAGCCGAAGGCGTCGTGATTCTGCCCCATGAGCGATCCATCGGCTGCGACGACGACGCAGTTCACCGCGCCGATGCGACGCGCCAGCGGATCGATCCTGTCGACGATCTCGAGCGCGGCTTCCTTGTGCGGGATGGTCAGGTTGCAGCCGGAGAAACCGAGCGCCGGCAGTGCTCGCAAGGCGGCGCGCAAATGTTCGGCCTTGATGGCCAGCGGCACGTAGGTGCCCGCAAGGCCGTACTTGGCGAGCCAATAATTGTGCAGTTTCGGCGAGCGCGAATGCATCACCGGATCGCCCATCACGCCGGCGAGCAAGAAGCGATCAGGATGGGTCATGGCAGTCGGCGCAGTCTTATGGGTGAAGAAAGTGATCTGTGCACCTACTGCACGCTGGGAACAAGCTTTTTGACGGTTTCAATCAAGGCCGGCGGCGTCTGGTAGAGCGCGGCAATCAGCCGTTCCAGGTGATCGGGCGGGCGGTAGGTCATGTCTATCTTGATCCTCGCCGCTTCTGCCACGAGGTCCGGGTCCCGCAGCGCCGCGGCGAACGCCTCGCGCATGATCGCCACGCGCTCGCTCGGAACGTCGGGCGGCAAGGCATAGGGTCGGCCGAACTCGGTGCTCGAAAAAATAAACCGCATGAGCTGGCGCTGCTCGGCGGTCTTGGCGTAATCGAAGATCGACGGCACCTCGGGGATTTCCGGGATCGGCGTCTCCTCCGCGCGCAAGAGAAAGACGAGCTTGCCGTCGCGGATGAGCTGCTCGTAGATGCGAAATTGACCGTGCGAGGCGCAAGCTCCCTGAACCTCGCCGCGCTCCATGGCAAGGACAGTGTCGGTCGTGCCCTTGTAGCCCGGGATGAGGCGGAACTTGGTGCCGAGCACATGATTGAAGACGGTCGGCAAGATGTTCAGCGAAGAGCCGGCGCCTGCGCCCCCGACGATGAACTCCTGGGTGAAAAGGTCCGCCGGGGTTTTGATCGGGGCCGTGACCCAACGCACGCAAACGCGGGCGGGAAGCGATGTCGCGCCGAGCCAGTTGAAGCGCCGGGGATCGGCTTCGACGTTGACCTGGCCCATGAGGGCTTGGCTCGGCATGTTGCGCGAGAACGATCCGAACACCGTGCCGTCGCGCGGCGCCTGCGCATAGAGAAAATTGGCGGCGGCGATGCTCGCCGCCGACGGCATGTTTTGAACGATGATCGTCGGCTCTCCGGGGATATGCTTGGCGAGGTATCGCGCGAGGAAGCGCCCGGCAAGATCGTAGTCGTTGCCGACGGGGTACCCGATGATCAATCGGATCTGCTTGTTCTTGTAGAAATCCGGCGACGGCTGGCCCGCAGCTTGGCACCACGCCGTTCCACGGGTGCCGAGTAAGATACCAAGGACGAGACAGATCGTGGCGATCGGCTTATGCAACACCATTGATCGCGCGCTGCCTATTCCGCCGCGCGCTTGCGCACCAGCGCCGCCGCCGCCTGATCGTAGCTCTCCTCGCGCGCCAACAGCGGCTTCAGCCCGACAAGCTCGTAGTAGTCCTCGAGCGCAATGAGATGCTCCTGGCAGGGCGCGAGCCGACCGACGGGAAGGTCGCGGCGCACACGCCGGCCGCTTCCAGCTCCTCGAGGCTGCGTGCCTTGGGACCCGCCGCTTGCGACAGCGTCGCCATGTGCGGCCCGCCGACTTCGCGCAGAACCCGCTTGACGTCGGCGATGGTGTCGACGCCCATGGGCTTTGCCATATCGGCGCCGGCTTCCATGAACAGCTGGCAGCGGGCGATGGCCGAGTCGAGCCCCTCGACGCCTGCGGCATCGGTGCGCGCCGCAATGAACAGGTCGCCGTCACGCCGCGCGTCGAGTGCGGCCTTGATCTTGGTGAGCATCTGCTCGGCCGGCACGATCTGCTTGCCCGGCAGGTAGCCGCAGCGATTTGGAAAGACCTGATCGCTGATGAACAGGCCGGCGACGCCCGCGGCTTCGAACGCGCGCACCATCTGCCGCACGTTGTTGACGCCGCCGAAGCCGGTATCGGCATCGACGTAGACCGGCACCTCGACAGCGGCGCAAATCCGCGCGTAGTGGTCGGCATAGTCGCGCATGTTGGACTGGCCCATGTCGGCCTGCGCTAGCATGCTGCCGATGCCGGCGTAGCCGCCCGCCACCAGCGCCTCGAAGCCTTCGCTCTCGATGATGCGGGCCGACAACGCGTCATAGGCGCCCGGCATCAGCACGAGGCGCTTTCCTGCCATGATCGCTCTGAGCTTCTTCCTGGCGCTCATGCCTTTGCTCCAAAGTCAAAGCCGGCGGTCGACCGCGGCCTGCAGCCAGGGTTGGTCGGCGGCCGTGCGCTGTTCCCAGCTCGCGATCTCGTCGGCGTGCTTGAGGGTGAGCCCGATGTCGTCGAGGCCTTCGAGCAGACGCATACGGTCGGCGGCCGGGATATCGAAGGTGATATCCGCCCCGCCGGGACCGCTGATGCGCTGGGTTCGAAGATCGACCGTGAACGGTGCCGCGCCGTTGACTGCGATCACGCGGTCCACAAACGCGGCCGCGTCGTGCGATTCGAGCACGATCGGGAGCAACCCGTTCTGCAGGCAGTTCTCGCGATAGATGTCGGCAAAGCTCCTCGCGACGATGACGCGGATGTTGTTCGCCAGCATTCCCCACACCGCCGCTTCGCGCGAGGAGCCGGCGCCGAAATTGTGGCCGGTCACGAGAATGCCGGGGTCGCGGAACTGCGGCTGGTTGAGCACGAAATCGGGATCCTCGCTGCCGTCGTCGCGCCGGCGCGCGCGCATGAACAACAATGCTTTGTAGTCGGGCTTGAGGCTTCGCATCGACTGCACCGGCGCGATCTGGTCGGTGTTGATGTCGTCCTTGATGAGCGGGACGACGATGCCGGTATGGGTCGTGAACGGCTGCATCAGCCTTGCCCCGACATGAGCTGCCGCACGTCGGCGATGCGCCCGGCGACGGCAGTCGCCGCGGCGGTCGCCGGGCTGACCAAGTGCGTGCGCACTTTGGGACCCTGGCGATGCTCGAAATTGCGGTTGGTGGTCGAGACGCAGCGCTCTCCCGGCTCGCCGCGATCGCCATTGCCGCCGGCGCACATGGAGCACCCGGATTCACCCCATAAGAATCCGGCTTCGCGGAAGACGCGATCGAGCCCGGCGGCTTCCGCTGCGCGCTTCACCGTGGTCGACCCCGGCACCACCATCGCGATGACACCCGCGGCGACGCACCGCCCGCGCACCACGTCGGCGGCCGCTTCGAGGTCGGGCAGGCGGCTGTTGGTGCACGAGCCGATGAAGACGCGGTCGACCGGCAGGCCGGCGAGAGCCGTGCCGGGCTGTAGTCCCATATATGCGAGCGCGCTTTCGATCGCAGCGCGCCGGCTTTGATCGACGGCGGCAGGATCGGGCACGCGGCCGGAAATCCCGAGCACTTGGCTCGGATCGGTGCCCCAGGTGATCTGCGGTTCGAGCGCGCTGCAGTCGAGCACGTGTTCGCGGTCGAATTTTGCGCCATCGTCGCTTGTGAGCGTGCGCCAATGCGCGAGCGCGCGGTCCCACATCGCGCCTTTCGGGGCAAAGGGCCGTCCTTCGATCCACGAAAAGGCCCTGTCGTCCGCCGCCACAAAGCCCGAGCGGCCGCCCATCTCGATATTGAGGTTGCAAAGCGTCATGCGGCTTTCGATCGTCATCGCGCGCACCGCCGCGCCGGCATATTCCACGACGTGGCCGCGCGCGCCGGCGACGCCGAGCTCGGCGATGATGCGCAGCGCCACGTCCTTGGCGGTCACGTGCGCGGGGAGCTTGCCCTCCAGGCGAATCAACATGGACTTCGGTCGCCGCAGCGCCATCACTTGCGTTGCCAGGATGTGCGCGAGCTCGCTCGTTCCGCAGCCGAAGGCGAGCGCGCGTGGGTGGCGCCCGGCAGCACCATGCCCAGTTCCGGCGCGACCACGTGCGAAATACCTTGCTCCGGGTCGTCGATGTCGAAAAGCCTGATGCGGTTGCGCCGGCTGCCGTCGCGCATCGCCTTGAGAAAGGCCGCGCCCGGGGGATTGGTGGTGTCGTCACGGCCGGGCTTGGTGGCGACGGTGTGGTCCTGCATGGAGAAGGTCAGATCCGGCCTGCGCACGCGCCGGTGCTGCTTCTCCAGTTGTTCGAAGGCGTGGGGAGCGTGCAGCTCGTGCAGCACGTGGCGGTCGATATAGATGAGGTCGCGGCCATCGCCACGCCGCGCCACCAGATGGGCCTGCCAGATCTTGTCGAACAGGGTTTGGGGCATGACGGTTTCGGCCAGTAGCTTTGTGCCGAGATCGCGGTTGCGTCGTCGCTTACGTGTATCTTGGGCGGGCCGCCTGTCGAAGGCAAGCGCAGCCGCGTGAAGTGCGGGCTTGCCGAGCTTTCCCGCATCTCCAAAAAATAACCCCCGGCGATGGCCGGGGGTGACGCTTACGTGCGAAGCTTAAACCAGCCGGACGTTCTTCAACGGCAGCTGGCGCACGGGCTTGCCGGTTGCGGCGTAAATGGCGTTGAGCACCGCGGGTGCCACCACGGAGATGGTCGGCTCGCCGACGCCGCCCCAGAAATCGTGGCTCGGCACGATGACCGTTTCCACCTTCGGCATCTCGGCGAGGCGCATGATCTGATAGCTGTCGAAGTTCAAATCCACCATCCGCCCGTCCTTGACCTTGCACTCGCCGTAGAGCGTAGCGGTCAAGCCGTAGGCCACCGAGCCTTCGACCTGGGCGGCGATCTGGCCCGGGTTGACGGCATGGCCGCAATCGAGCGCCAGCACCATGCGGTGAACCTTGAGCTGGCCGCGGTCGCTGACCGAGACCTCGGCGACGGCGGCCGAATAGCTGCCGTAGCCCATGAATTGCGCGATGCCGCGATGGACGCCGGCAGGCAGCGGCTTGCCCCAATCGCCTTTCTCCGCCGCGGCGTTGAGCACGGCGAGATGCTTGGGATGCTGGCTCATGAGCGCGCGGCGGAACTCGAGCGGGTCTTTGCCGGCCGCCCGCGCGACCTCATCGATAAAGCACTCCATGTAGACGGCGTTCTGATTGGTGTTGACGCCGCGCCAGGGACCGACCGGCACATGCGTATTGCGCATGACGTATTCGATCAGCAGGTTCGGCACGGTGTAGCCGAGCTGGGCATCGCCGGGCTGCTCGTAAAATCCCTGCAGCTGGCGCATGTCCTTGCCGTTGACGATCCCGGCCGGATTCAAGGTGGCGTTGATCGATTGGCCTGACACGCGCACGTGCAGGGCAACCAAATTGCCGCTCGCGTCGAGGCCGGCCGCGAGCCGGCACTGCGAGATCGGCCGGAAGAAATCGTGCGCCTGGTCTTCTTCGCGGCTCCAGATCAGCTTGATCGGGACTCCCGGGAACTCCTTCGCGATCGCCACCGCCTGGTGGACGTAATCCTGGGTTCCGCCGCGCCGGCCGAAACCGCCGCCGAGGTCCATCCTGTAGGCCTCGCACTTGGCAAGCGGCACCCCGGACGCCTCCGACAAGGCGGCGAGCGATGCCTCCGCGTTCTGAGTCGCCACCCACACCTCGGCTTTGTCGGCCGAGAGCCTCACCGTGGCGTTCATGGGCTCCATGGTCGCGTGGGCGAGGAAGGGCGTGCCGTAGAGCGCCTCGACCTTTTTGGCTGCGGTCTCGATCGCTTTGGGCGCGTCGCCGTTGCCGCGTTCGCCATTGGTGGCGGCTGCGGTGAGCCCCTCCGTGAGGTGCTCGGCGATCGTGGCGCTCGACACGGATGCGCTCGCTCCCTCGTCCCAAACGATCGGAAGAGCATCGAGCGCGGTTTTGGCTCGCCACCAAGTATCGGCAACGACAGCGACGGCGGTGTCCTTCACCTTCACGACCTTGCGAACGCCCGGCCGGCCCGCGATCTTTGCTTCCTCGTAGCTCGTCACCTTGCCGCCGAACACCGGGCAATCCTTGATCGCCGCGCACAGCATGTCCGGCAGCTTGACGTCGATAGCGAAAATCTTGCTGCCGTCGAGCTTGTCGGCGGTGTCGAGCCGTTTCATCGGCTTGCCGGCAATCTTCCAGTCTTTCGGATCCTTGAGCTTGATGCCCTTGGGGTCCGGCGCCTCGAGCTTGGCGGCGCCGGCAGCTAGCTTGCCGTAGCTGAGCGAGCGCCGCGATGCGGCGTGGGTGACGACGCCGTCAGCGGCCGTCAGTTCGCCGATCGGCACCTTCCACTCCTCGGCCGCGGCCTGCAGCAGCATCATGCGCGCGGCGGCGCCGCCGCGGCGGACATAGTCCTGCGAGGTGCGGATGCCGCGGCTGCCGCCGGTGCCCATCTCGCCCCAGACGCGCTTGCGGGCGAGGTTCGCTCCGGGCGTCACCTGTTCCGCTTTCACTTTCTTCCAATCGCATTCGAGCTCTTCGCCGACGAGCTGGACGAGGCCCGTGATTGTGCCCTGTCCCATCTCCGAGCGCGCGACACGGATCACGCAGGCATCGTCGGGCTTGACGACGACCCAGGCATTGACCTCTGTGCCGTCATTGGCGGCACCCTGCGCGACGGCGGAGCCGGACGGCAGATTGAATCCGAGCGCGAGCCCACCGCCCGCGGCGGCGGTACCGACAATGAACGTGCGGCGCGAAAGCTTCGTGGCTTTGCCGCGGATCATCTTTTTCATCGCGGACCTCCCCTAGATTTTGGATGTGTCGTTGGCGGCCATGTGCACGGCCGTCCGGATGCGCTGGTAGGTACCGCAGCGGCAGATATTGGTCATCGCTTCGTCGATGTCATTGTCGGTCGGCTTCGGCGTCCGCTTGAGCAGCGCCGCCGCAGCCATGATCTGGCCGGACTGGCAATAGCCGCACTGCGGTACGTCGATCGCGGCCCAGGCCTTCTGCACGGGATGCGAGCTGGTGGCGGAGAGCCCCTCGATGGTGACGATCCGGTCCGTCGCCTTCACGTCGCCGACGCGGATGGAGCAGGAGCGTTGCACCTGGTCATTGATGTGCACGGAGCAGGCGCCGCATTGCGCGACGCCGCAGCCGTATTTCGTGCCGGTGAGGCCGACCTGCTCGCGGATGACCCACAAGAGCGGGGTATCTGCCTCCACCTCCACGTCGCGGGTGCTGCCGTTGATATTGAGCTTTGCCATAGGCTTCCTCTTGTGGGTTCTTCGACGCAAATTTTGGTGTTGCTGCCGGCGGCGGTTGAAAGACAATTGAAAACGCCTGCCAGGCCTTTGTTGGAAGCATAGCGCATTCGGCGACGCCTTGCCTACGGCTAGCGCGGGCCTCTGATTTCTCAGGTGGATCTACGCCGTCGATGGTTCACAGTGCCTGCATGCCCAACGCCGGACGAGATAATTGAAGACGTTGGTGTGCAGATCGGCGCGATTGGCGTGCCTGCTTTTCCTCGCCAGATCCTCTCCGTCGGCGAGTAACTTCGCTCCGCCCGCCGCCTCCGCCATGAGCTGCACACGGCAGGCCCGTTCAAGCTTAAGCGCGAGCCACACCGCCTCCTCGATGCTGCGGCCGGCGGTGACGATGCCGTGGTTGCGCAAAATGAGCGCCTGATGATCGCCGAGGCAGCGCGCGACCGCCCGGCCGCGCGCTTGGTCGATGATGAGGTCGGTCGTCTCCGAGAACACCGGCACGCCCGCGCAGAAGATGGCGCCGTCGTTTCCCACCGGCAGCAACGGCCGGCCGAGCGATGAGAACGCCACCGCGTGCGGCGGATGGGTGTGGACGACGGCGGCAATGTCGGATCGCACGCGCAAGACTTCGGAATGGATGAAGACCTCGCTATGACGCGGCATAGTGCCGCCGACGCGCTCGCCCTCGCGATCAACGGTGATGATATTGTCGGGCGTCATCTCCTCGAGACCGATGCCGGCGGGCTTCATCAAAAAGCGCCCGTCGCCGTCCGGCAGACGCAATGTCACGTGTCCTGCGACGTAATCACCTTGGTCCTCGCTCACGAGCACGCGGCCCGCTTGGACGAGTTTTTCGCGCAAAGCATCGGTCATGTTGCAATGCTCTTTCGAGCCCTCCCGTTGTGGCCGCCTGCCGCCATCCCTACATTGCAGCCGACAAGGGCACCAGCGTGAGGCGGTCATGACCAAGCGATCCGGAGCAGACATCGAGCAACCCCGTGTCGAACCGGAAATCATCCCGCCCAGCGACGTGCGTTCGCGCCGAGCCGGCGGGTCATTCGACGGCACGCAGCGAGTCTATGTCGCGAGGGTCGGCCCGTTCGGTTTCGCGATGGTGGCGCTCGCGATCGCGGCGCTGGCGATGCTTCTTTTCCTGCTGGTGCTGGGCGCGTTCGTGATCTTGATACCGCTGGCGGGCTTGCTGCTTGCGGTCATCATTGCGGTCGGGCTGTTCCGGGTCTTGATTTGGCGGCGGCCCTGACCCGGCCGCGTGGGTGGGCGGTCATCCCGAGCGGAATATGCCGGACGCCCACAGCCCAAAAATTATCGGCGGGCTGACACCTGAGGTGCCAGCCCGCCGGGCCTGATCATGGACATTAAGCGCGAGGGTAATCGTCCGAGGGAACGCGGACGCCGCGATCAGAATGCGTGCACCCCCGACTGCTTGAGAAGGTCGGCCATCTTGCTCCGCGCATAGAACATGCGGGTCTTCACTGTCGCTGCCGGCACCCCGACGATCCGCGCGACTTCGTCGACCGACTTCTCGTGATAGTAAACGAGGTCGATGACTTCGCGGTGCGCCGGCGAGAGCTGCGTCAGGCACTTCTGGACGATGATGCTACGGTCCTTGTTGTGCACCATGGTCTCAGGACTATCGGCGGTATCCTCGATGGTCGCCGCCATGTGATCGTCCAAGTGCTCGTCGGTGCGGCGCCGCAGGGCGGAGAGCGCCTTGTAGCGCGCGATCGCGAGCAACCAGGTGGACACCTGGGATTTTGATTCGAACGCCTCGGCCTGCCGCCAGACGTCGAGGAACACCTCGCTCACGAGGTCCTCGGCCAGCGACTGGTTGCCCGTCAGGCGAAGGATGAAGCGATAGACCCGAACGTTATGCCGGGCGTAGAGCACTTGCATGGCCCGCTTGTCGCCGTCGGCGATGAGGTCGATCAGCGCCTCGTCCGACGTGTCTTGCGCAGGAGCCTTGAAGTGCGGCGACGCGACGTCGCGCAGCACATACTGATTTTGCATGACGATCCCCTATTAATCAGCCCTTAACCCAGTTGACTAGCAGAGGCCTGTTGCTTCGATGTTACGTGGAACCTGGAAAATGGTTTCGTCGCAGGCTCAATTGTTTCGTGGCTGACGCGGCGACGAAATAAAGGTAATTTGATACCATCAATTGTTTCATCTGATGAGACAATTTTGTCTCAGTCCAGCGCCGGTGCCTCCCCGGTCGGAGAAAACAGATATCCGCCGCCGCGAACGGTCCGGATCACCGAGGGCCGCGCCGGATCGGGCTCGATTTTCCGCCGGATCCGCATGATTCGCAGATCGATCGCCCGATCGAAGGCCTCCGCATCGCGGGCATTGGCCAGTTCCAGCAGGCGATCGCGCGAGAGCACCCGCTTGGGGTTGGCGGCGAAGACCTTGAGCAAGCCGTATTCCGACGCCGTCAGGGGATGCTCGTTACCCTCGTCGTCGCGCAGCGCCTGGGCGTCGTGGTCGAGCCACTTCGTTCCAAACCGCACCCGCGTGCTTGCGGGCGCTGGCTGCGGGACTGCCGCCGCAGGTTGCGCTACCGGTTGAACCGCGCTGCTCCGGCGCAGCACCGAGCGGATGCGGGCCAAGAGCTCGCGCAGCTCGCACGGCTTGGCCAGATAGTCGTCCGCGCCGAGTTCCAGGCCGACCACGCGATCGATCGCGCTCGCGGTTGCGGTGAGCATGATGATCGGCACGCTGGTGCGCCGTTTGAGATCGCGGATGAGCGAAAGACCGTCCTCCTCCGGCATATTGAGATCGAGGACGATCAGGTCCGGCACCTGCTGCGCGATGGTCTTGCGCAGGCTGGCGCCGCCGTCGCACAAGCTCACGCTGAAGCCGTGCATGCGCAAATAGTCCCCGACCATTTCGCGCGCGGGCTGCTCGTCATCCACCACGATGATGTGCTGCGCTGGGGTCATGTTACCGGCAACACCATCTTGAACGTCGCGCCCTTTCCCGGGCCCGCGCTTTCAACGGTGATCTGCCCACCATGCAGATCGACGATACGCTTGACGATCGAAAGGCCGAGGCCGGTCGAGGTTTCGCCTGCAGTCGGCTTCGCCGAGAGCCGTTGGAAACGGCCGAACAAACGCGAAATGTCCTCCGGCGACAGGCCCGCCCCCTGGTCGCTGACCTGCACGAGTATACCGCCCTCCTCCTGCGCCACCAAGAGGTCGATGGCTCCGCCGATCGGGCTGTATTTGACGGCGTTGCTCACGAGGTTGTCGATCGCCTCGCGGATGCGGTCGGCATCGCAGATGGCGGCGTGATTGGGCGGCGCGGCGACCGTAATGGTCTGTTCCTTGCGCGCTGCGAGCGGCCGGTTCGCTTCCGCCACTTCTTCGACCAGGAGGGAGATATCGACCGGCTCGCGCCGGATGGTGATGTCGAGCGCGTCGGCCATCGCGTCGGCCACGAGATCGTCGACCATTTCGGTGAGCCGGTTGGCCGCGTCGCGGATATGGCCGATCTGCACCTTCACGTTCTCGTCGAGCGCGCCGGCCCCGGCGATCATCTCTCGCAATATTTCGGTTCGGCCCAGAATCACGCCGAGCGGGTTTTTCAAGTCGTGCGCGACGGTGCCGAGGATTTCGCTCTTGAAGGTATTGGCCTGCCGCAGCCGCGCCCATTGCGCCGTCAATCGGCGGTTGGCGGTGGTCAGATCTTGCGTGCGCGCGGCGACGCGTTCCTCGAGTCGCGTGTTCGCGCGCTGCAGTTGTTCGTAGAGAATGACGTTGTCGAAGGCGATGGACAACCGGCTGCAGAAGATCTCGACCAGCGTGCGGTCGGTGCTGGAGAGACGGCGCGCCGCCTCGAGCACGACGACGACCTCACGGCCGCTCACCGTCCTGATGTAGAGGACCGAGCGGCGTGGGGAGAACTCGTGATGGCGGCGGGCGAATGCCTCCTGGACCAGCTGGCGTAGGTCGTGCTCGAGGATTTGCGAGACGTCGGTGCCAATGAAACGGCTGTAGCAACCCGATCCGGCGAGCACCGAGAACGTCTCGCGGGCGTTTTGAGCCTCACGCAAGACTAGAATTCCGGCGCACTCGACATTGAGCAACGATCCGATCTGGGTGAGAACGCCTTCGGCCAGCCGCTGCATCGACTTGAAGTCGAACAAAGTCGATGCCGCCTCGATGATGATTTCGAGCCCGCGGCGCGTTTCCACCATGCGCTGGAGTTGCTGGTAGCTGCGCAGCGCCGCGGTCAAAGACGTGAACAGCTTGTCGGCCGTGAGTTCGGTCTTCGCCTTGTAGTCGTTGATATCGTAGTCGACGATGACGCGCCGCTCCGGCGCTTGGCCTGGTTGACCGGTGCGCAGGATGATACGCACGGTCTCGTTCTTGAGATCGTTGCGAATGTATTCGACCAGTCCGAGCCCGGCGGTGTCGCTCTCCATGATCACGTCGAGCAGGACGACGGCGACGTCGGCTTGCCGGCGCATGAGCTCGCGGCCCTCGGCCGCCGAATAGGCGGAGAGGATTTCAAGACCTTGTCCATTCAGACGATAGTCACTGAGCGCGAAACGCGTGCCGTCGTGCACGGCCGGCTCATCGTCGATCACCGCGATCTTCCAACGCGGACCTTGTTCCGGAGGCTCGTCGCCCGGATCGTCGATCAGGTGAACGATGTCGTCCTCAGCCATGCGCCTTGTCCATCATTGTGCGGCCTGCGCCGGCGGAGCTTCGCCGGGCGCTACGCGCGGGAGGGTGATGCGAAACCGTGTACCCCAGCCGAGCCGCGATTCGAAGGCCAGTCGACCGCCGAGCTGCTGGGTCACCAGATTGAAGATAATGTGCAGGCCGAGGCCGGTTCCGCCCTCGTTGCGGCGCGTTGTGAAGAAGGGGTCGAACGCGCGGCGTTGGATCTCCTCGCTCATGCCCACGCCGTCATCGGACACGAAGATATCGACGTCGTCGCGGACCTGCCGCGCCTCGACGATGACGCTTCCGGCGCGGCCGTCGGGAAAGGCGTGCACGACGCTGTTGAGAAACAGGTTGGTCAAGACTTGCCCATACGAGCCCGGATAGCTGTCCATCATGATGCCGGCCGGCACGTCCACCGTCAGCGTGATCTGCGATTTTTTGAGCACGGGGCGCAAGCTGGCGACGATTTGATCGGTCGATTCCCGCAGATTGAACGGGCGCCGGTCCGCATGGCTGCGGTCGACGGCGACTTGCTTGAACGATTGCACCAGCTCGCCCGCCCGCTGGAGATTGGCGACCAGCTGGTTGGCGGCGTCCCGCCCGCCCCCGAGGAATTCGTCGAGCCGCGAGCGCCGCAGCGGGCCGGCATCGACCTCCTTTGCGAACTCCTCGCACCTGCGGGCGAAACTCGACGCCACCGTCAGGCTGATGCCGATGGGGTTGTTGACTTCATGCGCCACGCCGGCGACGAGGCCACCGAGAGCCGCGAGCTTTTCCGCCGCGATGAGGCTTTGCTGCGCCTCGCGCAGGTCGTCGAGCGCCTTCTCGGCGCGATCCTTCGCCGCCCGCAACTCGTCCTCCGCCTTGCGCTTGGCAATGGCATTTTCGCGAAACACCGCGACTGCGCGCGCCATTTCGCCGATTTCGTCGCGGGCATGCGTTCCTTGAATGGGCGCGTCGTATTTTTCGGAGACGACGCCGTGCATCGCGGCCATGATTTCTTTAAGCGGGAGAATGATGCTGCGGGCGATCAGCGCTCCGATAACCACGATCAACGTCAAGAAAATCACCGCCACGAGAGCCACGTTCTGATAGATGTTGGCCAGCGTATGATCGAAGCTTCCTTGCGCCTGCAGTTCGCGCAGCGTCATCTGGGCGGAGAGCTTGTTGATCACCGAAATCATGGCGGCCTGGTTGTCGTCGATTGCGGTTTTCAGCAGGTTGGTCCGCATCGCGAATTGCTCGGCCAGCGTCTTCAAGCCGTCGCCGAAGGCGGCGGCGCGCTGGGCCAGCGCGGTCAAGGCCGCGCGCTGCAGGCTGTTCTCCGCGAGGTCGATCATCACCGGGATGGTCTGCTCCACGGTGGTGATGTTCCTGCGCGCCTCGTCGGCGGCATCCGAAGCCAGCGATAGATAGAACGCATTGGCGGCAACGAGGCTTGCGGTGAACGCCTCGCGCGACTTTCCGAGCGAAGGCAACAACAAGGCGTCGCGCGCGCCGATGGCGCCCTCGATGATGGCGTAAAGCCCCGCCATCTCCCGTGCCGGCTTGAGCACCTCGTTCTCATAGGTATGCCCGATCGTGGTCTGCAGCGCGCGGACTTCCCCGAAGCCCTGAAGAAACCGCTCCGTCACGGTGCGCAGCTCGTCGGCCGAGCCCGATAGAATGGGGTCTATCGCGCCGCGGTTGCGCAGCGTACTTAGAACTTCGCCGTGCAATCCTAGAATTTCGGTAAGGACTTCTTGGCTCGGCTGATTGATGTAGCGGTGGATCAGGTTCTGCAGGCGGCTGGCCTCGCTTTCGAGCAAAACCAGAAGCTTGTCGGATTCGCGCACCGTTCGCACGTCGTCCCAGGCGCGGCTGAGAACGTTGGCGCCGTTCCAGATAAACGCGGCCAGAATGAAAGCGACCGCCGCATTGAGTGCGGCGATCGAGAACAGGCGCCACCTGATCGGCAGCACCCGCACAACGCTCTCGGTCTCGAGATCAAGGCTTCGCCGCGGCCGCGCGTTTCGCGTGGCCGATGGTTCATCCTTGAGGGCAACCAAATCGAGGCTCATTGAACCTTGCGAATACGCTCGATCAATTGGCGCAAGCCCGGATCCGACACCGTCTTTTCATAGATTGCGCTCATCGCATGCTCGAACGGCTTTCGGTCGAAATCGGCGATGATCGTGTTCCCGGCCGCGCGCGCCTGCTGGCGGGAGCGCTCCTCCAATCCGCTCCACAGGTCGCGCATGAAAGCGCTCGACTTTCGTGCGGCGTCCCGAAATATCTCCTGGTCCTCGGCCGATAGGCTTTCCCACGCGCGCGGCGACATGACAAGTAGCTCGGGACTCATCGTGTGCTCGGTCAAGGTGTAGTATGGAGCGAGCTTGTAATGGCCGGTGGTGACGTAGGAAGGCCAATTGTTTTCCGCGCCGTCGATCAATTTGGTGGAGAGGCCCGTCGACACCTGCCCGTAAGGCAGCTCGATCGGTTCGGCGCCAAGCGCCTTGATCATGTCGACCATCAGGTCGGATTGCTGAACCCGAATTCGCAAGCCCTTCATGTCCGCCAGCGTGCGAACCGGTCGCACGCTGTTGTAAATCGACCGCGATCCGGAATCGTAGAAAGTCAAGCCGACAAAACCGTGGCGCTGGGAACTGGCCAGAACCTCCTCCCCGATCTCGTGATCGAGCACCTTGTGAAGGTGATCGAAGGAGCGGAACAGAAACGGCAGCGCGAGCACGTTGGCCGCCGGGATCAATGATCCGATCGGCGCGACATTGGTGCGGTTGAGATCGATGGCGCCGACCCGCGTCTGTTCGATTGTGTCCTTCTCTTCGCCGAGCTGACGCGAATGGAACACGCGAATGTGGTGGCGTCCGCCGGTCCGCTCCTCGACGAGGCGGGCCATGAACATGAGCGCTTGCACGGTGGGATAGTCTTCCGACTGGGTATCGGCGACGCGGAACTCGCGCGCGCCGGCGAGCGGAAGCCCCGCCAAGACCGCGACGCAGACGACCACCGCCTTGCAGAAATTCGCTCGCAAAATGAAGGACATGACCCGTGCCGGTTGAAGCGGGGCCGAGAGTATTCGCATCGGCCGAAGGCCGTCAATCGACCCTCGCCGTCGGCCGCGGGACATCGCAGCCGCACCCGCTTGCAGAATAAATCATGTTGAGGCGCTGGAACAAAGCGCGCCAAGATAGCTGTGCGCTGCGGGGCGCGACCGCTGCAAGGTCAGATGCCAGCGATTGTTCTTGCAGCGTTGTCCCCCAGCCCGCCTCGACCGGCAACGCCCAACGCTACTTGTTCGTGCGTGAGGTTCCCCGGCGCCGACGTCGGCTGCCAAGTGATCCGCGACGATTGGAGAACGACAGATGGCTGAAGACTATGCGCGCTTTTCGCGGCTGTTGATCGATCGGCCGCATCCGCGAGTGCTTCGCGTGGTCATGAACCGGCCGGACAAGCTCAACGCCACCGATGGCAGGATGCACTCCGAACTGACCGAGATCTGGCGCGTCATCGATGCCGATCCGAGCGTGAACGCGGTCTTGCTGACCGGCAGCGGCAAGGCCTTTTCTGCGGGCGGTGACCTCGACTTGCTGGATAAAATGATCGCGGATGTCGACACCCGCATGCGCGTGTGGAAGGAAGCGCGCGACATGGTCTACAACCTGATCAACTGCAGCAAACCGGTTGTCGCGGCGATCAACGGCGCGGCGGTGGGCGCGGGGCTGGCGCTCGCCATCCTCGCCGACATCTCCATTGCCGCCGCGTCCGCCCGCCTGATCGACGGTCATACCAAGCTCGGCGTCGCCGCCGGCGATCACGCGGCAATCATCTGGCCGCTGCTGTGCGGCATGGCCAAGGCCAAATACCATCTGCTGCTGTGCGAGCCGGTCACCGGTCTTGAGGCCGAACGCATCGGCCTCGTTTCGCTCGCGGTGCCCGACGAGGACCTGCAAGCCCGCGCCATGGACGTGGCCGTGCGCCTGGCTGAGGGCGCGCCGAACGCGATACGCTGGACCAAGTACGCGCTCAACAATTGGCTGCGAGCGGCCGGGCCGATCTTCGATGCTTCGCTCGGTATGGAATTCCTCGGGTTCAGCGGACACGAAGCACCGGAAGGCGCGGCCGCTTTGCGCGGAAAGCGCCCGCCGAGATTTTCACCCGATGCGGTTTGAACCGCGCCGCGGCAAGCGTTGAACGAACGTGTTTCGCGATGGGCAGGCGCGGGCGCCCAAAGCGCTCAATGCATGACAGTTCCGCCGTCGACGGCGATCGTCTGTCCCGTGACCAGCTGACTTGAATCGGATATGAGCCAGTGCACGGCGCCGAGGAGATCGGAGGGCGTCAGATTTCTGGCGATCGCCTGGCCCTCCCTGATGGCATCGAGCGCCTTGTCTGTCTTCTGTGCGAAGAAT
>WNEZ01001774.1_pt1 | contig 21228 bp, 17 predicted proteins | sample 5400521 | NCBI WGS metagenome assembly WNEZ01 (sample SAMN13153339, study PRJNA577476) | soil metagenome | isolation source: 120 cm saprolite under Douglas fir tree site 2 hole 1 replicate 1 | place: USA:California | collected 2015-04-18 | reverse complement strand
ACGTTCTGGATGGATTTCGATTCCACGGACTCAATCCCTGTGATGTACAGGAAGTGATACTCGTAGTAGTAGACGAGATAGCCTTCCATCTGCGCGGGAGACATTCCGCCGAACGGCTGCGCCACGTAAACAACAGGCAGGTTTAGATTGGGGAAGATGTCGATCGGCATTCGCGTAAGAGCAAGGATCGAGCAAAGGGCTATGCCGATGACGGCTACGATGACCGTGAACGGACGGCGAAGGGCGGTGCGAAGCAGCCACATACGTTACGGCCCTCCCTGCGTCTTGTCGTGGAGAAACTGCAGGAACGGTTGAAGGTCGCCTTGCGACGCCGCGACCGCCGCCAGATTCTGCCAGACCGCGAGTCGGGCAAGAGCATCGTCGGTTTCTGCCTGCACCAGGAGGCTCTGTGCGTCCGCAACATCGACGAGTGTCGCGAGCCCTGCTTGGTAACGCGAGCGTTCCTGAGTCTCAGTGGTCCGTGCGGCATCCAATTCCACGGGAGTATTCTCCGCAACGCTCCGTGCCCCTTCAAGAGAAGCTTGTGCCTTCCGCAATTGTCCCGTCAGGTCTTGCAGGGCCTGATCGTAGCGAGCGGCTTCAGCACGTTCATTGGCCGATTCAACCGCCTTTCGAGAGCGGATCGCGAAGATGTCGAATACTGGAAATGTCACGGTCAAGCCAACCGCCCAGTTCGAACGATCCGGCCCAAGGCCTGCCGTGCCTCCCTCGAAATTGCCCGCGGGGTCCCATCCGCTGCCGCGTCCGTACACTGACGATTGAAAATAGAACTTCGGAAAGTAGGAACGGTCCAGGACATGGACCTGTGCCTGCGCTTCTTCCACGCGAGCGTGCTGTACCTCCGCAATCGGATTGCTTGTGATTGGGGTGCTCGCTGGGGATCCCTCGGGAGGTGCCACAAGGAGTGAGCGTTCTTGCACTTCTACCGAGGTGTCCGGCAATCCGAGAATGTCGGTCAATGCTGCCATGCTGATTTTCTCTTGTTGCTGGGCACGGGCTAAATTGACTCTGGCACGAGCCAATTCCGCGTCCGCACGAGATGCATCCGCTCCCGCGCGAAGTTGATTATCGACCAACACTCGGACAGCCTTGTCGAATGTCTCGCGCCGCTGCACATCCGCCTCGGCGGCGCGAGCGGTTCGCTGGGCAGCCAGCACCGTGAGATAGGCGTTCACCGTGGCGACGGCAACATCAAGGCGTGTCAGCGAAGCTTCGGCAGTGGCTTGATCCCGAGCGGCGCGTGCGGCACCTACCTTTGCTCCCCGGTATCCAAAATCGAAAGGTTCCCAGGAGAACAGAAGCCCCGCCGCGCTTCCCCATGCGCTGCGGTTCGAAGTCTCGATCGGAACCGGGCCGGAAATCGGAGCAATGATCGATTGGGGAAGAACCAGTCCCGTGATGTTGTTGTCGGTCGCGCGATTCGTTTGCCAGATCATATCCGCGCGAGGCAGATAACTGGTTCGTGCTAACCCCACGCCCGCTTTCGCCGCTTTGACCCGCTCCAGGGAAGCGCGCACCGCCGGGTAATTCTTGAGAGCGAAGTCCACGGCTTCTTCGAGCGTCAGCGGCTTTTTTGCCGCTTCACTCGTTTGCGCATGGACGGTGGCTCCAACGGACCACATCAGAATTAAAGTGACTGCCATCGCTCTGAGATATCTACGACTATTGCTCAACACGATCTGCTCCAATCCGAAACGTTAGCGGTCCAGTCACTCAAGAGAGCGAGTGATACAGGCCCTCAATCAACTGCATTCCGCGGTCGAGAAGCTCCCGGTCCGAGAGTCCCTGCCGTGCCCAACCCTTGAGTACTTCGTCGATGCCATATCCTTCCTTGCGGCCGAATTTTCCGTCCGCGAGATCCGCATCGTGAATAATTTCGCAAATCACGTTGACTTTTCGGTCGCGAATCTTGAATTGCTTTTGCAGGGTTTCGAAAGTGCAGTCATCGCCGCGGTGCCCGAAGCCTCTCTCGTGGAACATGTCGAACGGCACCGCCTCGGGCGGTACTTTATCTTCGGGCGCAAATGCAAAGCGCGCTTTGCCATCAATGAAGCGCCGAATTAGCCAGGCCGATGCCGAGCGGTCGACGCCGGGCCGCGGGCGGGTCACCCAAACCCGACTCTTGTAGTCTCGCGGACGGATCGCCGCGGGTTCCGGTTTATGCGTCGCCACACGCGCCGCATCCGCACGCGACAGCAACTCCCGCACACGTTTCTGCAACGGGCTATCGAAAAAATCGACCTCGACAATCTCCTGAAAACGGCTCCGCAAACGGCTGAGCCGCCCCACGGCCTGCTTTTGCGGTGGCAAAGAAGAAAACTCCTGCAGTTGGCGAATCAATTCCTGATACTCACGCGTACGCGCTTCCGCAAAGCGTCCAATGAGTTGCGGCGTGGAAATGTTGTCGATCGATTGCACGCGCGCGATGGATGCGTCGCCTTTGTATTTGCGAATGGCCGTGGCCAGCCACTGAAAGCGTTCTTCGTTCGTGGGATTGTTGGGCAGCAAGTACCCGGAGTTACCCAACGGCACGGTTCCGTAACGTTGCAGCTTTCGCCAGATTTCCACGCGCTGACTGGCCCGGCGTGTCGGTAAGGTAAAGGTCAACAGCAGCCACGGAGTGTTCACTCTACCTTTAGATACAGTCATTTCTAGAAAAGGTTAAATCCATAACAAGTATTTGTCAATCCAAGCCTGAAAGCGGACATACCGTATTTCTGGTAAGCGTCTCAAGCGCTTCTGCGCGGGAGAAGAATGCGCCACTATTCGGTCTATTTTAAATCGACGAGATTTATTCGTAAGGAGCTAATCAAATGTCACCTACGGGCTTGGCTTCCCGATTTGGCCCGGCCTGTGTTTTCTTCAGATCAATGCTAAGGTCTAGCAATCGTGCGTTTCTCACCTGAGTCTGAGCGGCGAGGTGAAAGGATTTTGCAATCGCGAAAATCAGTTCTGCGGGCACTCCGAATCGGGTTGGCATCGCTGGCTCTTTTACTGCTACCTCCGCCCATTCAGGCGACCCTTTACGTCATAATCCTTGACAGGCAAGAAATCGCGATTGCGTCAGACGGCCAAAGAACTATTTTCTTGCACGGGAAGATTTCACCCGCTTCGCAGACAACTGAAAAAGTGACTAGGCTGAACACAAAACTGGCCTTCATGTGCAGCGGCCTGGTCGAGATCACGACGCCGACAGTCGATATTCGGCTATCCGAAATTGCTCGGACAGTCTCTCTGAGACCAACCCCTGAAGGAGCTCCGCCTTTCTCAATGAATGAATTGGCGAACCAATTTGGGAAGACAATTGGTGACCGATTGGAAGAACTCTCACCCGAAGGAAGAAACCAAATGCTGGCGTTGCGGCAGCAGCTCGGGGGGGAGACGTCGCAAATCTTCGAATGCATGTTCGCAGGTGTGGATGCGGATGGCACTTTGAAAACGGAAACCGTAGATGTCTTTACGTCCAGCGTCGATCATGGAGTTCCCCACTTTGCGTATCATTCGGAAGAGGCCGTGGGATCTGAATCGCCCCGCATCATTTTGAGCGGGGAAGTCGCCGGCCTCCAAACCGGTTTTCAGGACCCCCAATCACCTATCGCTGGGCTTGCAGAGTTTCGTGCGTGGGCAGAAGCCTTCCAGCGAAGAAGACTGGATTCGTCACGGACAGCGGAAGCATTGCTGGCGCTTGCCATCAAGTACCCGCAGCAGGGTGCCAAACAGCGCCTCGGTTATCCAATCCACGTTTACCTCGTCAATCGCGAAGAGGGATTCAAGAAGCTTAAGACCGTGCCCGAAGGCCGTGCACTTGGTTTGCCCGATTGAAGAAGCTGAAGCGCTCGAAGAACGCAGGGTTCCCCTGTGTACGGTGGCAGACGGTTAAATGTTGTTGCAAAGTCTGTAACGCAGTATTAACAATGCTGTTACAACGGTGTCACGGCGGCACGATAGTTTGCAGTCCCTAGTGCAACGACTGCGAAAGTGGTGCAGGAGCCGGGTCGCATGGCTCCTGAGGCTCGTCGTAAAGATCAGGACAAAGTTAATCAACCCCCAGGCGTGGCTTCATCTGAAAAATGGCGGGCCGGCGGGGGGTCTCACTGGTTATATTTTTCGGAAGAAAACTGGCTTCTGTTTCACAGACCTTCTAAGGAGGAAGTAATGCGAATCGTCGTTGCGTTGATTCTAGCCCTCATGTTCTGCTCAGGGCCAGCGGTGGCGGGATCAGCAGGAGATGGTAACCGGGAGCAACCGAAGTCCGAAACAGCCTCAAACGAAGCGCTTCCGGACACGCCCAAGGATGGCGATCCACAGTCGGCGCAAAACCCAAAAACGAAAACATCAAAGAAAGCCGCCAAGCCGGCAAAGTCCGCGACCGCCATCCTCGCCGAACAGGTGGAAGCACTGCGGCAGTCAATGGAAGCTCAGCAACAGCAGATTAAACAACTGCAGGAAGAGCTGGCCAAGCGTGACTCGCAGATCGGCGACGCGAAGAGCGCGGCTGCAGCCGCCGATGCCAAGGCTAGCGAAGCAGACGCCAAAGCCTCGGCTGCTGCCAGCAGCACGGCGGACGTGAAGACCACGACCACCACGTTGAGTTCCGATGTTGCGGATTTGAAACTGGGCAACGATTCGCTGAAGGGCGCGGTACAGGACACGCAGAAGAAGATTATCGCTGCGGAGTCGCCTACGACGATTCATTACAAGGGCGTCAACATTACGCCGGGTGGCTTCTTGGCGGCAGAAACGGTCTATCGCCAGCGTGCAGAAAGCGCGGATATCAACACGCAGTTCAATGGAATCCCGTTCTCTGGAAATTCATTGAGCCGCGTTTCAGAGAACGTCTTCTCCGCACGTCAATCCCGGGCCACGCTGCTGGCGGAATCAAAGGTCGGCAGCGCCAAGTTGACCGGCTATTACGAGGCCGACTTCCTCGGAGCGGGTACAACGTCTAATAACCGCCAGAGCAACAGCTACGTGTTTCGCCAGCGGCAAGTGTGGGGACAGGTCGCCTTCGACAACGGCTTTTCCGTCACCGGTGGCCAGATGTGGAGCCTCGCTGTTGAAACCAGGAAGGGAATTCAGAACCGCCAGGAAGCGTTGCCAATGATAATCGACCCGCAGTACGTGGTCGGCTTCACGTGGCAGCGCGCATATGGGGTGCGCCTGGTGAAGAGCTTCGCCGACAAGTTTTCTCTTGCTTTTGCCATCGAGGGACCGCAGACCACTATTGGCGGCCGCGGGTTCTCGACCTTCACCAACGCCGCAGGCGCCACGTCGCAGAATTTCTGGGTCAACGCGCCCGGGCTTAGTGCCGGACTCAACAATGCGTTCGACCCGACGGGTTATACTCCCAACAAAGCGCCGGATCTCATCTTCAAGGCAGCCTTAGATCCGAGATGGGGCCACTACGAAATATTCGCTATTCTCAGCCAATTCCGCGCACGCATTTATCCCTGCGCGGTGGTAAGCGCCACTCCAGCTGGAGTCGTCACCGCTGCTAACGGCACGACCACCACCTTTACGGGCGACCCCATCACTTGCGCCGCAGCTGCAACCGCTACTGCTCCTACAGCGGCCGGCGTGTTCAACGATTCACGCACCGGCGGTGGCGGAGGAGCCAGCTTCCGTGTTCCGATCTTCACGAAGAAGGTGGAGTTCGGACTCAAGGGAGTCTATGGCGATGGCATCAACCGCTTTGGTTCAGCGCAGCTCGCCGACGTCACCGCCCGTGCCGACGGCACGCTCGCTCCGATTCGCGGTGGGCACGGTCTCGGCATCCTCGAGTTCCACCCGACGCCAAAGTTGGATATTTACGCCTATGGGGGCGCTGAATACGCAGCGCGCGCAGCCTATCACGATTACGAGACCGTGAAGATCACAACTGTGGCGATCAGCAATCCGAATGGGGTGGCTGGCGCGCCGACCCTGGTAAACACTACGGTCGCGCGGGCCAGCAACGGCATCGGCGGCTACGGCAGCCCGTTCGCCAACAACTCCGGTTGCAGCACGGAGAATCCTCCGACGAATCAACTAACACCGAGCGCTGGCGGGACGTGCGCCGGAGACTCGCGCGTGGTCATCGAAGGCACACTCGGGTTCTGGCATAAGATTTACCAGGGACCGAAGGGCGGCATACGCTGGGGCGTCCAGTACTCGTACCTCACCAGGAGCGGGTGGTCCGGCAACAATAACGTGCCAACCGCCGTGGGCGTTCAGCCCAAGGCAGTCGACAACATGTTGTTCACCTCGTTGCGCTACTATCTCCCGTAATTTCGGCTATCCAAATCCCGTCCTCTCGGACGGAAAAAGGGCGGCTCTTCGCGGAGCCGCCCTTTTCATTCCCGCAGGTTGTCGCATGCCCACACGGACGGCGATTAGGATTGATCCCCCTCGACACACCTTTAATTTCGCGAACCAATTCCCTGGAACGAGCTACGTACAACTCCCGAATTCCTCGTCAGATCTTCGATGTTCCTTACGCAAGCGATAACTCGGTAGCCAACGCGAGACCCGATTCAGTCGGAGGGCACATTGAAACTGTAGCCTTTTCCTTTTGCTGACCTGATGAATCGAGGCCTCTCCGGACAGACCTCGATTTTCTTTCGCAACTTCCATATCGTGGTGTCAACTATCCGGGGAGTGGCCTCCCGATATTTCCACACCGCCCGCAGCAATTCGTCTCGACTGCGGACGGTATTCGGATAAGAGGCCAGATGGTGCAAAAGCTGGAATTCGATGTAGCCCAAGGCGACTGCCTGTCCGCGGCGGATCACCTGATAAGACGCCGGGTCGATTACTAAAGTATCGATCGATATCTTTCGATAGGTTCGTTCCGCAGGTTCTGTCTTCAGGAGCCCTCTCACGCGTGACACGACAGCCTTCGGATCGAACGGTCGGTTCACATATACGTCAGCTGCGCAAGCCGCCTGCTCATTCTCTTCGCGGTCATGGGAGGGGTTTAATACCAGAATGCGAACCCGAACAAGCGAATGATCGCTCCGTATTTTAGTACAGACCTTCGCGGCGCTGAAATTTGGATTCTCCGCGTCCACGATGACAAAGTGCGGGCTGAGGTACCTCAGTACGGATATTCTCCACTTGGAATCTGTGAGAACGCGAACGCGATATCCACCTTTTTGCAGAGCATCAGCAAGCATTCCCAGCGTCTGGGTACGTTCACCGAGAATTACAATCCGCACCATCGCAAAAACACCTAATTCCCCGACCGATTCGTCTTCGCAGTATACGTCGGGACGGATGCGCAATGAACTACATCTGGGACCGTGGCCAAAGCGCAGTTCTCACAAATGCAGCTTGCGCGCGGAAAACAACCCTTTAATCTTTGTAACGAAACCGAAACTACGTTCACTATGCTTCTGAGCGATTCTGCCGAGAGCCTGCAACGGGCGTCCCGACCAGTGTGAATTGGCCGTCCCAGAATTCCACGAACCGAATTTCGGGGCGTGCAAGCGGATACCACGTAAGTCCAGGCTCTGCCAACGATCGTTCGACTTAATGCCGCATTCGCCATCCTCCGGGTTGTCTCGAGGAGTATTTATGCCTATAACTACCGAAGATACTAGCTTCACTCACGATATTCTTGGGCGCTATGTATGCAACACATTCGCGGAAGCCAAACAGAGCGGCACCTTCGACGTCGTCATTATCGGCGGTGGGACCTTTGGCCTCACGCTCGCCCAAGACCTGTTCGAGCGCAGCAGGCCGTTCGGAGCCGCGATAAAGCCAAACAACTACCGCATTCTGGTACTAGAGGGCGGGCCTTTTATGCTGCCGGAACACACGCAAGACATTCCAAGTCTTGGACTGGCGTCGCCCAATCCGCAGAACTCACAGGCCGACAAAGTAACCCTGCTGGACAAACCGAGTCTTCCCCGATTTCTCAATCTGGGTAACGCCCTGCCCTCGACGCGCCAAGAGCTGATCAACTCCGGGTTAGACAAGCAGTCTGTTTTCGAAAACTGGGGACTTCCGTGGAATTCGTCTATCCGCTTTGGCGGTCTAGCATACTGCCTGGGTGGCAGATCGCTATATTTCGGCGGCTGGTCGCCACGTTATTTTGCTACTGAGACGGAAACAGCGCCTGGGGATCCGTTTAAGTCAGCGTTTCCCTGGCCTCAAACAGTGGTTGACGATCTTAATAAGCGCTATTTTCTGGAGGGCGCAAAACAGACTGGAACGTCTACGTCCAACGACTACATTGCCGGGGACATGCATACCTTCTTCCGGAAGAAATTGTTTGGCCTGTACTCCACGATTCCAAATGTTGTGCCACTGAACGAACTGCCCGATTACGTAACCGACGCTCTCGAAGATCAAGGGCAGCACATACAGGATGTTGCAAACGGAAAAATCGCGCCAGACTACCCTGGCTTTCTTGACAGTCTACGGGTCGATGCGCCGTTAGCAGTCCAGATCCTTTCGCGTCCGGGGTTTTTCCCCTTTAATAAATTCAGCAGCGTACCGCTCGGAATCGACGCTGCGCGCAGGGCGTTTGGCGCCGCAAGCGACAAGATCGGCAACACCGACAAGGGCCTCACGATTGTTCCCGACTGTCATGTGAAGGGCCTGCGAACCCGAACCTATATGCTCGCGACCGGTGCGACCGTGCAGGAGGTCGACGGTATTTCTGTGCGCAGCAAAGATACCGGAGACGACTTTCTCGATCTCAGCGGAGCTGTGCAGGGCAACGTGCAGCGCCGGCCAGTCGTGGTCCTTGCAATGGGGGCCATCGAGAGCGCGCGGATGGCGCTCCTTGCACCCGGTGTGGCTCAGGCCGTGAATGGTAGTCTGATCGGCAACAACCTGATGGTTCATCTCCGCAAGAATGCGCAGTTTACAGTTCCTATACCCGCGGGCCTGACTCTGACGGACCAAGAATTGACAGCCCTGCTCGTGCGCTGTCGGACCAAGATCAACGGTGCATTTGTGCACTACCATTTTCAGATCTCCGCGTCGGCGATGCCCGCCGGTTCGGGCGCTGGCAGTTCGGACGCCCTGCTCTTCCAGAGTGTTCCTGATCTCGACAACATTCGTCACTTCGCCGAAACAAAACCCGGCGAGATTGACGTGTCGATCCGGGCGGTCGGAGAGATCCTTCCAAATCCGCAAAACGGAGTGACCGTTCCCACAGCGCCTGGTCAAGTGGACCTGGACGAAGCTCAAGTGCCGCGCGCAACGGCGACCGTCATTCCGCGCACAGCGGGGGCGAGCAACATCGATTCGCTGGTTATGAGTCAAATGGACCAAGGCATCGATTTCTTGGCACAAAATCTTTTCGGGGCGATACCCGGCCCGAAGTACAATCCAGCGGGTCAACTCGCTCCCGACGGGCTTGGAACAACCTTTCATGAATCCGGAACGTTGCGAATGGGCGACGATCCAGCTCGCTCCGTTGTAAATCCCGATTGCCAGTTTCATTTCGCGACGAATCTCTACGCTGGCGACGCCGCGGTGCTACCGACATGCGGCTCGGCCAACCCTGTGATGAATGGCGTCTCGATTCGACGGAGGCTCGCGCGGCGTTTGGTTCCCGAGGGCGATGCCGCTCAACCGCAGCGGCCCTTTGTGCAGTATCTGCCGCCCGCGACACCGCCTGCGACAGGCACAGTTATGACTCTTTTCGACGGAAAATCGTTCGTGAACTGGCGCATGTCCGGACGGGGCACCTTCCACGTGAGTGACGGTGCGTTGCAATCGGTTCCGAGCGTCGATCTCGGGATGCTATGGTGCACGATTCCCATGCCGCAAAATTACCTTCTCGAACTGGAGTTTTTCATCCGCACATTCCAGACAAACAGTGGAGTTTTCGTCCGCTTCAAAAATCCCGATGGAGTACTCGCGCCGGATGGTAATCCGTTCGCCAATCCGGCATGGTCCGCGGTTTACACCGGATTCGAAATCCAGATTGACAATAGCGGAGCCGGGCAACCAACACCCGGCTTGGCCATCCATCGGACCGGGGCCGTCTATGCCGTCAGCTATCCAAGCAATCCAAGCGAAATCGCCGGATTCCCGGCAGCGACGGCGGGTGACTTTGTGACACCGCGGGACGCGACTATTTTGGGATGGAATCAGTACCGAATTCAGGTCTTGAACAACGTGATCAACGTGAAGCTGAATGGCGTGAGTACCGCTCAATACACGATCCCCGATCCGGCGACCGTGCATTTCCCATCGCCCTATGATCCCAGCCGTGGCCGCTTTCCGGCTTCCGAGCCAACGTTTATCGGGCTACAGTCGTACTCCAATTACAGTTACACCACCGCTTTCCGCAATATCCGAGCTACGGTGCTCTGATTTTATCAAGGAAACTAAGGTCCAGAGTTCAATGATCATGCCGATGGTGAGCATCGGGGAAATGAGCATGGGAATGTGTCTGTTGCTCATGCGTATGTCGATGAGTGTGTTTGACCCCCAGTTCAACCGGTGCGTTATGCTCGTGCTGGTGGTGTTCGTCATGGATATGTTCGTGTTCATGCTCCAAGGGCTCGTGTCTGTTAATCGCGAGGCGCGCCATTTCGTATTCCGCTTTGCTGCGGTTGACGCCGCTTGCGGCCGCCGCGATGCGCTGCTTCCGCTTTCCGAGAATGTCGAGCGGCTGCGTCACGTAGGCAAGCGTATACAGCAACCCACCGGGTGTACGCACCGGAGCAGCAAGCAAACGGGCAACCGGTTGCCCGTATGATCGTTTACGAAGCCGTTGAACCAGCGCAGAAGCGCTAGATGGAGATCTGAAATGCGCTTATTCATCGTTCTATTTGTATTCGTCGCCTCGGCATGGGGGCAAGCGAGTCAGCCCTTGCGGCTCGAAAAGACCGTCGAGTTGCCGGACGTGCAAGGCCGGATTGACCACCTGTCCGCGGACGTAAAAGGCGGGCGTCTGTTCGTTTCCGCTCTCGGCAACAACACGGTAGAAGTTATCGATACGAAGGCGGGCAAGCGGGTAAAGACGATCGGCGGATTACAGGAACCTCAGGGCGTCTTGTACGTGCCTGCTGTCGATCGGCTGTACGTCGCAAATTCCAAGGATGGAAGCGTTCGAATATTTGATGGAAGTTCGTATGCCCCTCTCAAAGCCATCGATTACGGCGATGACGCCGACAATCTCCGCTACGATTCTGACCGCAAGCGAATCTATGTAGGCTATGGCGGCGGTGCCTTGGCGGAAATCGATGAGGAAGGCAATAAGGGTGGCGAGATCAAACTCGACGCCCACCCGGAATCATTCCAGCTGGAGAAAGGCAGTCCTCGGATTTACGTAAATCTCCCGAAATCGCGCAAGGTCGCTGTCGTCGACCGGGAAAAGCGCACGATCATCGCGACCTGGCCTCTCGGAATGACGTTGGCGAATTATCCGATGGCTCTCGACGAAGCCGATCACCGGTTGTTCGTCATAACTCGGTACCCGGCACGATTGCTCGTATTCGATACGAATACGGGAAAAACGGTCCAGCGCCTCCCGGCAGTCGGCGATTGCGACGACGTGTACTACGATCAAAACCGCAAACGGATTTATGCGATTGGTGGCGAGGGCGCTATCTCGGTGTTTGATCAGCAGGATCCGGATCACTACAAGGAGTCGGCGAGGATTACCACGGTTAAAGGAACTCGAACAGGTTTCTTTTCTCCCGAACTTGATCGCCTATTTTTGGCAGTCCGTCGCCAGGGAACACAAGCAGCCGCAATCCGAGTCTTTGCGCCGGTCCCCTAGCCTTTGGAACGCTGCGCGATCTCTGGCGGAGGGTCGTGACACTCGTCTTGCCATTTTGCTTGCCATTACATTGGCCAGGGTGACCCTTGTTGGAACAATCCACTCGGTGACAGTTGGATGCGAATAGCTACTCGACCGAAGTCGGCGCTCGGTGCGCGGCCAAACTCACCAGGCAAGCACTCCTCTCAACGCACATCTCCACGATACGCGTGACATTCTTGTGACACAGGAATCGGAGCAACGTCGGAATGGAGCAATCGGTGCAAGGGCCATTCGGCTCGCAACCGAAGGGTCAGAAGATCTCTCGACCCGAGGCGGGGAGTTATTCGACAGCAACTTCTGATCAATTCTGAACACTGGCGGTTCACAGCCACTGAAGTTACTTACTAATAATTTGCCGGAGCGGGAGTTTTCCGAGGAGATTCAGCAAGTTGCGATGAAGCGCGAGCGTCAACTTCTCCTCTTTATTCACCTTTTGTTCGCAAGTTCTCATCAATTTTCCACGACTACCGTTACAGTTTCGTGACAGCCGACCCTTCGGGAAGAAGCCACTGGAGTTATTTGCTAATAATTTGCCGGAGCGGGAGTTTTCCGAGGACAATCAGCAAGTTGCGATGAAACGTGAGCGTCAACTTCTCCTCTTTATTCCCCTTTTGTTCGCAAGTTCTCATCCTTTTTCCACGACTACCGTGACATTATCGTGACAGCAGCTCCTTCAGAAAAGGCAGAAGCGCTTTCGCTGCTTCGGCAGCTCTCAGGACTGTTTAGCTTCGGCCACTGCAGGTGGATTTTCCCATTCGAACTTATTAAGGTCGCCATCTGATGACAAGAAAAAAGAAAGCGCTTTATGCTCTCGCCATGTTAGTGCTCCTCGGCTGCGGATTAATAATGTTCATTATTGCCGCAGACGAACAATCCGTGATCTCGAGCGGATTGCCAGCAGCGGACAGAATCCGCCTTCAAGACTTTAATCACACAAGGCTCGGGACGCCGGTTTCAATTTCCCGTAGCATGCGACTGGCGGCTGAACCATGCAAATAGAGTCTTTGTCCATCGCGGCCATACAGCGTTGGAATAACAAACGGCTGGCCATCCACGCAAAATCCGACGTGCGCGAGAAATCCCGCGTCGAGGATTTGGTTAATCGTTTCCCAGTCGCGCGATCCTCTATCGGGGATACGACGGAGTTCAGTGCGCTTGGTCAGGCCATTCTTTCACCCGGGTATCTGTCGCGATCCAGTTCACTTCCCAACTCTTGCCTCCATCATCCGAGAATGACTGCTCAAAGTGTGCCGAATTCGGAGTGATGTCTGAGATAAGAAATCGAACAAGAATGGCGCGGCCATTCAGTGTTTCCTGGTCGAAAAACTCGCCGCGGCCATCTTTGAATCCACCAATCGTGGGTTGGCTCAGAGTACCGCCATTGCTGTTAGCAAAATTGAGACTCCACTGATGCGATTGAGAATTGTACAGACGCAGGGATAGAGCTTCTATGTGACCTTTGGGGCCATCGACCTCGAGCTTCAGGAGATTGGCGCGGCCACTCCAAATCTTGCGGACGACGGTAATGCCTTCATATTCGACCCAGGTAGTGGAGCCGGTTAAGGGATGTAGGAGGCGCCTTAGGTGAGTTTTCCAAGTCCCAATCTCGAAGTCAAAATCGTGTTGCCCATCCCGTTCCGCGGGAGTGTGTTGAACGCTTGTGCTCGATCGGTCTGGATTCTGCGGTGCGAGCGCCTGAACGGGCTGAGAGACGGCCATCAAGGTGGACGCCGTGAGGAAGGTCCGAATGGATTTAAGGCCGTTCATTATTGTCTCCTTTAACTACTTCGCTGTGGCAGCAATCGGCTGCGCAAAATGAGGCGCCCGCCTTCTATTCCCGCGATCCCAGATTTGTTCATTTCCCTTCGTCAGGCAGCCAGCGTAAACGCGAACGGTGAGTCGGATCGAGAATAACTAACTCTGGCGCGGCTCTGAGCAAGCCTGTCGCAGAAAGGGATGGTAAGGAACGTTCGGCGACCGGAGCGAATTCGTTTTCTAACATCTGGTTGTCCCTGAGGATTGCTAGCCATACGAGGTAAGGGCCGTCGGTTCGGATTGGAAGTTGCGGAAAGTTATTGGTCACGTCCAACGTAACTAGGACACCGGATTCGCGCGCGCCTGCGGCTCGATAGCTGGCAAACGTCGTCTCCGCTACTTTCGCAAACGCTTCGACACTGTCGGTTTTTACCGCAAATATTTGAGCAACCACGATACCCTGAGCTCCATTCGCTTCCGTAACTGGATCAACAGCCGGCAGAATAGGGACACCTCGTTCAGGCGTGAGCGGACGAAGCAACATCACATTGTCGGAGTCAGTCATGAGATCGTTCAGTGTTTTCTTATGCTCGTGCCAAACGGACCCGTAATAGAACGCTGCGTTGGCCACGGCACGATCTTCAATCGTGTGGAAACCTCTAATCCAGGTGAATCCAAGTTGATTCCTGCGCTCGAAGAAAGAACCGGCTGCGATTGCCCCGAGTTGCTGAAAAGCTTCGGGAAAGTAGCTTTCAAAGTACTGAGCGAAATGTTCGCGCCCTCCCGCTTTGATGGAGTATCGGCGGAATTCAAAAACTTGAAAGTCGCTCATATCCTGGTTGCCCCATGGGGATGCCGTCCGAGTCGGACGGTTAGTCTGAGCGAGTATGAGGTTGCAAAGTGCACTGACCGTTAGAAGTCCGGTTAAGAATCGCGTTATCACCGCTCTGTCCTTTTGTTTGGCAGCTCTAGAGCGAGCCATTGCACGAATGGCCGACTCCGCCATAGAGCCGGGCGTCCTCCCTCGCGGATGCGACTGAGTTCAGCGCGTTTTGCCGGATTCATCGTTTACCCGTGTCTGGTCCGTGATCCAGTTTACTTCCCAGGTTTTGCCACCATCCTCCGAGAACGACTGTTCGAAGTGAGGCGAATTCGTGTTGGTCTTCGACCAAATGAATCGAACCAGGATGGCTCTGCCATTTGGGCCAGACGGTTCCGCGTCGTAAAACTCGCCGCGTCCATCCTTGAATTCGCCGATCGTGGGCACGCCCATGGTTCCGCTCTTGCTGGTCGCCCAATAGAGGCTCCACTGGTGGGTTTGGGGATCGTAGAGACGCAGGGTCAGGCCTTCGATGTGGCCACCAGCAGGGCTGTCGGTTTCGAACTCCTCCAGTTGAGCGCGACCATCCCAAACCTTCCGGGTAACGGAAGTACCGTCAAACTCGACCCAGGTTGTGGAGCCCGTCAAGGGATGAACGAGCCGCTTCAAATGAATCTTCCAGGTACCGAGCTCGAAATCAAAATCGTGCGGCCCCTCGCGTTCCGCGGAAGTGTGCTGAACGCTGTTTTTCGCTGCGTCTGAATTCTGCTGTGCAAGTCCCCGGAACGGCTGCAAGGCGGCAAACAAGCTGCACATCAGGAGATAGGCCGGGATATTCTTGACCGCATCCATTACTGCCCCCTTTGTTTTGTCTGTCATCCTGTTAAGCGGGCTGCTTCTCCATCCTTCGCGGTGCCTGAGATCTGGTGTCAGAATGTCGACCGCTGTTTGGAGCATTCCGCTTTGAACTACGCCGAACCGTTCGTCATCACGCAGGAAAACTAACCCGACGAGTGGTCTGTCACAATAGCCACTTTGATGTGATACGATATGCCACTTTGAATTCCTTCCGCATGAGACGGACTCCGGCCAGCTACCTTCCACCGATTACGCTTCAAGGTCGCGAGGAAATTCCACTATACCAGCAGTTGTGTGACTGGTTTCGGCGAGCAATCACCGACGGCCAATTGCGGCCGGGACAACGAGTGCCGTCAACCCGAAACCTCGCCGCCGAATTGAAGATTTCCCGCATGCCGGTGCTGGGTGCTTTCGAGCAATTGCTGGCCGAAGGTTACTTGGAGACTTTTGTTGGAGCTGGCACGTGTGTGGCTAGATCCATCCCGGATGACACGTTGAGTCGCCCGGCTGTGAAAGCGCGGAACGGGCTGCAAGAAATAACGGAGAAGCGAGGCCCGCGCCGACTGTCACGCCGTGGGGTCGCCCTGACGCACCTAGCGACGCAATCCTGGTTGGACAACCTCGGCGCATTTCGAGTAAGCCGGCCGGCCCTCGACCACTTTCCAATCGGCGTCTGGTCGAAGCTGGTAGCTCGGCATTCTCGAAAGCCGCCAAAGGGCATCATGGCTTATGGCGATGCCAAGGGATATCTGCCATTTCGCGCAGCCATCGCGGAGTATCTGGGTGCAGTTCGCGGGGTGCGATGCGAGCCGTCGCAGATTCTAGTAACGACAGGCTCACAACAGGCTTTGCAGATTTCCGCGCAGGTTTTGTTGGATCCGAAAGATCGGATTTACGTCGAAGAACCGGGGTATCCCGGCGCGCGCCAGGCTTTCCTCACCGTCGGGGCTCAATTGATTCCGATTCGTGTGGATCAAGACGGCATGAACGTAGCAGAGCTCATCGGTCGAGGTCGCCATGCGCGCGCTGTGTATGTCACGCCATCGCACCAATATCCAATGGGCATGGCGATGAGTGCCGCTCGCCGCATGCTTCTTCTCAATTGGGCAGCCCGCTCCGGTGCCTGGATCATTGAAGACGATTACGACAGCGAGTATAGGTTTGCAAGCCGCCCAATCGCGTCGCTGCAAGGATTGGACACGGATGGGAGGGTCATTTATATAGGGACCTTCAGCAAGGTCATGTTTCCCGCTTTGCGCCTGGGCTATGTCGTTGTTCCCAAAGATTTGATATCCGCTTTCTCCGCCGCTCGGGATGCCGCCGACATCTTTTCCTCGACTCTCTACCAGGCAGTCTTGACCGATTTCATTCGAGAGGGACACTTCGCTCGCCATATACGTCGGATGCGAATGCTCTACATGGAGCGGCGAAGAGCGTTGATAAGAGCGATCCACATCCATATGGGAGATATGCTCGAGGTCATTGGTGCCGAAGCAGGGATGCATCTGGTGGCACTTCTGCCGCGTGCCACCAACGATGTGGCGGCTTCGAAGAAGGCTGCCCAAAAGGGGATTTCTGCAATTCCCCTGTCCACATGCTACTTGGAACCTCCGACGAGGGGCGGCCTAATCCTCGGCTACGGGGGCGCCAACGCACATCAGATTCACGAAGGGATTCGCAAACTCAGGATGAGCGTATTCGGCCAGATCGCATAACACGCTTGGGTAATTTCCGCTTGCCGACAAATCGGAAGTTAACCCGACGCGGCCCCGCAATCTCTCAAGAATTTGCGCCTGTATGACGCCACAGCATGGCGGCGGTCCTCCAGCTAAGGGCCGACGCTGACCAGCTCCCATACCAACGGGATGAGACTTGAGGTGCTCAAGGTCGAGCGTTTCGCCAAAGCTGACCTTCCGCTGTTCCCCACGTCCGCATCATCGAAGCTGCGGATATCGATCTCGGTCCGTCCCCCGATATCTACGCATTCTCGCGTGAAGTCACCCAACGCAACCTCCCTCTATCGGATTCCGTTGCACTAGTAGACCGCAGGTAACAAGGCCGCTTGCAAAACAATGGTTCGCGGAAATTACTGGAAGGGAAAAAACCTTCGGTTGCAATGGCCTGCAACCATCCCAATTTGCTAGTCCTACAATTCAGATTCGAACTGAATCGCGTCGCAGCGTAGCCAGCATCGGGGCTGCGATCTCCCCCACAACCCCGTTTTCGGGATAACTTCCGGCTTGCCATCTGGGAGTTAGGCTGTTCGGTCAACACAACGGCGTTTGGACGTAGCCGCCCGGCGGCGGACGCTGCGCATGAGCGAGCGGAGCGTGATTGCCCAGCGGTTTTGATTTAAGTGTGGGTCACGTTGGGGAGGACGTGCTCCAGTGACCCCGCCGGCGCTCGAGATTGCCGATCTCATCCGCACTGCTGGAGCTGCCTTCGTCGAGCGAAACCGCCAGTGGATCCGTTGGAAACATGTCAAAGTGCTGCTGGCGATTGCACGGTGTCGCACGGCTGCGCTCGGCGGGCATCTCGATGAGTGCACCCGCTGCGCACATCGTGCCCCGATCTCGTATAACAGCTGCCGTGATCGCCATTGCCCAAAGTGTCAGACCGCTGCTCGCGAACGGTGGATCGCCGCTCGTCGACGAGAACTGCTCCCCACGCGCTACCTACACGTTGTCTTCACACTCCCCCGCTACCTGGCCCCAGTGGTGCTGCAGAACAAAAAGGTGATCTACGATCTCTTGTTTCGTGCCAGCGCGGAAACTCTCCTCGAAGTCGCTCGCGATCCCAGACACCTCGGTGCTGAGATTGGTTTCTTCAGTGTGCTGCATGCACACCTGTCTTTTGAGGGCCTACGGCCCGCGAAACCTTATGAAAATGGTCTCGAGTTAAGATGGCAACGGCTCGGAGCGGCGAGGTCGAGATTCCAGTGGAGAAGTCGATGCCGTACACCTGTCTGATCCGGAGCGTGCGTGTTTGAGCGAATAATTGGGCGTCGTTGTCTTCCCCCTGAGGGAGCGGCGATAGCCCGTGACCCTGGTTAAGGTAACCGCAGCACGCTCTCCGCTCCCGGCCAGGAGGAACTATGGCTTACAGAATAGCGGGAATCGATGTTCATAAAAAGATGCTGGCCGTGGTTGTGTCCGACGTCGAAATCGAAAGCCAGCACCAGTTTGAGCGACGGATGTTTGGCAGCAACCCCGACCAACTGCGGTCGCTAGTCGAATGGCTGCAACAGCAGGAGGCCGAGGAAGTCGTCATGGAATCAACGGCGCAATATTGGAGGCCGGTCTGGGAAACACTGGAACGGTACTGGAAGCCGGTACGCCAGAAGCGGGAAGGCGCACGCCCGGCATCGGGAACTCTACATCTGGCGCACGCGCAGTCCAATCGCGGGCGGCGGGGACGCAAGAAGGATTTCCTAGATGCCGAACGTCTGGTGAAGCGGTTGGTGGCCCGGGAATTGAATCTGAGCTTTGTGCCCGATGCCGAACAGCGGCTCTGGCGAACGGTGGTACGCCGAAAGCTTCAGCTGACGCGGAACCGGGTACGGTTACAGAACCGAGTAGAGAGTCTACTGGAAGAAGCTCACATTAAGTTGTCCAGCTTTGTGTCGGATCTACTTGGCCTCAGTGCACAACGCATGCTGAAGGCGCTGGCCGATGGGGAAACCAACCCAGCAGCGTTGGCTGCACTAGCGGATCGGAAGTTGCATGCCACGCAAGAACAGTTGTGTGACGCTTTGGGCGCGTGCACGCAGCTCAATCCCGTCTATCGGCGGTTGCTAGGCATGATGCTTGAGGAATTGCGATTGATCGACGAGCAGATCGGTAAACTCAACCAAGAGATGGCAAATCTGCTCCGTCGACAACAGGACGCGGTCGAACGGCTGGCGGAAGTACCTGGTCTAGGCGTCGATTCAGCACAGCAGATCATTGCCGAAGTTGGTGCCACTGCAGCAACCTTTCCTTCGGCCAAGCAGCTCTCCTCGTGGGTTGGTGCATGTCCTGGCGAGGAGGAGAGTGCGGGCGTGAACTACAGCCACCGATCCCCGAAGGGCAACCGCAACATGCGGCGCATTCTCAATCAGTCTGCCAACGCCGCAGTCAAGGCTAAAGGAACTATCTTTGAGATTGTCTATCGTCGTATGGCACCACGCCTCGGACATAAACAAACTATCGGAGTGGTTGCGCATCGGCAGTGTCTCCTCATCTGGAAGGTCCTCCACGAGGGAGTTCGTTACGAAGAACGGGGCCCGGCGGTTACCAAACAAACGCCGCACTGCCAAGATGATCCGCCAACTACGAAGCCTCGGCTATCGAGTTGAACCCTCAAATCCTCAACCACCCAATCCGACGTAGAGAGATTTTCGACCCTGGAACCAAAAGGTCAGGCTTCATCCGCATGTCCATTGTGTGGTGCCCGCCGGAGGCCTCTCGCTCGATCACACCCGCTGGGTCCGCTCGCCGGACAACTATTTCCTGCCCAAAGCGGTACTGCGTAAGGTCTTTCGTGGCAAGTTTGTCGCGGCCCTCCGGCAGGCCTTCCAGAATGGTGAGCTCCGCTTCCCCGAAAAGTTGAAGCTCCTCTCCGAACCCAAGATCTTTGCTGCTTGGCTCCGGCCACTGTTTCGAAAACACTGGGTGGTTTACTTAAAACGTCCCTTCGGCGGCCCCGAATATGTGCTGCAATATCTCGGCCGCTACACCCATCGCGTGGCCATCTCCAACCATCGCCTCGTCTCCATTGCCGATGGCCAAGTGACTTTTCGCTGGCGCGATTCCGCTCACCACAACGAACAGAAGCTCACCGCTTTGTCACACGACAAATTCTTGCGTCGCTTCCTGCTGCATATTCTTCCGAAAGGCTTCGTGCGTATCCGGCACTTCGGTTTCCTGGCCTGCCGACGGCGCCGCACGACATTGCCGCTATGCTTCCAGTTGTTGCGTGCGGCACAAGAAGCGCTTACCGAAGAACACACTTCTTCCACCGAAGACGTTCCCGATCTTTATCGCTGTCCCAAGTGTGGAGGACCAATGAAGGTCATCGAACGGCTCACCGCTGCCGAAATCCAACTTCGTTCTCCACCACGGATCAGCTCTGCGGCATGAGACTACTCTCTCCAACTCGAAGACTCTGGGTACTTCCAGGCGCTGCGCATCTCTGTGCCTCGCCGTCAAACCGATCCCTTCTTCCAGCCTCTTCGACCACAGTCTTTACGATACTTTTTCGCCGTAGCCAATTTCCGCGCGCACGGTGTCATGTGTCGTGCCCTGCAGCACAGTCTCGGCACGGCTTAATACCGCTCCTTCGCACAATTGAATTTGCATAGGGCCCGCGTCCACCGCAACCACGGGCGGCCACGTCCAAACGGCTTTACCGGACGCGCGCAGAACTCCCCGCCTCCGTTCACTCCTCACCGAGAGCGCGCATCCGGTAAAGCGCTAGCGTTTGTGGAGGGTAATCGTGCAATCGTGGTGTCGAGTATCCATGTGTTCATTCGCCTTGGTCCGGCTTTTAAGGTAGAAGATTGGTACGTACGATCAGGCGGGAGGCGTCATCTTTTGTCTATGATTCGTTCAAGATGAGGAACCGGACGCATGAATAAAGCGGATGGTCAGGACACGGCAGACCGCCTCTCTGCAATTGTCGTGAACTCCCTGGACACTCAGGTGAAAACGCAAGATCTGGCGCGCCAAGCGTATCAAAGCCGCACGCAGTTCCATAGGTTGTTCCGAACCGTGGTCGAAGAGACTCCGGCAGCCATGCGACGACGGCTACTGTTGGAAAGAGCAGCATATCAACTGGGCCATACCGGAATGTCGGTCACGGACGTTGCCCTGGACGCCAACTACGGTTCGTTGGAGGCGTTCACTCGCGCTTTCCGAAAAGCTTTTCGGACTTCTCCCAGCATCTACCGGCGCATGCGTGATCCGCACTTTCATTTGCCGGCGCCCAACAAAATTCACTTTTTTGCCCCTGGTTCGTCAACAAA
>WNEZ01001264.1_pt1 | contig 21230 bp, 18 predicted proteins | sample 5400521 | NCBI WGS metagenome assembly WNEZ01 (sample SAMN13153339, study PRJNA577476) | soil metagenome | isolation source: 120 cm saprolite under Douglas fir tree site 2 hole 1 replicate 1 | place: USA:California | collected 2015-04-18 | reverse complement strand
CGTCGGCGGGGCGCCGCCCAACTGCGACGACGGCAACGTGTGCACGACCGACGGCTGCAACTCGGCCACGGGCTGCACGCACACCAACAACACCAATCCCTGCAACGACGGCAACGCGTGCACGACCAACGATACCTGTAGCGGCGGGACCTGCGTCGGCGGGGCGCCACCCAACTGCGACGACGGCAACGTGTGCACGACCGACGGCTGCAACTCGGCCACGGGCTGCACGCACACCAACAACAGCAATCCCTGCGACGACGGCAACGCCTGCACGACCAACGACACCTGCAGCGGCGGGACCTGCGTCGGCGGGGCGCCGCCCAACTGCGACGACGGCAACGTCTGCACGACCGACGGCTGCAACCCGGCCACGGGCTGCACGCACACGAACAACACCGATCCCTGCAACGACGGCAACGCCTGCACGACGAACGACACCTGTAGTGCGGGGAGCTGCGTCGGAGGGCCAGCCCTCAACTGCAACGACGGGATGGGGTGTACGGCCGACTCGTGCAACCCGGCGAGCGGCTGCGTGAACACGGCTCAGAACAGTGCCTGCAACGACAGCAACGCCTGCACGGTTGACGTCTGCAATCCAGGCGCTTCAGGTGCGAATACGACGACTGGGTGCCTGAATACGTTTGACCCAAGCACTGGGTGCGCCGTTACACTCACCAACTCCTCCCTCTGCACCTTCGACGTTGATTCGAGCATGGCCGGCAGTCAGCTCCGGCTGATCTACACGCCGGACCCGAGTAGCCCGAGCTCGTACAAGCTGAACGCCAGCAACCCCGGCCAGTTCTACTACAACACCTTCTACGTCGGCTCCGGACCCACGACGCTGACGATCACCCTACCGTACCCATTCGTCACGCAAGGGGCTGTGCCGATCCACGTCTACAGCGGTGTGCAATCCATGATCTCCATGGGCGGCCAGACGTGCTTCGTGCCGGGGACCGAGCTCGCGAACAGCTCGACGCAGGTCACGCTGATGAGCTACAGCCAGCAAGTGTTCGGCAGCACGACGACCATAACCGTGAACCTGCCCAGCCTGCCGAGCAACTTCGCGTACGTGAACATCCACCTCGACTACGGCCTCAAGGGTACGACCGGCTACTCGAAGGGCGCCCAAAACCAAGCGATGGGTGCCACCACGACGATCAACGATAAGGTGTCGTACATCTTCAGTGATTCGCTCGGTGGCAGCGCCACGGTCCAGAACGAGAACGTCTTCAAGCGCGACCCTGGCATCGCCGGCCTCGTGCGGAACGCCAACACCGATCCCGTGCCGAACGTGCAGGTGAAGATCTACGACTCCTCGAACAAGCTGCAAGTGACCGTGTACACGGATCAGGACGGCTGGTACATGTGGCAGTACAAGTACACGGGCAAGGCGGCCCCGTTCACGGTCAAGCTGCCAGCCTACAACAATCTGGCGCAGAGCGTGACGCTGAAATCGAACGCGTTCGTCGTCGTGAACTTCAGCGTGCCCTGAGGCGTCGACTGGCAGCGGGGGGCTCTCTCGGTAGAGCCCCCTCGCCGCTCGAAGATCCGGGCGCGGTCGCTAGGCTCGCAGGCGACGAGGCGACTCACCCGGTGCCGCCGCGCGCCGAGACTCGAGTCCCGATGGGCCGCCCGCTTGTCCCTGGTGACGCCTCGCAGTCAAGTGGACGGCGGAAACTTTCGTGAGCCGGCCGGGCAGGGGGCGGGGACGTGCCGGGCGGGTGCCTCCCGACCTTCTCCCGAAGATGCTCGGACGCTCGCGCGCCGAGCCGTCGAGGGCTCGCCGAAGAAGCCGTCGATCAACTCGACAGGTGAGCGGCCGAGTGGCGACGATGCGTCTTCACCACCTACGGCCAGTAGCGAGCTGCCGCGCTCGGCGGCGGCCTTTTCGAGTGCGTTCCAGGCGAGGTTGCTTGGCCTCACGCGGCCGTTCTCCCAGCGGTTCACGGTGGAGAACGTGACGCTGAGGGCGCGTGCGAGCTCCTCTTGCGTGAGGCCGATGCGCCCGCGCCACGCGCGGATGATGTGTCGGGCGTCCGGCGGTGGCCCTCTCATGCGTTTCTCAAGCCTCGTCGCCCCTGCTCGCGTCTCGACGGATCGTCACGTCGACCCCGCGGTGTCCGAGCCAGGCGAACTCGCCCCGCATGACGGCCAGGTCCACGTCGTCGGCGCTCGCCGGCATGGTCACCTCGAGCCGCGCACCTCGACCGGCACGCGCCGCGTCCTCCGCGATGACCTCCATGGCATACGGGGTGAGCTCGTCCGCCCGCTCGAGGCTGGCGGATTGATCCCGGGCGGCGACGACCCGAGCCTTCAGGAAGGACCGGCGCGACGTCAGTCGTTCACGCCGCTGGCGACCGTCGAAGGATGCCATGACGGCGTCGACGAGGTCTCGGTACGTTCGGATCCGATCGATCGTGCGCTGCGGGAATGCGATGGTGAACTGAGACTCGAGGACGAGGGCGAGTTCCAGCAGATCCAGGGAGTCTGCGGCGAGATCGTCCGTGAGCGATGTCTCGGGTACCAGCTCCTCGATGTCGACGCCGAGCTGGTCGGCGACCAGCTGCTGCGTCCGCGACTCGACGGCTGCCCGTAGCTCCCCGTCGACGCGGATCCGGGGCGTACCCGCGGTGCTCCGGGAGAGATCCCCGGCCTCCGTGGGGACCACCGCTTCCCCGATGATGGGGGGCCGCCGCGAGCTCGCCGCCCGGGCCGCGACGAGCCGAGACCCAGAGCGGGGCACCAGCGGGGCATTCGGTCTGGTTCCGGTCCCCGGACTTGCCCGTACGGCACCCGCCACCGTCCCGAGCGCGCCAATCGCCATCAGCGCGAACCCCAGCACCGCGCGCACCGTTCGCTGCATTCCACTCTCTCCTTGGCCTTCACGTGCGGATCCGAGCGCCAGCCGAGATCCCGCGGCCGGACGCATCCAGGAGCTCCCCCTCGCCGGCCGCGGGCGACGCGAGGATCGAGGTGCCGGAGACGTCCGTGACGAGCATGTTCATGCCGATGAGCTCGAACCAACAGCCGACTTGGATAGGCGGTTGCCGCCCGATCGGTCAAAGAGATAATTTGCGTCCCATACATCGCCAGGACCGATAGATCGCCTCACGTGGAGTGGCTCAACTACCACCATCTCTTGTATTTCTGGCTCGCGGCGCGCGAGGGCGGTGTCAGCCGCGCGGCGGAGCAGCTCCACCTGGCACAACCCACCGTGAGCGCGCAGATTCGCGCGCTCGAGGTGTCGCTGGGCGAGAAGCTCTTCACGCGCGCGGGTCGGAACCTCGCGCTCACCGATCTCGGGCGAGTCGTGTTCCGCTATGCGGAGGACATCTTCTCGCTGGGCCGCGAACTGCTGGACACCATCAAGGACCGGCCGACAGGGCACCCGTTGCGTCTCACGGTCGGCGTCGTCGACGTCCTGCCGAAGCTCGTCGCCTACCGACTCCTCGAGCCGGCGTTCAGCCTCGGGTTGCCGATCCGGGTCGTCTGTCGCGAAGGCAAAACCGAGCGATTGCTGGTGGAGCTCGGGGTGCACGAGATCGACGTCGTGCTGGCCGACCGTCCCAGCGACCCGACCTTCAAGGTCCGCGCCTTCAACCACCTGCTGGGTGAGTGCGGGGTGACGTTCCTCGGGACAGAGGCGCTCGCGCGTGCCCGTCGCCGTGGGTTCCCGCGTTCGCTCGATCGCGCGCCCTTCCTCCTCCCGACCGAGAACACGACGCTCCGGCGGTCGCTCGAGCAGTGGTTCGAGGCGCACGCCATCCGGCCAACGACCGTGAGCGAGTTCGACGACAGCGCGCTGCTCATGGTTTTCGGGCAGGCGGGGCTCGGCGTTTTCGCCGCCCCCTCGATCATCGAGGCCGAGATCCGGCGTCAGTTTCACGTGCAGCGGATCGGGCAAACCGACGACCTCCGCGAGCGCTTCTATGCGATCTCGGTCGAGCGCAAGCTCAAGCACCCGGCCGTCGTCGCGATCTCGGAGTCGGCTCGCCGGAAGCTGTTCGGTTAGCGGGTGGGGTCGACGCAGTGGTGGCAGCCGGTACGCAGGGGCGCAAGGGCCCGGCCGCGCCGTGAGCGACAGCATCGCCTGCGCACTGGGCGCGCTGCTGCTCTATGGTCTGGCCGACTTCGTCTACAAGCGCGGCGCCGCGGCCGGCGCGCTGCCGCACCGGTTCCTCATGGTGCAGACCTGGTTCTTCAGTTCGCTCGCGCTCCTCTACGGCTTTTTCTCGGGCACGCTCGCGTTCAACACCGGCGCGCTGTGGGGCGCCGCAGCCGGCGTGCTGGTCGTGATCGGCTACTACAACTTCGCGTGGAGCCTGCGGCACGGCGCGGTCAGCACGCACGCGACGATCTTCCGGCTGAGCTTCGCCGTCACCGCAGCGCTGGCGGTGCTCGTGCTGGGCGAGGCGCTGACCGCGCCCAAGATCGCCGGCCTGGCGCTGGCGTTGGTCGCGGCGTGGCTGCTGCTCGCCGCGCCTGCCGCCGGGACCGACGCGGCGAATCGCGAGCGCCGCGCCTCGCTCGCGCGTGTGCTCGTCGCGACGGTCGCGGTCGGGTTCGCGAGCTTCGCCTACAAGCTCGGCCTGCGCGAGGGCGCGGTGCCGATCGCGCTGGTCGTGGCGCAGGGTGCGGTGGCGGTCAGCCTGTCCACCGCGTTTGCGGTTTACGTCGATCGCGGCATGCGCCCGTCGCGCGTCGCGCTGCGCCATGCGCCGGTCAGCGCCGTGCTGCTCGTCGTCGCCTTCACCTTGCTGGCGAAGGGGCTCGAGCGGGGCGAGGCGAGCGTGGTGGTGCCGATCGCGCAGATGGGATTCGTCGTCACCGCGCTCCTCGGGTTCGTCTTCCTGCGCGAGCCGTTCACCGCGCGCAAAGGCGCTGGACTCGTCGCGGCGCTGGCGGCGCTGGCGAGCCTCGGGTGGGGCTGATGCGCAGCGCCTCAGGGTACCCCCGACCCCCGGGACGCCGACACGCATGTGAGCGTCGGTCGTGTGCCGGGACCGAAACCGCGACCGGACCGTGACCGCGCCCGCGGCGGACCGGTGCAGCGGCGGTAGCACCGACTGCGGCCGCCGGTAGTCGCTCGCCCGCTTCCCTGCCTCCGGAGGTCTGTCCCGAACGCTGCATCCGCCGGTGCCCCTCGCGCGTAGGCTGGGAGACGAAGGACGCAGCCGCGATGAGGGACACCTTGGTGGGTCGCTCTTCACGGTGGTTTCCGCCCTTCGCAGACGAACAAGAAGAGGAGGAAGTACCATGGATATTATCGCGACGGCTCTCCGGCGTGCGCTGGCGGTCTTGACGACGGCTGGCGTGCTGATGCTGCCCCTGACCGCGCGCGCGGCCTTCCTGCCGCTCCCGGCCGACGGCTCGCAGGTGAACGACGACGACACGAACTCGATCGATCGGAAGCAGGACGCAGGCGTCTCGGACGTCGCCGGCGGGACGCTGGTGGCGGGGAAGGTCCAAGTGCCCTGGGCGACATTCGAGCAGAAGGTCGCCACCACGCAGCAGATCTTCGTCCGCGCCTTCAAGAACGGCGCATGGGTGACACAGGGCTTCCCGGCCTCCCTCAACATCGACACCAACCAGGAGGCGGAGGCGCCGTCGATCGACTTCGCGGGCGCGGGCCGGACGGTGCCGTGGGTCGCCTGGTACGAGCCGAGCGCGGCGTTAGGGTGGCCGACCAACATCTTCGCGAGCCGCTTCAACGCCGGCGCGAACGTGTGGCTTCCCTCCGGTCAGGATCGGCGCGGCGGGCTCCCGTCGCTCAACATCAATGTCCTCCGCACGGCGGAGAATCCGTCGGTCGCCGGCGGCGCCGCGGTGGCGGGAAACGACCCGGTCCCGTGGGTCGTGTGGGAGGAGAACGACGGGGCCGCGACCGATGCGGACGCCATTCGACAGATCTTCGTCTCCAAGGCCGTCAAGCAGGGCGCGACCGGGACGCCGTGCACGGGCTTCAAGCCGGGGGCGGGCAACAACCTGAACGGCTTCTGCTGGCAGCAGGTGGGGCTCGACCGGCTGAGCCCGACGTCGCTCGGGTCGTCATCGTCGGGTGACCCGACGCTCAACATCGACCCGACCCGCGCGGGCGTCGAGCCCGACATCGCCTTCACGGGCCCGAACGACACGGTCGCCTGGGTGGTCTGGTACGAGGAGGATCCGACCGGGCTCGCCGGCCTCCGCAACAACGACATGGTCTTCGCGGCGAGGATCGTGGCCGATGCGTCGGCCGACGGCGGCTTCCACTGGGTCGCGGCCGGGAACGGGACCGCGGGCGCGACGAACGTCCTCGACACGTCGGGCAGCAGCAACCATTTCGGCAACTGCGCCGAGAGCCAGGCGAACGAGGACGAGTGTACGCTCAACAAGGTCGCCGGGAACGATGCCGAGAACCCGCGCGTGGCGGCCGGAACGCTGACGCCGGGAAACCCGACCGTCCCCTGGGTCGTGTGGCAGGAGGACCTCGGCACCGGGAAGCACGCGGTCTTCGTGTCCCGGCTCGTCGGCGGCAACCATTTCGAGCTCTTCAACAGCGGCCAACCCGTGTCGAACACCGTGAACGACGCGACCCGCCCGGACATCGCGTTCTCCGGCAACGTCCCCTACATCTCGTGGCAGGAGGAGATCGCCGGGGCAGAGGTGACCTTCGTCGGCCACTTCGAGGGTGGGGCGAGCGCGCCCGTCTTCAGGCTCGACACCCCGGCCGGCATCCCGGGCTCCGGCTTCGGCGACGTCGCGAACCCGCTCCGCGCGCCGATCTCGTCGGGCTGCACCGCGAATCCGACCAGCGCCGACGGCGCGGCGTGCCAGGGCGGGGCGGTCGGGACGCCATTCTTCCTCTACGTCGCTGGCGACCCCGGCTCGCAGAAGCTCTTCGCGCAGGCGTATGCGCCGAGTGACGTCTCGACGCTCGCGCCGACGAACCTGACGAACGCCGGGGCCACCCTCAACGGGTCCGCGAACCCCGGTGGCGCCGCGATCAAGACCCACTTCGATTTCGGTCCGACCACCGCATACGGAACCAGCACGCCGGACGCGCCCGTCGGCGTGGCGAGTATCGTGGAGCCCTTCGAGGCGACCACGAGCGGGGGCTCGCAGGGTGCCACGGTGCACTTCCGGGCGGTCGCGAAGTCCGACTTCGTCGCGCTCGACGGCGCCGATCAGAGCTTCACGGTCGAGAACACGCCGCCCGACATCTCGATCGACAGCCTGCCCGACAAGGTGAAGATCAGGAAGCTCGGCAAGGGACGCCTCCTGTCGGTCGGGCTCACGGTCTCCGAGCCGTCGACCGTCACGATCCAGATCCTGAACAAGAAGGGGAAGGTCCTGAAGCAGGTCGTCGTGAGCCAGGCCACGGCGGGTTCCTTCACGGCGCAGATCTCGCTCGAGAAGGTGAAGGCAAGGAAGCTCACGCTGCGCGTGATCGCGACCGACGCGGACGGCGCGAGCAGCGCCCCCGCCGACCGTCAGTTCAAGGCCAGGTAGGCAAGCGCCTCATCACGACCGATCGGACCGCGCCGGTGGCGACCGCCGGCGCGGTCTTCTTCTTTTCGGTTTTCTTGACTGCCTCCGCGTCCGGAGCGTAGCGTCGTCATGCCGGATGTCGCCCTCATGAAGACCGTCCTGCTCGCCTGCGCCCTGATCGCCCTCGCGGCCCCGGCCGGGGCGCAGACGGAGCTCCGCTTTCCCGCCGCGGGCGACCTCGGGACCTTCGACCCCGCGCCGGCGAGCGGCCGGGCGCGGCCGCGCCTCTGGATGAGCTACTCCGGGGTGAATGACGTCGCAGTGTGGAGCGCGCACGTCGCGGCGGTCAGCACACGGCTCGCCTCCAGCGCCGACCGGGGCCTCACCTGGGACGACACGGGGGTGGTGCCGAATCCCGCGCAGATCGAGCCGGATCCGCCAGTGGAGTTCGCGGGCATGCCTGCCGTGTGGCAGCAGGAGGTCTCCCGGCTGGTCTACGACCGGCGGGCTCCCCCGGCCGAGCGATGGAAGCTCGTCTGGCACCGCTACCTGCTGGTCGATGACGGCATCGCGGGGAACGACGATCGCCGCTTCCAGTACTCCTGGATCGGCCTCCGGGCCGCCGCCTCGCCCGCCGGCCTCACCGCGGCGCCGGAGCGCAAGCTCTTCGCCGGCCTCGGCTACTATCTCGCCCCGGGCATCACGGCGTACAACGACGGCATCGGTGGACCGCCCGAGGTGCGGCTCGACCAGCTCGATCCCGCCCTCGCCGACTGCGTCGTCTTCACCGAGCCCGGGCTGCTGGCCACCCCGGCGGCGCTCTACGTGAGCCTCGTCTGCGGGTCGACGCAACCGGGAGGCACGCGCCTCGTGCTCCTCGCCTGGCCGCACCCCGCCGGTCCGTGGACGTACCGGGGAACGCTCCTCCGGGCGAGCGATGCGGGCGCGATCGATCCGAGCTTCACCGGCTTCTCCGCCCCGGAGCTCGCCGGGCGCGGCCGGCGGACCTACCTGATCGTCTCGCCCACCGTGCAGCCGTTCGACTGGTACGGTGGCTGCCTCGTCTTCGGCTTCGACGATGTCGACCGCGCCCTCCTGCGCGACGACGACCGGGACGGCCGCGCGGACGTGCTCCTCCGGATCACCGGGAGCGCGGGAACCTTCAACGGCGCGTGTGGCTGGGACCGGACCATGCGCCGGAGCGGCATCATCTATGGCGAGGCGTCGCCGGGAGGATCACCGATGTTTCGCATGTTCGAGAGCGGAATGGTTCCCGCGCCATGACGCGCAGGTCAAGCGAGGAAATCCAGCGCCGCGGCCGCGACTTCCGCCGGCTTCTCCTCGTGCACCAGCAGGCGGCCGCCGGGAATTTCCACCAGGCGCGCGTCGGGTAGCTGCTGCACCATCCTGCGCGCGTACTGGACGGGGAAGGTGGGATCGTCGGCGCCCCAGATGAGCTGCACCGGCATCCTGATGCGTGCATGCGCTTCGGCGAGGGCGTCCACCGGCTCCCACTTCAAGCCGCCCAGGTAGCGAGCCATCCCTTCCATCCTGGGCGACGAGCGCAGGAGGGGCTGGATCACGTGCTCGTGAAAATCGCCTTCGAGCAGGCCAAGGTCGGTGAAGCAGCCGCCGAAACCCATGCCGGAGCGCAGAAACAGCCTGGAACGCAGCAGCAGATTGAAGCACGCCAGGGTCCCGGGTAGGGGCATCAGGCGTTGGTAGAGAGGAATCCACGGCGGACGATGGTGTGGCACCTCCGTGTTGATGAGGACCAGCTTCTCGACGCGTGCGCCGTCGATCAGGGCCAGGCAGCGCGCGAAGGTGCCGCCGGTGTCCTGCGCCATCACGCTGTAGCGCTCCAGACCCAGGCGGTCGACCAGCGTCTTCAGCGTCTGCGCCTGCCCCGGGAAGCTGAAGTCGGTCTCGTCCGTCCACTCCGACTCCCCCATGCCGGGAAGGTCCGGTACCCAGCAGGTGTGCCGCTTCGACAGCTCCGGCAGCACCTTGCGCCAGGTGAAGCCGGACAGGGGAAAGCCGTGCACGAGCAGCAACGGCGAACCACTGCCGTAGCGCCGGCAGGCGAGCCGCGCCGTGCCCGTATCCAGCTTCTGCGCCGGCGCGTCGAAGTAGGACCGTGTGGTCGCCTCGCTCATTGGCTCCTGTTTGTAGGGGATGCGCGCCGCCGGGATCAAGGCGGCCAAGGTCGGTGATCACGGCGAGCGGTTTAGGCCGAAGCGCGTCCAGAGCCGCAGGCCGAGCGCCGCGACGAAGGCCGCGGTGAGCAGCGCGTGGAAGGGCGACCGCGCAGCAGGCCCGGCATACGTGAGCGTGAAGATGAACCAGAGCACGTACACCCCGGTCGTGTGCAGCCGGTACCACCAGCGTCCGAGCGCGGCGGCGGCCCGGTCGTTCGAGGTGGCGGCCATCGCCGCGATGAGGGCGTAGCCGGCGCCGCCGCCCGCCCGCGTCGCCAGCGGGATCGCGCCCCAACCGCCGGGGAGGCGGTGGACCAGCGCCAGGATGGCGAGGCCGTGCACGAAGTGCGAGGCGGCGAACGAGAGCCCGAGGTAGCGGCGGTTCCGGAGCATCCACCGCGTCGTCGGCGTGGGCCGCAGGCACTGCCATGCCGAGGCGGTGAACGCGGCCAGGAAGAACGTCGCCGAGACGAGCGCGGTCACCCGGAGCATGACGCGCAGCTCGCTCTCGCCCGGGTGCGGCGTGGACAGGATGGCGGCGACCAGCAGCGTCACGCCAGCGGTGGCAGTGAGGACGAGTCTGGGGCCGGAAAGACCGCGTTCGGTCATGGGAATCGCGGCATGATCGCCCTGGCGCAGTGCTCGAGCAACTCTCGGAGCGGGGATTGACCCCGGCGCAGCTTTGGCGTCTACGGCCAGCATGAGGCTCAGACACGGATGCCAGGTGGCAAGCCTGGTCCTTCTGCTCGGCTTCCCGAGCGTCGCGCGCGGCGTCGCCGGTACCTGCCACGCCTCTCTGCTTCTGGGGGTGAGTCAGGCGACCTTCCTGGCGATCGGCGACGAAGCGACCATCACGATCGACATCGGGTCGGGCCTCATCACCGGCGGCGCACTGAACCAAGTCACCATCGACAGGGTCCGCTACGAGCTCGACTGCAGTGCGCTGGCGGCGCTCGGCATCCCGTGTACCGATCAGGGTGACATCATGTCCTACGCGGGGGACGGCACGATCATTAGTTCGGGCACTACCTGCGCCGGTCTCACATGGTCGACGAACCTCCCCGTGGGTGGTAGCTCGCCCAACGAGGTCGTGTTCACGCCGTCGAGTCCGATCGTCTTTTCCGCCAACGTGCCCGCCGACGGGCTGGCGTGCGAGCTCACCTTCAGGGTGAAGCTGGACAACCTCGAGCCGACATCGGGGCCGGACTTCGACGGCACGCCGACCACGGTCGAGGTGGTGGCGGGCTACTCGATCGTGCCGCCGGCCGATACGACGTGTGACAACGGCTTGCATACCGGCGTCTCGTCATCAGGCTTCGTGGACCTCTGTCCCACCTGCACCGGGGATGCCTGCACGAGCAGCGCCTGCAACACCTCGACCGGCCAGTGCGACACCACCCCGCTGGTCAGCGCCCCCTGCGCAGATACCGACGGCAACGCCTGCACCACGGCAGGCTGCGAAGCAGATCCGAACGACGCCGGCCTCGGCATCTGCGTCCAGACCCACCTCGTCGACGTCTCGTGCGCGAGCACCACGACGACCAGCACGGCCGCCTCCACCACCTCCACCACCTCCACGACCACCCCGGGGAATCTCCCGCCGGATTGCAGCGCCGCGGCCGCCAACCCGGCCGTCCTCTGGCCGCCGAACCACCGCTTCGTGGACGTGTCCGTCGCCGGCGTGACGGACCCGGACGGCGACCCGGTCGCCATCACCGTGACGGGCATCACCCAGGACGAACCGGTCGACGCCGGGGGCGACGGCAACACCTGTCCCGACGCGAGCGGTATCGGTACGGCGACTGCCAGCGTCCGCAGCGAGCGCGACGGTGGTGGCGACGGGCGCGTCTACCACATCGGCTTCGTGGCAGACGACAGCCGGGGCGCGCAGTGCGCCGGGACCGTGACCGTGTGCGTTCCGCACGATCAGGGTCGGGGCATGGCGTGTGGAGATCGGGGGCCGCTGGTGGATGCGACGGAGCCGACCTGCACCGGGACGTGCGCGGACGGATGCGCCGTCGACCGGGACGTCGCGCGGACCGTCTGCCCGGGCGAGGACCTGCCGCCACCCCTGGCGGAGCGACTCACCGAGGCGCAGCAGCTCGCCTCCCGGGCGGCGGGAGCCAGCGACAGGCATCAGGCCAGGAGGCTGATGCGCAGGGGCGTCAAGGCACTGAAGCAGGCGACTGTGATCGCCGCCAGGGCCGCGAGGAAGGGGACGATATCACGGGCCTGCGCGGCGTCCGTCAGGATGGAGTTCGGTCACGCGAGGGTGGGGGCCGACCGCTGGCTCCGCTCGCGGTAGCTGCACGCGCTCGACCTCGTACCCGCGCTCCCGGAGGAGCGTGACCAGGCCGCGGTCCCCGAACATGTGAAACGTCCCTGTCGCGACGAACATCCTCCCGTCGCGGAGCCAGCGGACCAGCTGCTCGCACCAGGCCTCGTTTCGCCGGAAGAGGAGCCGCTCGGCGAGCGCGGGTTTGCGGCGGGCGAGCTTGCCGAACGCCTTCATGAGAGGGCGGTCGTCCTCGGTGACGTAGGCGCCGATCAGCCCGGCGATCGCGTCCCGGTTCGCCTCCGGGTTCGCGAGCGCCTCCTCGACCATCGCGACGCCTTCCTTGCGCGGCATACGCGAGAGCACCTGGAGGTGGTCCAGGGTCGACTCGAGCCCCTCGAGCGGGATGCCCCGTTCCCGGGCGCGCGCACCGATCTGCTGGTCGAGCGGCGGCGTGCCGGGCCGGATGCCGGGCAGCGGCTTTCCCGGAGGGACCGCCAGGTGAACGACGGTGAGCGCCACGAACCAGGGCTCCAGGCGGTCGAGCAGTTCGGGCGCGATGCGGCCGCTGGTGGCCGTCGAGAGACGGGCCCAGGTCCGCTGGCGGAGGAGGGCGTGCAGCGACTCCTTTTCCGGAAGCTCGGCGCGGTGCACCGCCTGGAGCAGGAACGTCAGGTCGGCGTCGGTCGAGGTGTCGATCTCGAGGAACACGCGCTTCGCGTCGGCCAGCGCAGCGCGCCCTTCCTCGCCGAGCGCCGCGTCGAGGTCGAGGGGAAGATGCACCGTGCCGAAGAGGTGCGACCGCCGACCGTTCCACTCGACGCGCCAGAGTAGCGGCGCGCGGCGCCGCGAGAGCGCTGCCCCGGCGTCCGCAAGCGCAGGGGAGAGCGCGACCGCCAGCAGGGCGGCGGCGATGGTCGTTGGCCGCGGCGAGCGCAAGACGGCGGGACGCTAGGTGACGCGCCGGCCGCGGGTCAAGCGCCCATGGAGCCGTGGACACGGTCCCGCGCGACGGGGTAGACGGGGCCGATGCCGGACGCCAGCGGCTTCGTCGACGACCTCCGCGCGATGATCGACGCCGGCCGCGCCTTCGGCCGCCACCCGCTCTGGCTCCGCATCGCCGAGGGCCGTGTCCCGCGCTCCTCCCTCGCCCCGTTCGCCGTCCAGTTCTTTCTCCAGGTCCGCGAGTTCCCGCGCGCCGTGAGCGCGCTGCACTCGAGCTGTCCGGACGCGCAGGAGCGGATCGAGCTGGCGGAGAGCCTCTACGAGGAGGAGACCGGCCGCATCTCCGGCTGCGACGTCTCGCACCCCGAGCTCTTCGTCCGCTTCGGCGAGGGCGTCGGGGTTCCCCGGGACGCGATGGTGGACGGCGTGCCGCTCCCGGCGACCGCGGCGCTCATCGACTGGTTCGCGCGCTCGACCCGGGAGCACCCGTTCATCGAGGGCGCCGCGGCGACGAACCTGGCCGCCGAGGGGCAGGTGCCGGGCGCGTTCGCCCCCTTCGCGCGCGCGCTCGAGCGGCACTACGGGTGCACGCGCGACCAGGTCGCCTTCTGGGACGTGCACGAGCAAGCGGACCGCGAGCACAGCGCCGTCGGCGACCACATCGTCGTTCGCCTGGCGACCACGGCGCCGCTCCAGGCGGGCGTGCGGCGGGCGGTCGCGCGCTCGCTCGAGCTCTGGTGGCGGTTCTTCGACGGCATCGCCGCCGCCATCGACGCCGGCTGAACGGTGCACCATCTGCCGGCCCTGCTCCTGATCCTGGCGGCGCTCGTCGCCGCCGTCGTCGTGCTCGATCGCGCGCTGCCGCGGCCGATGTCGCGCGTGGCCTTTGCCGTCCAGCACGCGCTCGGCGGGCTCGCGAGCCGGTCGATCGCGATCCCCGGCCTCGACGTCGCCTATCTCGACGGCGGCAGCGGCGAGCCGCTCGTACTCGTGCACGGCATCGGCGCGGACAAGGACAACTTCGCGTCGATCGCGCCCTTCCTGCGCGGCATCGGCCGCATCATCGCGCTCGATCTTCCCGGCTTCGGCGAGAGCAGCAAGCCGGTCGACGCCGATTACTCGATCGAGGCCCAGGCCGAACGTCTCGGCCAGTTCCTCGACGCGCTCCATCTGCCGCGCGTCCATCTCGCCGGCAGCTCGATGGGCGGTGCGATCGTGCTCGGGTTCGCCCAGGAGCACCCCGAGCGCGTGCAGAGCCTGTGGCTGCTCGCGCCCGCCGGCGTCGGGGACGCGACGGAGTCGGAGATGTTCCGCCGTCATCGCGAGCTGGGCGAGTTTCCGCTGTTCGCGGAGACGCCGGAGCAGTACGCGGGCGTGATGAAGATCTGCTTCACGCGGCCGCCGTTCGTTCCGTACTGCGTGCGCCACCAGCTGGCGCTCGCCGCGGGCCGCAACTACGCGCTCCACACGCGCATCTTCCGCGACCTGATGGGCACGCCGTTCACGCTCGAGGAGGCCGTCGCCGGCCTCGCGACGCCGGCGCTCATCGTCTGGGGCGACCGGGACCGCGTGCTCGACGTCACGGGCGCGGAGATCCTGCATCGTGCGCTGCCGCGGTCGCAGCTCGCCATCATGCCGGGCATCGGCCATCTCCCGATGCTGGAGGTGCCGCGCCGGACGGCGGCGGACTACCGCGCCTTCCGTGCGTCGTTGGCGAGCAGCGCGCCTACCGTGCCATGCGCCGGGTGAACGCCTCGACCAGCGTCTGGTAGCCGGCGGGCAGCAGCCGCTGCATGAGGTCGACGGCGCGCGCGTCGCGGCCGACCAGCACGCGCCGGGTGTTGCGCCGGACGCCTCGCAGGATGATCCGCGCCGCCCGCTCGGGCGTGGCGACGAGCAGCGTGGCGAAGCGCGCCCGGCCGGTCTCCGCGTCCTTGCCGAGCAGCCCCGCGACGCTCTCGTCGATGCGCGCGGCCTGCGCGATGTTGGTCCGGACGCCCCCGGGATGCACGCAGGTCGCGGACACGGACGCGCCGGCCATGTCCAGCTCCTGGCGCAGCGCCTCGGTGAAGCCGCGCACCGCGAACTTGGAGGCGTTGTACGCGCTCTGGGTGGGCAGGCTGATCAGCCCGAAGGCGCTGGAGATGTTGATCACGTGGCCCTCGCCGGCGGCCTTCAGGTGCGGCAGGAAAGCCTTGGTGCCATGGACCACGCCCCAGAAGTTGATGTCCATGATCCAGGCGAAGTCTTCGTAGCGGATGCCTTCGACGGTCGAGCCCAGCGCGACGCCCGCGTTGTTGAAGATAAGGTTGACCCGGCCATGGTCCTGCACCACCGCGTCAGCCCAGCGGTGGACCTGCTCGCGGCTACTGACGTCCACGCGCGCGGTCGTGACCTTCACTCCGTACCGGCCGGCCTGGCCGGCGCTCACGGCCAGCGCCTTCTCGTTCACGTCGGAGAGCGCGAGGTGGCACTTCTCCCTGGCCAGCTCGACGGCGAGCGCACGGCCGATGCCGGAACCGGCCCCGGTGATCGCTGCGACCTTGTCGGCGAAAGATCTCACGATCGGAGGCGCTCACCTAGCAGCAGAACATCGTGATGACTACACCCCCGTCCGCTGGCACACTTCCGGCGTGCGGCTGGCGGAGATCGTCGAGACGTCGGAGCAGGTGGCGGGAACGCGGTCCCGCCTGGAGAAGGTCGCGCGTCTCGCGGCGTGCATCGTGCGGTTGCCGCCGGCCCTCGTGGCGGTGGGCGCGTCCTACCTCGCGGGCGAGCTGCCGCAAGGAAGGCTGGGCGTGGGGTATGCAACGCTGGGTGCGCTGCGGGCGATCCCGGGAGCACCGGAGCCGACGCTCGAGCTGGCCGAGGTCGAGCGGACGTTCGCCGCGGTGAAGGCCGAGGCGGGCGCGGGATCGGCGGCGCGGCGGTCGGCGCTGCTCGCGGGCCTCATGGCGCGCGCGACGCCGCCGGAGCAGGAGTTCCTGGCGCGGCTGATGATCGGCGAGCTCCGGCAGGGGGCGCTCGAGGGGGTGCTGGTCGAGGCCCTGGCGCGCGCCTTTTCCGTCGGCCCCGACGCCGTGCGCCGGGCGGTGATGCTCGCGGGCGGCGTCTCCACGGTGGCGGCGGCGCTGGCCGCGGCGGGGCCGGCGGGTCTCGCCCGCTTCGAGCTGCGCCTCTTCCAGCCCGTACAGCCGATGCTCGCGGACACCGCGCCCGACATCGAGGCGGCGCTCGCGCGTCTGGGCGAGGCGGCCTTCGAGTACAAGCTCGACGGCGCCCGCGTGCAGGTGCACAAGGACGGCGACCGCGTCGAGGTCTACAGCCGCGCGCTGAACCGCGTCACGCCCGCGGTACCGGAGGTCGTCGAGCTGGTCGCGGCCATGCCGGCGCGGCGGCTCGTCCTCGATGGCGAGGCGGTCGCCTTCGCAGCCGATCGGCGGCCCCTGCCGTTCCAGGTCACGATGCGCCGCTTCGGCCGCAGGCTGGACGTGGCGAAGCTGCGGCAGGGGCTGCCGCTCGGCGTCTACTTCTTCGATGCGCTCCGCGTGGACGACGATACGCTCATCGATCGACCGCTCGGCGAGCGCTGGGAAGCGCTCGCGGCGTCGGCAGGAGGGCACGCCCTCGTCCCGCGCCTGGTCACCGCGCTGCCGGCGGCTGCCGACGCGTTCGCGGCACGCGCGCTCGCCGAGGGCCACGAGGGCGTGATGGCCAAGGCGCTCTCCGCGGCCTACAGCGCCGGCCGCCGCGGGCAGGGGTGGGTGAAGCTCAAGCCGGCCCACACGCTGGACCTCGTGGTGCTCGCCGCCGAGTGGGGCAGCGGCCGCCGTCGCGGCTGGCTGAGCAACCTCCATCTCGGCGCCGGCGATCCGGATACGGGGGGCTTCGTGATGCTGGGCAAGACGTTCAAGGGCATGACCGACGAGACCCTCCGCTGGCAGACCGAGGCGCTGCTGGCGCGCGAGATCGGACGCGAGGGCATCGTGGTCCACGTGCGGCCGGAGCTGGTGGCGGAGGTCGCGTTCAACGACGTGCAGGTGAGCCCGCAGTATCCCGGCGGCGTCACGCTGCGTTTCGCGCGGCTCAAGCGGTATCGCGCCGACAAGCGCGCTGACGAGGCGGACACCATCGACCGGGTCCGGGCGCTGCTCGTCCGCCCGCGATGATCTACCAGGCGTATGCCTCGGGCGCCTCGCCGCCCGGGCCGGGCCAGATCGTATCGAGCCGTGAGCGGGCATCGGGGGAGAGCGCCAGGTCGAGCGCCCGGAGGCTGCCGGTCAGCTGCTCGATCGTCCGCGGTCCGACGATGGGCGCCGTGACCGCCGGGTTGTGGAGCAGCCACGCGAGCGCGACGTCGGCCGGGTCCGCGCCGATCTCGCGACACAGGCCCTCGTACGTCTCGAGCTGAGCGTGACGCTTCTCGACGCTCTTCTGGATGCGCTCGCCCGCCCGGCGCCCCTGCTCGGCCTTGCGCAGCACGCCGCCGAGCAGGCCGCCCGCGAGCGGACTCCAGGGGATGACGCCCACGCCGAGCGCGCGACACGCCGGGATCACCTCCAGCTCGATCGTGCGCGCCGCGAGGTTGTAGAGGCTCTGCTCCGAGACGAGCCCGAGAAAATGGCGCGCGACGGCGGCCGCGTTCGCCTGCGCGATGTGCCAGGCGGCGAAGTTGCTGCTGCCGACGTAGAGGATCTTCCCCGCGGCGACCAGCTGCTCCATCGCCTGCCAGACCTCCTCCCAGGGCGCGTCCCGGTCGACGTGGTGCATCTGGTAGAGGTCGATGCGGTCGGTGCGCAGCCGGCGGAGACTCTCGTCGCAGGCGCGGCGGATGTGGTAGGCGGACAGCCCTCGGTCGTTGGGCCCGTCGCCCATCTTGCCGTAGACCTTCGTCGCCAGGACGACGCGCTCGCGCCGGCCGCCGCCTTGCGCGAGCCAGCGGCCGACGATCTGCTCCGTGACGCCCTCGCCGCTCTTCCACCCGTAGACGTTCGCCGTGTCGAAGAAGTTGATGCCCGCCTCGAGCGCGCGGTCCATGATCGCGAAGCTGTCCGCCTCGCTCGTTTGCGGGCCGAAGTTCATGGTGCCGAGGCAGAGGCGGCTCACGCGGAGGCCGGTGCGGCCGAGGCGTGCGTACTGCATGGCGGCCGTCTACCACGCGTGGTCGCCTGTTGACAGTGCGAAGTGATCCGTGGGAGCGACGGATCACGGACGTGACCGCGATCCCGCGGTAGGGGGCGAGGGGCGCCTCCCCAACGGGGTGACCTACCTCTCCGCATGGGCTATCCCTTCCCGGCATGAAGGTCCGTGTCGGCCTCGGGCTCGCCAACTTCCCGTTCTCGGACGCGCGCGCCTTCTGGCGCTGGATCGATCGCTGCGAGGACTCGACGGTCGACTCGATCTGGCAGACCGACCGGCTCGTCTCTTCCATCCCGCAGCTCGAGTCGATGACCACCATGGCCGCGCTCGCGGGTGCCACCCGGCGCCTCAAGTTCGGCATGAACGTGACCGTCGTTGCCTTCCGCGACCCGCTCGTCCTCGCCCGTGAATGCGCGACCATCGACTTCCTCTCCGGCGGCCGGCTGCTGCCCGCCTTCGGCGTCGGTCCCGACATCGCGCCCGAGTGGCAGGCGACCGGCCGCACGCCCAAGGGCCGCGGGTCGCAGAGCGACGAGGCGCTCGAGATCATGGCGCGGCTCTGGACGGGCGAGCGCGTCACCTACGAGGGCAAGACCTACCGGTACCGCGACGTCCAGATCGCTCCGCTCCCGGCGCAGCAGCCGTTGCCCCTCTGGATCGGCGGGCGGAGCGCAGCCGCCATTCGGCGCACGGCGCGGCTCGGGACGGGATGGCTCGGTGGCGTCGAGTCGCCCGAGCAGGTGGCGCCCGTCGTCGCCGCGATCAAGGCGGAGTCGGCCGCCGCGGGACGGCCGATCGACCCCGACCACTACGGCGCCGCGTTCGGCTTTCGCTTCGGCAGGTGGGACGAGCCGATCGTCGAGCGGACGTCGCGAGTGCTCGCGGCACTGGCGCAGACGAGCGACCCGCGCCGGCACGTCGCCGTGGGCGGCGCAGCAGAGATCCTCGCGCGCATCGAGGAGTTCGAGACGGCCGGGGTCTCGAAGTTCGTGCTCCGGCCGATTGCACGCGGCGACGACGAGATGCTTGCCCAGACCGAGCACCTCGTCCGCGAGGTGCTGCCGCACGTGCACGGCGCCTGACGTCGGGCGCCGGCACGTGCCGCAACGCCGCTCAGCTCTGTTTGAAGACCTCGGCGGCTCGCTTTCCGAGCTCTTCCGGCGCGACGTCCTCGATGTGGGTGGCGATCCCCCAGCGCACGCCGAACGGGTCGCTCACGGACCCGAAGCGGTCGCCCCAGAACATGTCGGCCACCGGCATGGTCGCCTGCGCCCCCGCGGCGATCGCGCGCTGGACGACCGCGTCGACGTTCGGCACGTAGAGGTAGAGGCTCGCTGAGGTCACGGGCTCCCGCATCACCTCGCTCAGCATCACGATGGAGTCCCCGATCTGAAGCTCGGCGTGCGCGATCTTGCCGTCGGGCGTCGGCATCCGGAAGCGCTCCTCGGCGCCGAACGCTTGCTTGTAGAACTCGACCGCCCGATGAGCGTCCTTGAGGACCAGGGACGGCGTCACCGTGCGGTAGCCAGCCGGAACGAAATTCACCTTGGGCATGTCGCTCTCCTTTCCCGGCCGGCACTGTCCGTGTGCCGGCCCGCGAACGAAACCGGCAGAACGCTCGGCATCACCACTCTGCGCAATCCGCCCAGTTCCGCACGCCGATGAAGTCGAGCTTTCCCAAGTCGACCCCGTTGTGCCGCAGGATGGCGTAGGCCGTGGTCACGTGGAAATAGAAGTTCGGGACCGCAACTCGTATCAAGTAGTGATCTCCTCGGACCGATTTGCCCTGCATCCACGGGGGGGCGACGCGACGTTCCTCGGCGCCGCCGAAGTCGGCCACCTTGAAGGCGTCGAGAAACGCCACGCACGCCTGAATTCGTGCGCGCAACTCGGTGATCGTCTTCTCGGTGTCGGGGTGAGGCGGAGCCTTCTGCTCTGCAAGATAGGCGGCGGTGAACTTCGCGGTATCACACCCGGATTGAACCTGCCGGACGAGTGCGTACTGATCCGGCGCCAGCCGGGCGTGCACCAGCGCGTCGGGATCGAAGTTCCTTTTCTGCGCGTACGCAACTCCCGCGTGCAGCCACTGGTCGAGGTTCTTCAGCATCCTGGAAAATTGAGAGACCGTCTCGAACGTACGCATGCGAATTCTGTCTCCTTTCTCGGCAGGCACCGTGTGCCGGCCTTGTCCAGCTCGAGCGCCGGGGGAATCCCCGCCGCCGAGATGACGCGTGTGCGAGCGTGATCGGAACCTAGCACCGATCGCGCGGCAACCGAGCACCGCCTCCTGACAGCGTGGTGTCAGGAGAGTCGTTTCTTTTGATCGGTCGGGGCGCGCTTCGCAGGACGTCACGCCAAGATGGGTCCGCCCGATCGCGTCTAGCGTCTCTCCTCTTCCGCCTTCGCCACGCTCGCGGCGGTCTGGCCGAAGAGCGCCTTCCGCGCCTCGTCGTCGAGCGGCGCGCTGCGGCGGAGCTCCTGGCCGACCGCGCGACCCTTCTGCACGGCAGGCCGGCCGCCGACCGCGTCCCACCAGCGGGCGACGTGGGGGAAGTCGGCGAGCACCCGCCGGCCCTGGAACTCGGGGAAGACCCACGGCCAGGTCGCCATGTCGGCGATCGAGTACTCGCCCGCGAGGTAGGGGCGGTCGACCAGCCGCCGCTCGAGGACGCCGAGGAGGCGGTTCGCCTCGTTGGTGAAGCGCTCGACGGCGTAGGGGACCTTCTCGGCCGCGTAGTTCGCGAAGTGGTTCAGCTGCCCGGCGACGGGGCCCAGGTTCGCGACCTGCCAGGCGAGCCACTGGAGCACGTCGTAGCGGCCGCGCACGTCGCGTGGCAGGAAGCGACCGGCCTTCTCCGCCAGGTACTGCAGGATCGCGGCGCTCTCGAAGATCGCGAGCGGGTCGCCGCCGCCCGGCGGATCGTGGTCGACGATCGCGGGCATGCGGTTGTTCGGTGACAGCTTCAGGAACGCCGGCGAGAACTGCTCGCCCCGCCCGATGTTCACGGGCTTCACGCTGTACGGGAGCCCGCACTCCTCGAGCATGATGCTGATCTTCCAGCCGTTCGGCGTGGGCCAGTAGTGGAGGTCGATCATGGGTTGCACCTAGCCCGGGCGCCCAGCTCTCGCAACAGGCGCGACCCGCCTATTCGAAGACGATCACGCTGCGCGCCGCCGTCCCCTTCCGCATGGCATCG
>WNEZ01002531.1_pt1 | contig 21234 bp, 17 predicted proteins | sample 5400521 | NCBI WGS metagenome assembly WNEZ01 (sample SAMN13153339, study PRJNA577476) | soil metagenome | isolation source: 120 cm saprolite under Douglas fir tree site 2 hole 1 replicate 1 | place: USA:California | collected 2015-04-18 | reverse complement strand
GGGCCAAATCAGGAGACAGAATCATCCATAGGTTGACTCACATCCGACGCCGCAAAGCCATCGCCTTCACGCCATTCGAGTCAATTTGCCGCACAGCTTTGTTTTGCTACCCTTATGCCTTCGAGGCCTGAGCAATTACGTCCCCGATAACCCCTTCACGATCTTCATGAGCTCTTACCACCATACTGGCGATCTGCTTGCGGATCATGGGAACGACGATGGCGGTCACCTGCTTATTCGGATGATCTTCTCCCACCAGGTCACGGCGTTGGAAGCCTATCTTGGCGACACTCTGATGAATGAGGTCATGGCTGACAAGGCCGCCATGCAGCGCCTGATCGATCAGGATGAGAATCTGGCGAAGGAGAAATTTACGCTCGCCGAGATCTCCAAGGACCCTGGATTGGTCAAGGGCAAGGTCCGGGAACGCGAGCGATCCTCTACCACAATCTCGCGAAGGTCGATGTCCTCTACAACATTGCCCTCGGGGTCCGCATCCTGAACCTGGCCAACGACAAGTCGAGCCTCTTCAAGGCGGTGATGCTGCGCCATGACTGTGTCCACCGGAACGGCTTCGACAAGGACGGAAACGAGCTCAAGGTCTTCACCAAGCTGTTCGTTCAGGACACGGCCGATCTGATCAAGCTGTTTGTCGAGAATATCGAGAAGGCGGTGCGAGCGAGATCAGCGGGCACGCTTTAGCGCATCATGCGCAGACAGTCGGCGAGGCCCCAAGTAGGTGATGTCGATCCGGTCGACGCTCTGAGCGACCGGCGAGCGCTGAGGTTAACGACGTGCTGCTTCGATCTCTGCACAGTCGATTGGCTGCGGCAGGTAGTTGGAAGAAGCACACCGGACAGGGCAGAAGGCGGCCTTCAGGCTTTGAATGGATTCTCGAGCAAATCGGTATTGAGCACGGGACAAACCGCTTCCTGATCAACCGCCCGTTCCGTACACAACCGGGCAAGCGCCCGTACTTCTGGCGTATCGCCACGCGGCGACCGTTGCCCTGCCTTTCCGCTACCAAAAAGCGCGGAATACGGATGCGACTTTCGTCGATCGACAAGTAGCGACACCATTGAGGCATAAATGCCCGCAAGCTGCAGATGGGGAATGGCACCCCGAAGCACCTCATAGATACGAAGGCCTTCCAAATCGAGATCGCCCCAAAAGAAGCATGACGTCGACGCAAGGATGGCCGGAAGATCGGGCCGTTCTCCGGCAGCGGGACATGCGATGATAGAGCCGCCGCGCAACCTTCGGCCTATGTTTTCGATCGTCAATCCGTATCCAAAAGCGCAAACAGCAAGCTGGTCCGGTGGAAAGCCGACACGCAGTTGTGAAGCGAGCGCACTTTGATTTTCAATGAAGAGCACGGACGCTGGCTTCGTCGGCCCAGCAGTAATGGCAAACAACGGACGGGGAGCCCTTTTGCCCTCGGAAGCGCCAAGCAAGAGTTCCGCCAGCGTCGGAAAGGCATCCAATACTTTGGACGACCCCATGACTCCGCAAGCCGAATAAACATAATTGTTCTCGCCTGGACTACAGTCGGCCGAAATTGCTGAGAGGCAATCGATCAAGGCCTGTTTGTCGTCGCCGCCGAGATCAAGTACATGTCTTGGCGGCACCATCAAAGCAGAGCGTCGATCAATGCCGAGCGCATCGCTGGCGGCCACCCTTCGTTGCCAATCGAGCAGAGAGGGATCAGGTGTTTCGACGGGCGTCTCTCGCCAGCCCACCTTTCCGACCACCTGACCGTCGATCGTAACGCCCGTGATGCGGTTTGCGCGCGCCAATTCGGCAAGACCGTCGCGAACGGCCATTCGCGTGAGTCCTTTACCGAGGCTTCGAATACGGTCAATGGCCGTTGCCGGCTGCAATCGTCCCCTGCGGAGCAATCTTGCCAAGACGTCTTCGACTGCCTGCCTGGACATGTTAGGTCCCAACGCTCGCTGGCGTAGGATCGGTGTGCATCTCGATCACGCTCACCGCTCCAGGACCAAGATCAATCGCATCTTCTGCTGGCGCTGTCGCGTGCTGCGCTGTTCCGTCGTCGACGACGACGAACCCTTCCGACTCGCCAATACGACGCATGCCTAGATGCTCGGGAAAAATCTCAGGGTCGTTCTCGTACGCTTCATTGTGAATCCAGCCGATAAGCTGGAATTTGCCTTTGAGGCCCCGAATGGCGTCAAGCGAATTTCGGATCAGCCGTCGATTACTGACGTTGGAGAATAACCCGTCGATCATCACCACGCGCGTCGAATGCAGCGATCCGCGACGGCGACCCGCAGTGGCAAGCAGCGCGCGTTCATCCCGGGAGATGGCATAGTCGGCCATCTTCGTGAGCAACAGCAACGCGAGCGCGTTAGCTTGCCCTGTTGAGACTTTGCGATCGAGACGAAGCTTCCGTCCGCTGCCGATGCGCGGATGGCGCAGGTAGATGTGTGGAGCGTCGGCCGACTCTCTGGCGCCTGCGCCCGTAAACACCGCGCGGTAAAAGATTCGCCGGATTTCATCCTTGACGCGTCGCTCAAATTCTTTCTGGCTCTCGGAATCGGCCTGCTTTGCCATTCGATCACTGCGCTGCTCCTCGTGCATTTTGATGAGTGCGATGACTTTATCCACGGCAGCGCGAATGCCATGTCGCTCGATGACGTCTGCCTCTATTTCAAAACCAGCATCCGTACCGTCGGCCGATGGCTTTAGGCAACCTTTGAGAAGCCGAAAATTGTCGCTGACGTTCAACGTAAACGCCTCCAAACTTTCGGACAGCTTTGTACGTTGGTCTTCGATGTCTTCCTTTGCCTGCTCATAGAGGTCGCTCTGTCGAGCTAGATGCTGCTCGAAGGCGCTGAAGATCTCCCCAACATAGCGGAGTCCGGAAGCAGTGCGGGCCTCGTCTAGAAGGACCTTGTCCGTGTCGCTCAGGTTCAGGGACTTGTCGTTTCGCAGGCTATCGATCCCTTTGATGTAGGTATTCCACGCTTGGTCCTTCCGACGCCGTGCGTCGTTGATTATCGGTATGCGGCTCGCCAGTGCAAACTTCCGCACATCGCCCTCGACCTCCTCGAGGGCTGCAATCAGACGATCATCATCTGGTACGACTATGTTGCGCAGCGCACGGGCGGAAGCGTGCGCCACCTCAACTGCTTCATTGCGCGGAGCGGCGGCGATGGCTTCGGACGACAGTTCAGCGTCCGCCAGCGCTTGACGCGCCTGCTTTCGGCCGTCAATCAGAGACACGACGGCCTTGTCCATGCGCCGCGTGTAACCGTCGGACGTATTTATTTGATTTGTCAGCTGGTCAAGGAGGATGCCGAGTTCCTCGATGCGTCGATTGGCGGCGTCGAGTTCCTTCTCCAATTCGCTGCGCTTTCTGTCGAGAGAGGTCACCCCGAGTCCCTCCCGTTCTGCCTTGTGCGCATTCGCGGCCATGGCCAGTCGGAATCGCGTACGTTGCTGATGCCGATCTTCCTCCCTCTTCAAGAGGCCGAGCTGTTCGCTGTAAGAGGTGTCAAACGAAAGGCCGCCGGCATCCAGATAAGATTGGGCGGCGGCGAGCGGGCGACGCCACGTGGCGAGTGTCTCGCCGGCCTTGGCAAATTCTTGATCGGCCGTCCGCGCGGCCGCCGCCGCCGCAGTCGCCTCGCGTCGGGCTGTCTCGACATCCACGACGGCTTGATCTCGCTCTTGGGTAAGTCGGCTGATCGCAGAAATCAGGGAAGCTATCGCCAAGCGTCCCCCTCGGTTTGCGAATTCCGCGGCGGCTTTGACATCAGGTATCGCGTCGCGGCGGGCTGCAAGGTGGGGCAAGGAAGCCCGCAAAGTCGCTTGGTTACGGCTGATTTCCGCAAGCTCACCGGCCAGGGCTTCGAGGCGAGCCTGCCCGCCGGCTTGCTCGAATCGGAGAGCAGAGCGGATGAGGTCTATCGAGCTGGGCGAGGCACGTTCCTCCAGACGCGGCAGCGACGCAACCAGGTCCGTTAGTTCGGCTCGCAGGCTTTCTACGTGCGTGCGTGCAGCGCCTAACGCCTCCTCACCACCAGCCGCGGCAAATGCTTCGGCGTCGCGCATGAGGATAACAAATGAATCGATGAGGAGGAGCGCGATATTTTTCGATTCAGTTTCAAGGCGGTCGACCTGAACCTGAAGCTCCGGCTCCTTCAAGAAGACACTGCGGTTGATCGCCGCGCAAGCGTGGGCAACAAGGACGCTGCGTTCGGAACTTGTATCAAGGTCGGCCCGGACCTGTTCTAGTTTCGCAATCGTATGGTCGACGAAACCAAGATCGTTCTGGATGCGCCCGCGATGCTCCTCGACCTTTTGAGGATCCGCAAGGCCCTGGACTTGAAGTGTGGACTGCCCGGCCAAGGTTCCAACCGCAACATGCTGCGAGACTGAAACCGCACCGGAGCGGCAGTATTCACGCAAGCCATCCTGCCAGAAGACGGGCGCCTCGAGTCCGGCCTCATCCAGCGCCGTCAGCATCAACCATGCCTCATCTTCGGTTCGGGCAACGGGGGCGTGGAGGACGTGGGAGAAGTGCGTCAACACCGCTGATCGCCGTGAACTGTCCGTCAATTCCTCCTCAACGATTTGGTAGACCCGTGTCGCTTCCTTGCCGACTGTCTCCAAGACTTCGTTGGCGATTCTGCCGGCAGCCGTTGCGGCACGGGAGAGCTCGTCGAGTTGCCGGTTGAGGTCGTGGCTGCGCTTTCTTGCCGATGAAAGTGCTGTTGCATTTTCCTCGACGTCCACTTGGCGGGTGTGTCGAACCGCGAGCGGATCAGCGTCGTTGCCAAAAATCAAGCGAAATTGCCGCATGGTCGCGGCATCCGTTCGCGCCTGGCTTAATTGCGGCTGCAGCTCATGCAAATTGGCCGTGGCTCTTTCCAGCCGCTGCCGTAATCTGGCTTCGAGGCCGACGACGTTATCCTCTGCAGCAGCTTGCACCTGCGCCGTCGCCGCAAATCCTTGTTCGAAGTCCTTGAGCTGCCGGTCTGCAGTTGGAAGGTGGTGGGTTAGGAGGGATTTCTGACGCTCGCGCGCGGTGCCCAGGCGGCCCTTGACCTCAGCCTCCAATCCCTCCGGCGGGTCTGACGGGAATAAAGTGCGGAATGACGCGTGAGACGGTTCCAGCGCGAGCAGCGCTCGCTCTTCGTCACCGGCTGTCTGCCGGCGCGCGTCGAGTGTCGCCAGATCATTGATAGCGTTATCGTACTCGCCTTGGATTCGGTCAGCCAATCCAATGGGGTCCTCACCGGGAAAGGCAGTTTCGAAACGCTCGACCTGTTCGAGCATCGCTTTCATGCGGATATGTTCTTCCGTGTCGGCTGTCAGGGCATGATCGGCGTTCTGGCGCTTCTGCTCGGCGGTCGATACCCTTGCGGCAGCCGTCCCGGCGAGTTCCTGGGCCTGGGTGGCGATTGCCGCCGCGGCGGCCTGCCTTGACTCCAGCCCCTTCAATGCGGCCGCCGGATCGGGCATATCGGCGAATTCCGAATTGAATTCGCCATACGCTCGGCGTCCTTCCATCAATTCAGCTTGGCGACGTTCATGGGCCTCTCGGGCGCTGCGGCTCGTCTGTGCCGCTTCAGCTACGAGGCGAGCTGTTGTGTCGAGATCCTCGATTTCGTTGTCCGTGAACAGACCGCTGTTCCTGACCAAAGAGAGTTCGTATTCGTCGGCTTTTAAGCTCCTGATTTTGGCGACGAGATCCTCGTCTTGACGCTTGAACTAGTCCCGAGCCATTCGTTTGGTCTGCCGCTCAAGCTCGGCGGCAACGCGCTTCCCCTCGAGCGTTCTCTTTCGACGTCGAAACGGATTCGTGTCTCCGTCGCCGCTACGATATTCGAATCCATAACGCAGGGCCCGGATCGCCTCGTCCCTGTTCCAATTGCTGGCGAAAACTGTACGAACTTCGGTGAGAGCAATCGCGTCTTCGAGTGCGTAAGCCCGCGCCGGGGGGCCTCTTTCCGAGGTCACTGAAAAACTATCACAAGGAATTTCAATGACTTCTCGCTTTCGCACGTCCTTTCCGGCGAGATGGCGTCTGTCGGTCTCCTGACTGACCGCGCGCGGCTCGCTGCCCCAAATTTCACCCAGCACCGCCGCGGGAACGAGCCACCCACCGTCCTGCAAAATGAGCCGATTTGCGATATGACGGATGATGTCCGCCCTGTCCTTCAAAATAGGCGGAATCCCGAGCAGCGGCTGCTCCTCAACAATGTTGAGCAAGAAACCGACCTCGCCGGCGAGATCGGAGACTTCGTTGTCGAGACGCTGCCGGGCATCGACGAAATCGCGCAGATTGACTTGAGCCTTCTCAAGGGCAGCGAAGGTGCTCCGATCGCGCTCCAGAGTCTTGGCAAGCCTTTCGTTCTGCAATTCCGCCCGAATGAGAGGAGAGGCGCTCTCGAGGATTGTATCTTCGAAACGCGTTTCGCCTTCTTTCGCAAAGCCTCGCATCGCATGGCTGAGGACTTCGGGAGCTATGTGCTCGTAAAAGAACGCGGCATCGTAATCATCTATTTGTCCGTCGCTCCGACGCTGCTTCACCTTGAAAAATTCTTCGGCCGAGTCGCCGCCACCCGCCTTTTGATAGGCGACGAGTTGCGCAAGCATGGCGAGTTCAAAATGCCTGCCGATGAACTCGTTCCATTCCTCGCGCGGTAAGTTGTGGCGGCAGTCATTTTGCGCTTTTAGCAGCTCGCGAAAATTCTGGTTGGACTCGATGCGAATTTTCGTGCCCCGCCGTTCGACGCAGGGACAATCCTCCAGATGTCCTTGATAGGCGTAGAACACAAGTTCCGTGTCGGCATTTCCATAAACGCCGATGACGTAGGGCTCCCCCGGAACGTCGGTTCCTATTTGCCCACGCAGGTGGCCGATAGATTTGTCCCGGTAGAGTACCTCGAGCCGAAGATGGGTAAATGCCCCGGATCGCTTGGGCGCGCATACTCTTTTCGTTGAGCTGATGAATTCATGATCCCGCGTGAGGAGGGCATAAACGGCACGATTTATCGAGGTCTTGCCAATGCCGTTGGTTGCCACCACGGCCGCGCTTTGTCCGCGAAAGTTCAAAACCAGATGTGGGTAGTGCGTGGTCCATCCAGCCTCGCTCGGCAAGACGTTGTCGAGGTTTAAGAAATTGGCGATCTCGAGCCGATTGAAAACGGACATGGGGGGTTAGTCCTCGTCCGCAGGGTGTGGAAATGGATGGTCGTCCGCAAGATCCTCGGATTCATCGACTTCATTTCGATCACCAACTGGATCCGGCGATTCGGCAATAACAGAAGCCGTTCCGACCGTCTCGACTTGCTCGACCGGATCCTCGATCAACAAATGCGGCGCATACCGACGGAAATTCTCTGCAATGTCGAGGGCGCTCCACAGCGTCTGTCGATAGACGGGCTCGTCTCGTCCGTCCACTCTGACGGCAAGATCGTCGATTTGCTCCAAGACCCCGAGCGAAACCATTGCCCTGAAGAAAGTCCGGACTCTGGCGTCAAGCCTTTGATCGGAAAGGCCTGTAAGCAATCCTCGAATGGCAATCCGCCGGCTGTCGTCGCGGTCGTCATGAACGGCGCGCATCGCTTCGACGCGCTTCCGCGCCTCGTCGAGAAAATCCTCCATGTCGACGGAGGAGTCCTTGAAGGTGCTGACGGCCTCAATCGGACGTTCATCCCGCGTATAAAGGAAATATAGCAGATGAAGCGTTAGAAACGTCGCCCACACCGCAATCTGTTCCTGGCTTTCGTCTCGGCGGTGATCTGTAAGCTCTCTGACAATCTGATCGTGTCGGACGTGCGAAGGAGCCGGATTGGAAGCATCACGGATCGCAATATACGCGAGTCCGTCGCCGGGAAGGCCAAGTTGCTGGACGTCGCGAATGATAAGCCGAAGTCCCTGGGTGGCCAGGAACTCATCGATGTCACCCAAGCGGCCACTGGTCGTCGCCAAGATACGAACCGCTTCGACCTCGTTCTCGGACCGCCGCCGGCCACGCATTGGCTGGGAATACAAGACGCGGCGGGTCCGCAGTTCATTGTAGACAAGACCGATTTCCTGAGGAGTCAAGATTGCCTCCTGGCGGTTGCCAAACTCAGGACACCGTTGGACACGGTCAGCCGATGACTATCAACGTCCAGACGCACAAAGTCGCCGTCTCGGCATTCGACCCGCACATGATGAAGAAGACCAAGAGGATCGCTGACGAGATAGACTCCAAATAGTGCCGATACGTCGGAAATGCCGCCGATCGCGAGCAAAGGGTCTTCGAGAAGATCGATCAAGCTCTTGGGGCCGTTTGCAAGGGCAAGGAGAATTCGGCTCCGGTTGCGGAAAAGCCAGCTCTGCATTCGCTCCTGTGCTCGCGTCATGCCGACGTCGATCTCCACGCCGTTCGGAGCGTCAGGTTCAATCGCTTCCGGCAACGACCCCTCGACATCGAGCACCGAGAGCATTTCGCCGTCATTGCCCCAGCCTCCCAGGCCGTTGAGCATCGATGCGATGGCGCCAACTGGCGGGGGATCAGTGACGAACCTTTCCAGCGCGAGATCGAAACGCAAAACACCGACCCGAGGCCGTTTGTCCTGCTGGACTGAATCAAGCAGCGTCGCCCAATTCCGTCTCAAACTTTCTGTCGCCCGATGAACTCGGCTCGACTGTTCGTATAGGACGGACAGCGGCAAGGTCTGCTCGCCGGCAGAGCGCGCCCAGTCACTATGTTGCGCCGCAACCGCATCCGTTCGCAGGAGTTCGAGCGCCTGCAGCGCCGCAGTGTGGCAACGTTCAATCATCGCCGAAAAGTGGGTGCGACGATCTAAATACTGCCGCACAAGGTCCCGGAATGACGGACTTTCAATGATCGCAGTCAGATGCTCGTTAAAGAGTCGGATGGACGTGACCACTTCGGTCGCGATCAGAGGAATCTGTTCCCAAAGCCCCCCCTTTATTGCTGCGATGATCTTTTCGACCTCCTTGTCCTCGAACAGCCAGTGCTCGCGGTGACGAAGGATTCTCACCCACAGTCGGCCAGCGTCCGTAAGCTTCACACGATCCAGCCGCGCCTGATATCGGATCAGCCGCGACCAGCCGCGCGTGATCCGATCTTGGCAAATGCCATCGATCAATTCCTGATAACGGATCTCGCGGTCGACATCGAGGAAGCGCGCGTAGAAGCGAAGCTCATCGAGGTCCAGGGCGGGAACCGTCTCGGCGAGTTGTGCCAAGACCAGCCCCAGGGGCACAAAACCGCTCTCGCCCTGCTGTAACCTGGATTCGAGACAGGCGAGCATGTGACCGGCGACCATGGCCCGCCTTCCTGCGTCGTGCTGGGACGTGGGGGCAATGATGATTGGCGATTGTGGATCAATACGGGTCCCCTGAAGATCCGCGAGTCGCGACGCCATCGCCGTGACGAGCACGTCGACCGGCAATCCATCTGCTCTCACGTCTTGGGGCGAAGGCATTGTTGGACGGTTGCGTTGGTATTGCGGACAACCAGACCATCTTATTCGTTTGATGGGGCGTTTCAAGCGATGGTTCGCTTAAAGCGATGGATACACGGATTGGTCCATGCTATGTTTTTCTCGCAAGGCCGAGCGACGAGTGTTTCTATGATGATCAAATTGCCGATGCGAAGCAGGCAGGCCCCGCTGTCTCTGCCTCGACGTGTCGATGGCAATTGGTTCGCTCAGCAGCGGCTACGGTTTATTGAAGCGCGGCTCTTTTGGAGCGGACGTGTCAACCGATCTGATCTCATCAGCGCCTTTGGTGTTCACAAGTCCGTTGCCTCGAAGGACCTTACCGAATATCAGGCTCTTGCTCCTCGCAACGCGATCTATGATCGTAGCGAAAAGGTGTATAAAGCCGGCAGCCGTTTCATTCCGGCTTTTGATCCGCCAACAGTCGATCGTCTGTTCGGTCATGCCCTGGTGGCCGACGGTCTCCCGGCCGCTACACCATTGTTTGAATGTGTCCGGCCGCCAATTCGCGACACGGATCCGGTCGTGGTGCGCAACATCTGCGAAGCCGCCACGGGTCTGCTCGCCATTAAAATATTCTACCACTCCATGACTTATCCGACGGGGCGATGGCGCTGGATTGAGCCACATAGCGTCGCATTCGATGGACAGAGATGGCACGTGAGAGCATGGTGCCAGTTGCAGATGGAATTTCGAGATTTCAGCTTGGGACGGGTCAAGAAGACAGCCGAGACGCTTTCAGCAACGCAGTTGGCGAACGAGGATGCCTCGTGGCAGCACTTCCTCAATGTCGCGATAAGGCCGCATCGATCATTGAATGCGGATCAGAAGCTGCTCGTTGCTGACGAATACGGAATGCGGAACGGCAAGGCGGTGATACATTGTCGAGAGGCGTTGCTCGGGTACCTTCTTATCAATCTTGGTCTCGATCGAGACCTATCGCCGCCTCGACAGCTTATCGAACTGGAAGATCCACGAATGCTGCGGCTAGCTTCCTGGCTGCTTGTTCCAGACGCGATCCTGCACTCGGAGAAGACCAAGTAACGTCGCCGGCGCCAGCTATATTAAGTTAAGGAATCTGGCAGTCCTTCTCGGGCGCAAGAACAAGGCGCTTGTGTGTGTTCTTGAGATGAAATCAGTCGTGTGGTGGCAACGGACACACGCCTCGCAGACAGTCTGTGTTTCGGCAGCATTGAAAAAACCCCACTGGGATTCCGCCGCACGAAGATCGCATCCCAAACGTTGGCGGATGCTGGAATTATTGACGGCCGTGTGAAACGTTATCGGATCCCCGATGTGACAGTGAAGCGGTCGCCGTGGCTAGAGCTCCGAATTTTCGATATACGGCACGCGAATCCTTGGCGCGCGCGCGGACAGAACTTGCGGCGGATGATCCGCATAGGCTTCGGTATGCTGCGCTCGAACTGCGCGATGCCATGGAAGCACTGACCTATGATCGCGCATTAGCTTTCAAGGACGACATTCCGCCTGAGGAGTACAAGACTTGGCAGCCGCGCAAGCTGATGGCCGTTCTGCTCGAGATCGATCCTTCCATAGGCATGACATCCACCGTCGCCTTTGGACTTGAAGAGGAATACGGCAAGCTTGCGCCGCGCGAAAATATGAAGCTGCTTGGCACCGACGTTGTTTTCACGCTCGCGGACCTCAAAGCCACTATGACGCCATTGGCTCTTACCTGCACATGCCCTCGCTGGAGCAAGTCCAGTCCGGGAAGGTGCCAGATCCGGCGAAGCTACGAGAGCGCTGCAAGGTCGTCATTAGTCTCGTCGAGAAAGTTTTGAGCTCTCAGGTGTGGAACAGCACGTTCGGGGTTACTGCCACGCTTGATCAATGCATGAACGAGGATTGTAAAAAGCCGATCAGAAAGCGGATGCCTTCTCGTCAGGAGAAGGTCGACGCCCGGTGCTTCGAATGCAAGTCTGAGTATACGATCACATCAGAGTCAGGCGGCCGTGTCCTTTGGACGCCGAAGATGACAGACGCTCCGTGCTCGACGCCGCAATGTCCGGAGAAGATGTCTCTTTGGCCGCACGAGATCAGATCCGGGACGCATTGGCGTTGCCGCGGGTGTGGCGCGCACAATGGCATTGCGCTGACAGTCACGAAGGTCGAGGACGAAGATAACGCCACCCCTTCGTAATTTTGACTGGAGTGGGGATGATATGTCGCCGCGCGGGCTTGACCCATCGATGGTGCGAACTAGGCCGACAACTTTCGCGCCGCTGCACGCTCGCCGTGTTCGAAAGCGTCCACGAATTGCTCGATCTCGTTTTCCGTCATGCCAAGGGCGCGGCCTTCCTCACGCCAGCGCGCAACAGCAGCCTCGACTTTGCCTAAGATTTCTTTCGCGCGCGCGTTGCCAACACGGAAATACGCGATGACCGACATCAATGCGTCGATGCTGGCCTCCGGTCCGGCATCTTCCGAAATCCAGGTCTTCAACTCCCGGACGCGTTCCGGAAACGGATTGATGTCGAAGGCGGGCGCCAAACGCCACTGACCCCGATCGACATGGAGAAATCCATGATTCATCAAGTGATCGTCCACGTTGGTGATCAGGATCGAAAAGGCGATCCGCCGCCAAAGTTCTTCAATATCCGCCTGCGGTTGCGAACCATGCTGGCGAAGCGCGTCGACGATTTCGGTATAGGCGTGCTCGCCCGGATCGCTGGGCTCGGCGCCCAACATGGTCGCGGCTGAGACATACATCAATCGACCGTCCCCATCTGGCCGATCAAATCGGCGGATGAGCGCAATGGGCGCACCATCGCTGTCGATCAGTTGCGCCTGGGCTGCGTTGATTCCGGCAGCCGCTGCAAGACGAAGCGCGAGCACTTCACCTTTCGTCACCGCTCGCTCGTCGTTGACACTCGGAAACTTGCCGATGGACAGCCGGCAATCATCATCGACAACGGTGCATTTTGGGCGCAACCCTCCAAGCGACGTTCCGCGGCCACGCAAGTACGCCAGATCAGCCGCCGTCTCGGTGTTTGTCTCGACGGCTCTGCTGGCGGCCAACAGATGCGCCAACTCAACCAACGGAGGCGTGGTGCGCCGTCCTTCCTCGATCGCGCGCTGGAATACACCATCTTCATCTCGGAGACGAAGGGCGCCAACCCGGCTGACATCATCGACAGCGAGCAGGTAATCAAGAGCGTTCAGTGGCTGTACGTCCGTCTCCGCACCGGTGCGACGGGCCTCTTGGCGACGCTTGGCATAATCGCGCTGGATCACGCGCCGGCCCCAGCCGTCCGGTTCGGTGTCGGCGATGGCTGGATGGAAGATCGAGCCATCCTTCGTCTTGCGATGAAACTGCGCGCCCGTGACTAACGGCAATGCCGGATCGATTGCGAACCGATCCGAGGTTGCGAGCCAGGCCGGATCGTATTCGAACGCAGCGCTCTCGCGTGCTCCTTGCTGGTTGTAATGGATAGTGCCGACGGGCCGGGCGTCGTCGCCGATCTGAAGCTGGATCGTGCGTTTCATAATGCGGTCGCCGATTTCTTTACCCGCACCCGCTTCGGCAAGCGCTCCGCATCGAGCAGGAGGCCTTGGTCGTCGCGACGCGGATCAACAATTTCGCCGAGCGCGTCGCCAAAACCCAAAACGAACAGCGCCATGGCGTAGACTCCCATGGAAACCGTCGGATCTCCCTTCTCGACGCGCAGATAGGTGCTCTTCGCGACGCCCAGCCGCTCAGCCATCATCACCGCGGTCAGGTTGCGCTTCTTGCGCGCCGTGGCGAGGTCAACGCCCAGCTTTACCAGCGAGCGTCGGACCTTGGGCGGAAGGGTGTCAGTGACGGCCGATTTCATTGTAGGGTCTCATATATGAACCAGTATCATTACTACAGGATCATATATAACACCTTAATTCGGTCTGTCACCCTGCCGGCGGGGTCCAAGGTCTTCAGCCCTCAGCGGCGGCCGAAGCCATTACCACGGGACATGCGCGTGGAATATCCATGCGACCAATCGAATTTCGTGAAAAGCGCTTGCTGTCAGCAGCGAAAACACGCGCGTTCCTGTATTGTTCCGATTCGCCAGAAACGGAACCCGCGCATGAGCCACTCAGAGACTGTCCGTGAACTTGCGTCGATTCTCAACCCCCAGAACGAGGCCCGTCCAACGGTATTGCTCGGCGCGGGCGCTTCGTTCTCATCGGGGGTGCCGCTGGCCGACGAAAGCGTGAAACGCATCGCGCGGCGCTACTACGCGGAGAGGATTGTCGGCGGGAGGGTCCTGCCCGAACAGGTCAAGACATCCGAGTGGATCGCTTGGCTCGGCGAGCAGGATTGGTTCATCCGGGATCCCGCCAAGCTGCCGGAGAACTTCCCGCTTGCCGTCAAGCATCTGCTCACACCGCAAGCCTACCGCCAGAAAGTGCTCCTCGATCTGATCGCGCCCGACGGTGACATCGGCCGCGGCTACCGCCACCTCGCCGAACTCGTTCTGAGAGGTTTGGTCGGAACGATCCTTACGACGAACTTCGATATCTGCCTTCCGCGCGCGCTCAACGATAAACAGCCCCACATCCGCCACGTAGCCGAAGTGAACCGCGGTCCGGATGACTTCCGGGAATTCGACATTTTCAATCGCGCTCAAATCGTGTGGCTACACGGCAAAGCCGAACAGTACACCGACAAGAACTTGGCCGAAGAAGTCGCAAATCTCGATCCGAAGCTGGTCGGAGCGTTGTTGCCTCTGCTCCAGTCCACGCCGCTGATCGTGGTCGGGTATCGTGGCGCCGAGCCGTCGATCATGACCAGCCTCCTGGGCGAGTCCGGTGATCTCGCCTTCAAGAAGGGAATCTTCTGGTGCCATCGCGGCAGCGATCTGCATCCGAACGTTGAAGCGCTTCAGAAAAGGCTGGGGAGCAACTTCAAGCTTTGCGAGATCGACGGCTTCGACGAACTGTTCAGCGATCTGGATAAGGAGCTTGCACGTCAGCAGAGAAATCTCGGCGCGCCTGTTGCGGACGCCAAGCCCGATTTCGACGACCGTCCCATGGACGGCGCGACGCTGGCCGATCTGGATCTCGATCTTGCTCTGCACACGGCTCATCAATATTCTCGCAAGCTTGGTCTGCGGGAGCCCAGCGCGGCCACGTTGAGGGTGTTCCTGCGCGAACTCGGGTTACTGATCGACGTGGGCGGCGTCGATCGGCCCAGCATCGCTGCCGTACTTCTTTTTGGGCGGGACCCGCAGCGCTTCCTTCCCCATGCCGTCGTCACGGTCACCGTCGACGGGAAGAAACGCAAAATCATCACAGGTAATCTGCTGAAGCAGCGGAAAGACCTGCTTGAATGGGTCGAGCAGGAGGACGTCAATCCGATCCTCAAGGTGAAGGTGCGAGGACGCCACGAAGAGCGCCGCGCTTATCATGAGCGCGCGCTGATCGAACTCTGCATCAATCTCTTGGTCCATCGCGATTACGCGGATGGACGGCCCGCAACCATCCAGGCGCAGGGAAACAGTGGCGTCGCGTTTCTGAATCCCGGGCGTCTCGAGGAACGGGTCGCCGCCAAGCTCAAGTTCGACGCGCATGGTCAGTTCGAGCCGGTCCGCGAATTGACCTCTCCCCGCAACCGTGCGCTTTGCGACATCTTCTACGGGATGAGTGTGATGGAGCGGGCAGGAACGGGCCTGGCCGACGTGCTCAACTTCGCTAAAGAGGGGGACGGAACGGCAGTCTTCGGCGTGCCACCCGGTAGCGATGACTTCAGCGTCGAAATATTCCAGCCGACGGCGTCCGGAAAATCGTCGTCCGTCGCGCGAGACACACGACCGATCGGCACCTACATCGTCAATCTGATGCCGTTCGCATCCTTGCCGTCGGCGGTGTCGAGGGTGCGCGTTTCAGGAACACTGGAAGCAATCGCGAAGAGGGTGCCATTGAACGAAATCGGCACCGCACTGATCCGCGGCGGCGAACTCTGGTCGTTCGCGCCGGCAGCGCTTCTCCACACGATCCTCAAGCCGGTGATGACGGAGGCTGCCGTACGGGTGACTTCCCGGGAAGAGCTGGAGGGCGATGCCGATCTCGCGCGTTATGGTTCGAGAACGAAGGGATCGCCTACGAAATCGCACGATTGGGACCGATCTGGGGAGTGCGCGTAAAGCCGTTTTACATGTTCACCGGTCCAGACGCGCAGACACCCCTCCCGGGCTACGCCAGGACCGCCAAGGCGACCCGACGGATGAAGTTCGACCGCAACCAGAGCGTCGAGAGCGATCTGACGTTCTGGGGACGCTTCATTTCGCAAGGTGCGCCCGTCGTAAACTTAGGGCAGGGGCCGGTCGAGGACCTCCTGCTCGAAGGCGCATTCATGTCCCTGGACGTTCCCGAGGAAGGATTGATCGATGGCGACAGCAATCAAGATAAAATGTCTGCCTGAACCCGAGCTGCAGTTCAGCAATGGCCGGCGAGACTTCGATCCGCGTCGCGCACTGGCTGCTGGTGGTCCCGCCGATCACCGGGGTCTTCGGACCATCCGCGTAGGTCTGGTGGGGCTCGTCGATGAAGTGGCTGCAGCCCGCGGCTGGATAGCTGGGATGGACGGTTTCAAGCCCGCCCGCGAACGCAACGCACGCCGATTTCGGGATTGGCCCGGCGCAGAGAAGGCTCTCGGCGCAAAGTTCGAGGTGGACCAGTGTTTCGTCCGGACGATCGACAAGTCGCAGTTCGACCGCTTGTTCAGGGAGCGGATCAGCGGCGAAGATTTCGATGCCCTCGTTGAACTCTTCGAAGGGCCGATCAGCAGCATGTTCGGCGACGTGCGGCCGGATTGCATCGTGGTGTGCATTCCGGACGCGCTTGGGGACCTTCGTGTGCAGAACCCCGAACTCTCTGCCAAGCAACGGAGAGCCCTAGAGATACTCAAGCGCGAGGAAGAGAACGCCCAGGGCGATCTGTTCGCGCCCTCGGAGGAAGAACTCGCCGAAGCGGAAGCGCTCCGCACGACAGCAGAAGATCTCCTGTTCCGGACCTTCTATCGGGCGCTCAAGGCGAAGGTCCACAGATACGAGAATGCGGTACCGATCCAGGTTTTGCGCCGCGAAACGATCGATCGGGCGGAGGATTCCGGACACAGCCAAGCGACACGGGCCTGGAATTTCACGACGGCGCTCTACTACAAAGCCGGCGGGCTTCCCTGGCGACCGGCCGACCTGCCCGAAGGGGTGTGCTTCATCGGCATGTCCTTCCATCATCTCAAGAAGCGGGGAGGGCATCTCGTCTACGCGAGTGTGGCGCAGGCTTTCTCCTCAGATCACGAGCCGTTCTGTCTGAAAGGGGCGCATATCGACCACGAACAACGTCGAGACCGGCAGCCGTACCTCAACAAATCTCAGGCGTTCGCGATGATGCGCGACATCCTGCACGGCTATGAAAAACGTACCGGCGTGAAGCCAAAGCGTGTGGTGGTTCACAAGACCTCGATGTATCAACCCGAAGAAGAGGAGGGATTCCGAGAAGGCACGAAGGGCATTGTCCCGAACTGCGATCTCGTCTGGCTGAGACAGACGCCGTTCAGGTTGGTCCGGAAAGGATCGGAAGAACCGTGGCGAGGAACGCTCTGCCAGATCGAAGGCGATTCATACCTCTTCACCAGCGGTTATGTGCCGTGGTGGGATGAGTTCCCCGGCGCGCACATCCCGGCACCGATCCAGATCGGATCGGCAGGACCGACAGACATCGAAGCAAGATCGAAGGAAATCCTCACCCTCTCGAAAATGAACTGGAATTCGAGCGACGGCATTACTCGCCTGCCGGTTACTTTGCTGTTCGCAAAGAAGGTCGGAGAGATCATGACCGAGCTGTCGGATAACGTTACGCCCAATCCGTCCTTCCGGTTTCATACCTAAGCACTGCCAATAATCTCAAGATTTGGGTACGGCCAGTGAAACGTTTTGGCGGACGCAGCAGAATCTGGACGCCCCCGCTCTGCTTTTCTTTCGATTTTGGTATTGTGAGGTCACATTCGATTGCCCCCGGAACGCCTCGCAGGCAACTCTGTCATGCTAGGCTGAAGCCGCCATGACGAACACACCACGCATCGTTCAGAAAATTCATTTTGAAGATTTTGCTGGCGTTGAATTCGAGCGACTTGTCTATGCCTATCACGTTCGTGCGGGATGGAGCGATCTGACCTGGTATGGGCAGACCGGTAGCGATCAAGGACGCGATATTGTAGGAAACGAACCGCTTGACGGATTCCCGTCACGGAAAACCATCATCCAGTGCGTCAATCGCGGTGCTATCACCCAGGCGAAAGCCGAACGCGATATGAAAGTCGCGATGTCCGCAGTCGCTGGCGGTCCCTATGCCTTCAAATTTTTGGTGCGGGGGGCGGTTTCAGCCATCAGACGCGATGCCATCAAGGCAGCCGCTGATGCGATCGGTCTGATTCACCTGACCATCTGGTCCGGCACAGAATTCGAAGAGCATTTGCGGCTTATCGGCGAAGACCTGCTGCGCCGCTTTTGTGCGGGAGAATCATTTCCAGATGACGGTGAAGGGATACGTCGCATTGCTGATGATTTTGCAGGGCTGAGCGACAGCGATACGCTGACAATGATGGCCGCGGTGTTTGAACGGCCAGCATTTAGTACGCCTTTTCATCAGGAAAGCTCTCTCCCTGCATTCCTGCGTGCCATCGAAGATACTATAGCAGCGCTCAATACCGGACTGTGGCGGACGCGCGAAGGCGTCGAAATTAGACGGATTCCGTCCCTGCATCATTTGCGCGATCCGAGCACAAAGGCACAGGTGTCTAATGCGGCGAAATTGGTCGACCAACTGCGCCGGGTTTTCGTGTCCGGCCTTCGCGACGGCAGGATCAGACCGTGTGGTTGCGGTGAAGCTGACTGTCCTGTTTTTATGCTGGATCCAAGCGCTGCGAGAGAACTCGATGATATCAGGAGACGTGCGCTGGATGCATTCCGAGTGGCGAAGCCCGATTTCAACATAAGACTTTCTTGACCCGAGGCTGACCTAGAGCGAGGAACCGTTGCTCTCCATTCTTTATCCCGAAACCGCGCCGCACCTCCAGGCCCTGCCTGTCGGTTTGCTCCCGTTCCGCCACACGCAGACCGGAAAGCTGGTGCTGGCCATCAAGGCGACCAAGGAGATGATCCTGGCCGCGCAGATGAACCAAGGTTTCAAGTTCTATGTGGTCCCACTAGCTTCAACGATCGGCACGGTGCCGGCCTTGGTGACAGCTTTCTTCGACGACGCCGACGAGCCGCTGATCCTAATGACCCCTCTGTTCGACGACGAGATGCCCCGTGATGTGCGCGAGCTGCTCGCCTATGAAGAATTGGAGGTTTATTTCCTTGATGAGCACAATAGAGAGTGGATGAGCTACCGCGTCCGCCTACAGGACGGCGGCAGCTGCTTCGTCGACGGCACAGATCTGACCTTTGTCCCGTACTCGCATAACGCCATGACCCTGATCTACAAGGGCCTTGAGCATTGGTTCGGCCGTCGAACGCCGGAAGATGATGCCCGGGCCGTTACGGTGTCATTTGTCGAGTCCATCGGTCCCGACGACCTCTTCATTCAGGACCACACCGACACCGGCAATGACTATCTGGGCGGCGCAGGGTACAGCAACAGCATGCTCACGCGTGAGAATCCTGGCCCATTCCACGAGCGAGATTTGGTAGCAGGCCTTCGGCGCGTCTTCACGGGCGACAAGATCGCGATCAATCCGATGCGCAAGGACACCGGCAGGGAGTTGGCCGACATCCTTGTCCTCGCATCCTCGCACGTCCTGCTCGTGCAGGCGAAGGATAGCCCGAACACGGAAGAGATTTTGGCGGGATCATTGGGTCGCAAACGCCGCGTTGCGCGGCATCAACTCGAGAAGGGAATGCGACAAGCGAAGGGCGCTGTAGCGCATGTCCTCTCCTACGACCAACTGGACTTGGTCGTAGGAGAGTGCGACCTACATGTAACGATCGGAAGCCGTATCCTGTTCTCGATCGTCGTCATAAAAGAGATATTCGCCGATGAGGGCGACCTTTACGTCTCGTCATGTCGCAGAATGGCGGCGGACGGCGTCCGTGGTGTTGTCCTAGACTATCCGAGCCTTGATCTCTTTACGCACCGGTTGCGAGATGAGAATGAGCTCGTCGTGGCGCTTGAGGAGTATCGCGCGATCCTTTTGAAGGACGGAAGTTTCGTCAATCCGCAATCGTTCGTCCTGAACTGGCTCGCCGCGTCGTCAGATTGACGTAGTTAGCGGCGCCACAATAGCAATCGTGACCAACGCAAAGATCAAACGACCAGGGCGGAAATGGCAGCAACTTTGACGGAGTTGATCGAAGGTATCATCGTCGAGCTGACGCGAATTCAAACATTACCCATGCCCTTTCGTGATAAGGCGACGAGTTTGCCCTCCCGCGCATGATCAGCGTCGGCGACGGAGGCTCACTCTTTATCTCGAGCAAAGATGGATCAAGGCATCGCAGCGGTCGCCGACCAGTTGTTCGGTCCGGTGTGGTCCAGGAACGAGCCGTCTGGGGTCCTTTGCCAAGCCATGTGACCAACCTTCGCCGCGGCGCGCCGGCCCTACACGGCCCAGCGCCATCCTGCTACCGATGGGCGTCGCCAGCCCGGAGCCAGCCGCTGGCAGGGATATGCGAAAGAACACGCTCCGGCCAGCGGGCTTCGGTCCTGCTTAGGGGATATTCATGTCGAGGAAGTCAAGAAAAGCTCAACGGCGACGGAAATGGCGGCGCCGCATAAAGTCTGCAGAGAGAACGGCGTCCGATGCCATGCATCAGGCGCTCGGGGAGTTTTTGACCGAGATGGGTCGTGTCGAGTTCAGGATGCTCCTGTTGATGGACCTCATCAATGAGGCGCCGCTCGAAGCGCTGTTCGACGAATATTCCGGGCGGACATTCGCAGACAAGATCAATATCTTCAAGAAATGGTGTGACTTCGGAGGCGTGCCCGATGAACACAAGCCGACGCTACAACGTCTTTACAAGGAGCTGGATGATCTCCGGCCGATACGCAATTTCCTGGTCCATGGCGAGACATGGGAAGGCGCCTTCAAGGGGAAGCCGCGCCAGCCCTACAGGGTCGGACTCGTGAAAAAGAATCTTGAATATCTGGACGAATTCGAGCGCGCCGAGCACGGTCCGAATGTCTTTGACGTCCAGCAGGTCCGCGACGCGACCATGCGCTGCGCCGGGATTCACCGCGATCTGACCGAGTTGCGCGATGCGATTGCCGCGACCGCCGTGCCGTTTGAGCAAGAAGTCACGCGCGCTCCGTGACCAAGTCATGCCTGGGGACAATGGCCTTTTCCGACAACGCATTTCTCGCCAAACTGCGCGAACACGCTGATCGCGCCCGACGCCTTTTCTCAAATCCGCGAAAGCCGGAGCGTGAGCGCGTGGTCGTGCGCGCATTCCTTCGTTGTGTCGGTGAAACCTTCGAGGACAGCGAGATCGTTGCAAGCAGCGAAGAGCCGATCGACGTCAGATTTCGAACCGCCGACTTCCAAATCATGGAGATCGTCGGCGATAGAAAGCGCGGTTTCGATTGGCGTCGGCGTCAAGACAGATATCGCGACGCACAACATGTTGCAGACGTGATGGAGCCGTACACGCCGTCGCAGCCGATGTCGTTCGATGACGCGGCCCAGCTCGTCGCCGACCGTCTGTCGGCGAAAACCGCACGTTATGGCGCCGCCGCTTGCGCGCGCTTG
>WNEZ01005201.1_pt1 | contig 21247 bp, 21 predicted proteins | sample 5400521 | NCBI WGS metagenome assembly WNEZ01 (sample SAMN13153339, study PRJNA577476) | soil metagenome | isolation source: 120 cm saprolite under Douglas fir tree site 2 hole 1 replicate 1 | place: USA:California | collected 2015-04-18 | reverse complement strand
AAACGAATGGGCGATTACTTGCGCAGGCTAAGACGATCAACAATCTCGCGGTACCGATCCGGGTCGCGGCGGTTCAGATAGTCCAGCAATCGGCGGCGCTTATTGACCATCATGATCAAACCGCGGCGCGATGCATGGTCTTTCACGTGGGACTTGAGGTGCGTGGTCAGATAGTTGATCCTCTCGCTGAGAAGTGCAATCTGCACTTCGGGCGAGCCTGTGTCCTTGACATGGGTTCGGAACTGTTCGATCAACACTGATTTCGGTGCGCTCAAGGCCCCTCTCCGTCTTCCCCTGAAATTTTCCTCTTCTCTTCGACCCAATCAGGCTAACACAACTTTGATAAACGTGTAAAGGAATGTGAAATCACCGGCGGCAAGTGAGTTTTGGCACAAGTTGCTTGTGATCGAGGTTTGCGTTGCCGCCCAGAGGCTAGCCCTTTGCAAGGTTTTTGATTTCCTTTGCCAGCTTTTCGATCTGCTGCGCTTTCTTGACGAGGGATACCGAGAGGGTAGAACTCGCGTCGGTTTTCTCGACCTCTCCTTTGAGTTCGGAGGCCATTTCGTAGAGTTTAGCGACGTCTTCTCTGATCAGATTCCGGTTTTGCTGATCAATGACCTTCCTTTTCGAAACGCCCGGATCGTCCGCGTTCGGCGGAATACCGTGGTCGCGCCCATCTGGGTAGGGACGAGGTTCGCGCGCGGGCCTTGGCAACTGCAGACCGAAGAGAACAGGCTCTGCGGCCAAGACTCCGAGAGCGCCGCCGAGAGCAATGAACAGTCTTCGTCTTGAATCCACCATAAGTACCTCACGAAGCAGGCTCCGGTTTTCAACGCGGCCCTGGCCAATGCCTAGGTTTAGTCCCTTTCTTGCTGTTTCGCAAGTTTTGAAAATAAAAATGGCAGGAAACGAGTCCAGGTTTCAGCCGTCTGATGGGGCTGAATGCGTTCTGTATTGCGCTCAGCCGACAAATTAGGTTCAATGCTTGGGCACAGCTCAAAAGGGGGACAAGAAATGAGAAAGCAATTCGCGGTTTTGGCACTGGGTTGTCTGACACTGGGGTTCATGGCGGCGCGGGGATCCGCGCAGGCGGACAAAGCAGCGCGGCCGAGTCCGGCGGCGAAGGCGACGTGCACGCTGGCGGATGGCAAGACGATTACCGTGGATTACTCGAGTCCGCGGGCGAAGGGGCGGAAGATTTACGGTGGTTTGGTGCCGTACGGCGAGGTGTGGCGCACGGGGGCGAATGAGGCCACTACTTTCGTGACAACAGCGGACGTGATGGTGGGCGGTACGCATGTTCCCGCGGGGAGTTACACGGTCTTCACGATCCCCAACAAGGACAAGTGGACGCTGGTTATCAGCAAGAAAACGGGTGAGTGGGGCACGAACTATCCCGGCCCTGAGAACGATTTGGCGCGCATCGAAATGAAAGTATCGGCTTTGCCCGCGGCCGCCGAGAACTTCACGATTGCGTTTGACAAGACGTCCGGAGGATGCGCTCTTCGGATGGACTGGGAGACCACGCGAGCTTCGGTGGACATCGCAAAGATGTAACCACGAAACCATTCAAGCGAACTGCAGAGAGAGCGCCGTTCGATAGACCGGCGCTCTTTTTGTTTCAGGAACAAGCAGCGGATTCCCGTTGGCTCAGGGGCTTTGTTTCAGAAGTGTGGTACCCCGATCCACCAGCATGACGGCTCCAATGACCAGGGCTGTGGAAAGGAGGACGTTGAGTGTGACGGCCTCGCCCGCGACGAGCCATCCGAGCAGAACGGCAACGATCGGATTGACGTAGGTGTGGGTGGCGACCAGCGTGGGTGAGTAGTGCTCGAGGAGCCAGTTATAGGCGGTGAAAGCCACAACGGAGCCGAAGAAGATCAGGTAACCGAGAGCCAGCCACGAACGAGTTGAGACAGCGGCAAACGAGAAACCGCGATACTCGCCGGCGACGGTGCCGGCCAGAAGCAACTGAAGAGAGCCGGCCAGCAGAGATAGCGTTGTGAGCAAGAGCGGATGGCCGGAGAGATGCGATTGCCGGGAATACACAATCCCCACGGACCAGGAAAGCGCGCCAACCAAGATGGCGAGCGAGCCAAGGAATACACCGGGCCCCGCGGTGAGAGCACTTCTCCCCATGAGGAGGCCCACGCCGCCGAATCCCAGAACGAGGCCGGCCAGCAGCGTTGCATTGGAGCGCCTGCGTCTGGCAACGATGGCAAAAAGCAAGAATACCCAGAGAGGCTCGCTGGCGATGAGGAGAGAGGCGAGGCCCGAAGGCACCTTCTGCTCCGCCCAGTGCAGGGAGCCGTGGCCGCCGAGAAAGAAGAAAGCGCCGATGATGAAGCTGGCGCGGACTTGCGTCCAGGTAGGCCGCAGGCGCTTGGCAAGGCACCACGCCAGAAGAATCAGGCCGGCGATGAGGTGCCGGATTCCGGCGGTGTAGAGCGGGGGAATGGTTTCCACGGCATAGCGGATGGCGAGATACGTGGAGCCCCAGATGAGGTAGATCGAAAAAAAGGAAAAGACGACCACGGCGCGATTCAGGCGGGGGCGCGCCAGGGCCGGGCTGCTTGCAAGTTCCGCTACGGCGGTTGCTGATTTCGCAGACATAGGATCATCCCTGAACTGCGGTGCAAGTTACCGTAACGGCTGGCGCGACCGGATTGCCGTAACGGATTATCGCTGCTATACTCATTACCAGACTCTAACTGATTTCGTGTATCGAGTCAACTTACTTTAGCCCATTACAGCGATGACACGACGCGACATTTTTCAGGCCAAAGGGTTCGGGACCGCAGCGCCCTGGATCGACCTGGCCAACAGTGAAGAATGGGATGGCTTCGGGAAACGCACGGAACATCTTGCAAACCCCCTGTGGCTGGCTGCGTTTCTCAAACATTGGAAGCTGCATCCTGCGCCGTCGAGTGCTGTTCCCCGCCGCGAATTGGCGGAATTGCGCGGGCTGCTGCGCCGGGTCGCCGAAAAGCTGGCCGCCGGACGCTCACCGGGTTCCGCAGAACTATCCAAATTGAACCAAGCATTGAAAGTACCGGCTCGGCAGAAACTCGTCCAGAACCAAATTGGGTTCCGCTCGGAACTCGTACCGGTCAAGAGCGATTGGAGCTGGGTGATCGCACGGATTGCAGCCTCGCTGGGAGAAATGCTGGCGAAGGGGGATTTGCAGCGCATCAAGATTTGCGCGAATTCGGACTGTCGATGGATTTTCCATGATCCTACGAAAGCGAGAATCAAGCGCTGGTGTAACGACCGCACCTGTGGCAACCGCGCACGGGTTCGACGTGCGCGAGCGGCGCGGCGGCGAAGGGCGTGACGAGAAAGAGGTCTCGGAGCGTCAGGCTCGCAGACTAACGGTCTCAAATGTCAGGAATTCTTTGTGCGGACCAGCGATAAAAACTCGTCGCGGGTCTGCTTATTGTGGCGGAAACCGCCAAGCATGGCGCTGGTCACAGCCGAACCGTGTTGCTTTTCAACGCCGCGCATTTGCATGCACAAGTGGCGCGCCTCGATGATGACGCCCACACCCTCCGGACTGATTTTGTCTTGAATGGCCTCCGCGATCTGGCTGGTCATGCGCTCTTGAATCTGCAGGCGGCGCGCAAACATGTTCACCAGGCGGGCGATCTTGCTGAGCCCGAGCACGCGCTTGTTCGGCAAATAAGCGACATGGGCCTTGCCGAAGAACGGAAGCAGGTGGTGCTCGCAGAGGCTGAAGAACTCGATATCTTTCACGATGACCATCTCGTCGTAGGCGACGGTGAAGGTGGCGCCGTTGAGAAGGTGGTCAATGTTCTGATGATAGCCGCTGGTGAGAAATTTGAAGGCCTTTTCGAAGCGTTCCGGGGTCTTGCGCAGTCCCTCGCGATTCGGGTCTTCGCCAACTAGCTTGATGATTTCGCGCACGTGGCAGGCGATCCTCCGGGCGTCAATCTCCTTGCTGTCATTGAGCAGGATTTCTTCGGTGGGTTTGGTCACGGCCGATTCCCTTCTGGATTGTCCCCTGCGTACTCGAAACTGTTCTTCCCGGTCTCTTCGACTCGAATGCGTTCGAGCTTGGCCTCGGGGAAGGATTTCAGGCGTCGAAAGATCTCGATACACACATTCTCGGTGGTAGGCACACGATCGTGAAACGCCGGGACATCCTCGTTGAGCGACTTGTGATCGAAGTCTTCGAGCACCTGGCGCGCGACGAAGGCGTCGAGGTCGGCGAGATTCGCGATCATACCCGTGGCTGGGTCCACGTCTCCTGACAGGCTCACCTCCACGACATAGTTGTGGCCGTGGCCATACGGATTGCTACATTTCCCAAAGACAAGGATATTCTCCTCTTCACTTAGATGCGCGGTATGCAGCCGGTGTGATGCCGAAAAACGGTATCGGCGGCCGAGTTCGACCTTGAGCGCGCTGCTCATTGCTTCCCTGCCGCAGCGGCACCGTTGCGATAACAATCGGCAAAAAGGTCCGGCGATTCGTACAGGCGCACGTGGTGCAATCTGCCGCGCGTGATCTTGGGATCGAGCAGACGCCAGAGCACTTGCGCGATGTTCTCGCAGGTGGGGATCTGGCCGGAGAGCTCAGGGACTTCGTAGTTCAAATGGCGATGGTCCATGCGCTGCATCACTTCGCGCTCCAAAATTTCCTTTAATTCTTTCAGGTCGAGGACCATGCCTGTCACCGGGTCCGGCTCGCCAGCAACGGTTACTTCCAGCGTGTAGTTGTGGCCGTGGCCATGGGGATTGTTGCACTTCCCAAAGATGCGGCGATTCTCCTCCGCCGAAAAATTAGGGTTGTGGTAGAGGTGCGAGGCGGAAAACTCGATTTTTCGTGTGATCAGAACCATTGCGCCTTAGTCGCTCTGAAGCAGCCAGAACTCCGTCTATTTTAGCCTACCCGCGGCTTGCACGGGGTATTCGCGGCCCTTCCATTCGACCGTGCCTCGGGCATGACGTCGGTAGGAGGCCCAGAGCACGCCTGCGTACAACACAACCGCAGGCACATAGTAGAGGATGAGAGAGAAGGAGAATTGGTTACGGGTCAACTCGGATCCATAGTTAATCTGGCGGAAAATGAGGAGCCATACGCCGGCAAACAGGGCGAAAGGAAACTTGATCCCCAAGAGCAGCACTAGAAGCACAATCCAAGGGAACGTGGACTCCATCTCGCGAAAAACAGCTTTGGGCGTCCCGCCTATCAGCTTGTAGAGATTTTTCGTCCAGCCTTCCCGCATCGAAGCGAAAGAGCGATACATGCGCACGCGAACAATACCCTTGCCTGAATGGAACGCCAGGCGGTAACCCGCCGACTTGATGCGGCGCGCGAGGGCTACGTCTTCCAGGACCTCCGCGGCAACGCTAGCGTGGCCGCCGACGGCATCGTAGGCGTCGCGCCGAATCATCAGGAATTGGCCGTTGGCGGCGGCGTCTGGAGATGCAGGATCATTCACCGCGTCGTAGCTGAATTTTCTGGCCAGCCGGCAATAAATGAAAGGAATCAAGGCTTTCTCGTACCACTTTTCCATGATTTGCTCCGGCGAAAAAGAGACGAGAGCGGCATTGGTTTCTTGTGCAACCTGCAAAGCTTTCGCGGCGGCGCCGGTTTCGTGCTCGGCGTCGGCATCGGTGAACAGCAGCCAGGGGTTCGTCGCCTCGCTGGCGCCAAGAGCAACCGCATGGTTTTTACCGACCCAGCCTTCGGGAACGCCTTGCGTTTCCAGAAGGCGGAGATTCGAGATGCTGGTCATGAGCCCGCGAACAATTTCGGCGGTCTTGTCGGTTGATTGATCATTTATGACTAGAATCTCGGCAATCTCGGGCTGGCGGCTCAGCGAATTGATGCAGGAGGCGATGGACGGCTCTTCGTTTCGAGCGGGAACAATTGCGCCGATGGCGGCAGAACTGATGGGAGCGACATTAGACGGTGCGTTGGGCATGTCCTGGTCTCAAGCGGGGGTTTGTTTCCGATCTGGAGCGGATGGGCTAGTATAGCATTTGATGGGAATCGGCAGAAAAATCGTGACGTGGGGAGCAGTTCTGGCCGCAGTGGGAGTTTTGGTGCTCTTTGCGATGCCGAGCTACCGGCAGGGCGAAGACTCGATTGCCGGTAAACCCGCGAAGGAGTTCTCGTTGGAGGTTTCCGGGAAGCCGGGGCATCTTTCGGATTACAAAGGCAAGATTGTCGTGCTGAATTTTTGGGCCACCTGGTGCCCGCCCTGTGTGGAAGAGACCCCCGGGCTGAATCGGCTGCAGAAACACATCGCCTCGCGCAACGGCGTGATCCTGGGCGTCGCTGCCGACGAGGACCCCGCTGCTTACGAAAAATTTCTGCGCGACCAGGGCGTGACCTTTCCCACCTACCGCGACCCGGCTACTAAGGATAATCACTCGCCGATCGCTCAAACCTACGGCACCTCGATGTATCCCGAAACGTACATCATCGATCGCAACGGCAAGATCGCGCGCAAATTTATCGGCTTTCAGCGGTGGGATTCGCCGGAAATGCTCGCGTACTTCGACGCCATTCTCGGGCAAACCTAATTCTCTTCTTGAACGCACAACCTGGACTGTCATTCACCTATGCCGTCAGGCTTTAGACGACTGGCGGAATCATTGCTCCATGTCGGGATCATTGGCGTAAGTGGTTTGACGAGATTCCGGGGACCAGCCTATTATGCCGGGCATAGGTGCCTTCTCGATATGGTCGGCAAGACATTCGCACACTACGCCATCTTGGAGAAGGCTGGCGCGGGCGGTATGGGCGTAGTCTTTCGTGCCCACGACGAGAAACTCCACCGCGACGTCGCCCTCAAGTTGCCGACTATGGATTCCCTCACCAATGAAGAAGCTCGCTCGCGAATTCTTCGCGAAGCCCGCGCCGCATCCGCCCTCAATCATCCGAACATTTGCACGATTTACGAGGTCGGTGAAGTCGATGGTCAACCCTATATCGCCATGGAATACGTTCCAGGCGAAACGCTGAGCAAGCGGATTCCGGCGGAGGGGCTGCCGACGGAGTCGGTGCTCGATCTGGGCACGCAGATTGCCGACGCGCTTGACCACGCTCACTCCAACGGGATTCTCCATCGCGACTTGAAATCACCAAACGTCCGCGTAACGGCCGCGGGCCAGCTCAAAGTCCTGGACTTCGGACTCGCCATGAGCATCAAGGACTCCGCGTTCGAAGGCGTCACGCGCACTACAAATCTGGATACCGGTGAAGCCGCAGGCACACTGGCCTACATGGCTCCGGAACTACTGAAGGGAAAAATCTCGGACGTACGCACGGACATCTGGTCGTTGGGAGTCGTGCTCTACGAGCTTGCTGCCGGCACGCTTCCCTTTCACGGAGGTACAAGCTTTGAGGTAAGCACTGCCATATTGCGGGAGCCGCCCCCGGCGTTGCCACCTCATGTCACGCCGGGGCTACGCGCCGTGATTATGCGTTGCTTGGCTAAGGAGCCGGAGAAACGCTACCAGCGGGCCAGTGAGGTTAGCGCAGCGATGCAAGCCCTGCAGTCTGATACAGGAGTCACATCGCGAGTTGCCACAGAGCCTGCGCCGAACTCCTGGAGTTCGTATGTATTGGTGACTGCGAGCCTTCTAGCACTGGCGGCGATCGGCTTGCTTATCTACGGCCGCGTCAACAAGCCGGTGAGTGGCCCCCGGACGGGCGGCAAGCTGCGGCTCTTCCTTTCCTCAGAGGGTAATCTGAGCGGACCAGCGCTCTCGCCCGACGCCAAGATGGTCGCTTATGTACAAGAGAACGACGGGCGTGAGGACCTTTACGTGAGTCGGGTGGCGGGCGGCGAGCACGTGCGACTCACAAGTGATGCTTCCCAAAAGGAAGACCCGCAATTCTCTCCGGACGGCGAGAAAATCGCTTTTGTGCGCCGCGTTGCCAACGCGCCTCAGGCGGAACTTTGCCTCATACCGGCATTGGGCGGGGGAATCGTGCCGCTGGTTTCGGGGGCCGCACATCCGGCGTGGTCGCCTGACGGTGGCAGGCTGGCATTCGTCCTGCGAAAAAAAGGAGAGCCGGAAGCGGTAGCGACTTCTGCCGCGGACGGCTCCGATTTGCGCGTCATTTTGAAAAGCGATGATGTGTACCCTTTCTTCGGGCGTTTGTCGTGGTCCGTTGACGGCGCACTTCTGGCCGTTTCGCGAAGCCGAGGGGGCCTGAATCGCGAGATTTGGACGGTGCCGTCCCAGGGAGGGGCGGCAACGCGTCTGACCAAAGATCCGCAAGGCGTAGTCAGCGATTCGCCGATCTTTACGCCGGATGGCCACGGGATTCTCCACCGTTCGAACCGCGGCGGCGCATCGAATCTCTGGTGGCAGCCGCTTGATGCAAAACAGCCCGTCCAGTTGACGACAGGCCCTGGCCCTGACACATTTCCGAGCATCGCGCGCAACGGTACGATTGCGTTTCTGAATTCCCGATCGCGGTTTACGCTTTTCAGCTATTCGCTCGCCGAGGGCACGAGCGCAACGCTTTTGTCGGATGCCTCCAGCTTGTGGGCTCCGGCGTTTTCACCGGACGGCAAGGAGGTTGTTTATTCGCGTAATGAACCAGACGGATCGTGGCATTTGTGGATGGTTTCCACGGGCGGAGGCGCAGCGCGGCAGTTCACTTTCGGAAAAGTTCCGGAGATTTATCCGCGCTTCTCCCCGGACGGGGCGGCGATTTACTTCAATACCTGGGGAACGGAACCCTTAAGCCTCTGGCGGGTGCCCAGCAAGGGTGGGCCGGCAACACGTGTAACCAAGCCAAGTGCCGGCAGTGATGCATATGGAGATGTCTCACCCGATGGCCGGTCAGTGGTATTCACGCGCACGGAAAACAAGGTTTCACATACTTATGTTGCCTCGACGGATGGAAGCAGTGAACCTCGGCGCGTTCTTGACATGCCTGGAACCGTTCCGCGCTGGTCCCCCGATGGAAAATGGATCAGCTTCAGCCCCAACCGGGGTTTTCGAGCGGTGTCTACATTGTGCATCCCGACGGAAGCGGCCTGCGGCGCGTAGCAGAAAGCGGCGGGTGGGCTGTCTGGTGGCCTGACGGCGAGCAGCTCGGTTTTCAGATTATCGGGCCGGACGAGAATCAGCAAATCCAGGTGTTCAACCTGAAAACGGGAGCGACGCGGACCCTGCCGAATCTCCATTTTGTGGGCACAAACTTTCCCTTCGACATTTCGCGGGATGGGAAGTGGCTGGTGACGACCAACTTCCAGCACATTTCAGATGAGATCTGGCTGCTGGAACCGGCAGAAAAAAAGTACTGATACTCAGCGCAACCGCGCCCTAGAGAGAAACTTTGCGCAAGCGCAACGCGTTGGCGATGACGGAGACGGAACTGAAGCTCATCGCGGCACTGGCGAGCATGGGACTGAGCAACAAGCCTAAGGATGGATAGAGGACGCCCGCGGCGATGGGAATGCCGATGACGTTGTAGAGGAACGCGAAGAGAAGGTTTTGCTTGATGTTGCGGACCGTCGCGCGGCTCAGCTTGCGAGCGCGCACGATGCCGCGCAGGTCGCCCTTCACCAGCGTGATGCCAGCGCTTTCGATGGCAACGTCGGTGCCGGTGCCCATGGCGATTCCGACATCGGCTGCGGCTAGTGCCGGCGCATCGTTGACTCCGTCGCCCGCCACCGCAACGATTCGGCCTTTTTTCTTCAATTGCTTCACGACGTCAGCTTTTTGTTGGGGAAGAACTTGGGCTTCAAATTCTTCGATGCCGAGTTCCTTAGCCACTTTGGCCGCGGCTTCTTGTCGATCTCCCGTGAGCATTACGACGCGCACTCCATCCGCTTTCAATTTCTTTACTGCTTCCATTGCATCCGGCTTGATTTGATCCGCCAAGACCACGAAACCGGCCAACTTTCCGTCTACAGCTACAAATACCGTCGTTAGGCTCTTGTTGGAAGTCCAGACGCTGCCGTCAAATTCGTCCGTGGAATTAGACACGCCCAAATTTTCCAGATACTTTTGTGAGCCAACAACCACCAGACGTCCGCCCACGCGTCCTTGCACTCCCAATCCACCGGTTGAGCGGAAGTCGTCCGGCTCCGCTAGCGCAATGCCCTTTCCTTGCGCAGAAGCGACGATTGCGGCCGCCAGCGGATGCTCACTTGCTCGCTCCAGACTTGCTGCCAAGCGAAGCATTTCTACCTCGCTCACTCCAGAACTCGGAGCAGTCCACGTTTGAATTACTTGTGGTTTGCCAACGGTCAGTGTGCCGGTCTTGTCGATGACGAGGGTGTCCACTTTGGCGAGGGTCTCAAGAGCTTCTGCGTTGCGGACGAGAACGCCTGCGTGTGCTCCGCGGCCGACGGCAATCATGATGGACATCGGAGTCGCGAGGCCGAGTGCGCAGGGGCAAGCGATGATCAGGACTGCCACCGCTGCGACCAATCCGTTTGCCAGACGGGGCTCGGGGCCAAAAAAGGCCCAACCAAGGAACGCGAGTATCGCGGCCACGACTACCGCCGGAACGAAATAGCCGGAAACTTTGTCGGCCAGGCGCTGCATCGGCGCGCGACTGCGCTGGGCTTCGCTGACGAGCTTCACGATTTGCGCAAGCATGGTTTCGTTGCCAACGCGTTCCGCTTCCATGACAAAACTTCCACTGGTATTCAGCGTGCCGCCGATGAGTTTGTCGCCTGCGCTTTTTTCGACAGGCATGGGTTCGCCAGTGACCATGGATTCATCGAGGGCACTGGCACCCTCGCGAATCACTCCGTCGACCGGCACGCGCTCGCCGGGGCGAACCCGCAAGCGGTCGCCGGGCTTTACCTGATCGAGCGCGACATCTTTTTCCGTTCCATCCGGAGCCAGCCGGTGGGCTTGCTGCGGCGCTAGATTGAGCAGTGCGCGAATCGCGCCGCTGGTCCGCTGTCTGGCGCGCAATTCCAGAACTTGCCCCAGCAGAACCAGCGTCGTGATCACGGCTGCGGCTTCGAAATAGACCGGAACGGCGCCGTGCATGTCCCGGAAGGAAGCTGGAAATAGATCGGGGAAAAAAGTCGCGAAGATGCTGCTCAAATAGGCCGCGCCAGTGCCCAATCCAATGAGCGTGAACATGTTGGGGCTGCGATTTACAAGCGATCCCCAGAAGCGTTGAAAAAAAGGCCAGCCGCCCCACAGCACTACCGGCGTAGCGAGAAGGAATTCGATTCCATTCCTCACAGTTGAGTCGTATTCGGGATCGGCTTCCACTTCCGCGAAAACATCCATGGGCTCGAGTGCCATGCCGCAGATCGGGCAAGTGCCTGGGCCGATCTGCACGATTTGCGGATGCATCGGGCAGGTGTAGCGCGCAGTCTTCGAGGAGGCGATTGCTGGCGCGGTCGGTCCGGAATGCTTATTTACATCGACTATCGGCGGAGACGAATGATGCTCCATACCGGCCGTTCCGGGAGAGCCGAGGAAGTTTTCCGGATTCTTTTCGAATCGCTCCGCGCACCGGGTCGAGCAAAAGTAGTAGGTCTTACCTTCGCGCTCGACTTTGGCTGCGGATTTCTGTGGGTCGACCATCATGCCGCAGACGGGGTCCTTAACCTTCGGAGTGGCTGGGAGAATCGGCAAACCCGGGGACGACGGTTTGGGAGCTGGAGAGGAATCTGACATAGCACTATGTTAGATGAATGGGGGTTGCATCCGGCTATCTCGGATTTTGCAGCGGCTGGTATAATGTCGCCATGACCCTCGTCGAGGTTACCTACGAAGTGCAGTCTCCGCTTACGCCGGAGCAGCTCCGCAGGCTCGGCGAATTCGCGAACACCTACGGCTTGCGCCGATTCCGGGTCGACGAAGCGAACAAACAATTGTCATTTGAATATGATGCGTCCCGATTGCGCGAAGCGCAGGTCGAGCACGTGCTAGCGCAAGCGCGCATCGCCGTGAATCGCAAGGTCAGCTAGATAGGCAATTTTCGCGGGTAAAAATCGGACCGGCGGGACAAAAGAGTGGGGCCCCGCTTGGGAACCGGGAGCCCCGGAAGGCGCGTTCCGTTGCTGGCGTCGTTTTCACACCAGCGCGTGGGGTCATCCATCCTAGCTTCCCTCTCAGCGGCAGGTGGGAACGATCTGCAAAAAGTGACAAGCAAGCCCCTTCCCCCTCGCTTGTCTCTCTCTACATCTCGTCATGTGGAACGCGCCCACGCCCTCCCTACTGCACGGCCTGCGCCAATGTATTTCCTGGGCTGGGCGCCGTTAACTTGCTTCTTATCTCTAGTTTGACTCGTTCGTTCGAACGGATAACCGCACCAAATCCGTCCTCTTGATTCATATTGGAACTGCTTGCAGTCTGAAAGGGGAAGCACGCCAGACTTGCGTCGCCAATTCTGCCGCAGAGCTGGTTCTAGAACCCGGGTAACGGTATTCGCAGCCTTTGCGAGCTATCGGTTTTTTTCCTCCCTGCCTCCAGAATGACTGCATGCGACGGTCATTCCGCAAAGCTGTTCCTCGGTGGATGTTCACCGGCAAACTAGTTTGCGCGGCAATGTGGCTCTTTGCCTGCTCCACCGCGCTTCTGGCGGACACGCCGGCGCCGCTCCGCAGAATCCGTGTGGGCGGATGCTATTGCCATTGCGCGGAATCGCGTTTAAGTACCGGATGCGTGAAGATGTGCGATTCGAAAAAATACGCGTCGCGTTGGTGGACGAAGACCTGCGCCAAACCTCACATGCAAACTCCTGCCAATAATTCGAACGCGGGCCCGCGGTTTCCGCACCCGGGGCACGCGGAGCACGCCCAGCGTTAAAATCAGTTCTAAGTTTTTGGTTCCAGGCAATGAGTTCGGGCGCGCTGCGCCCTACAAAGCGCGAGTAGCGGAGTGGGCCGGCCTTGCTGGAAGAGAATCGGCAGAGGCTTCGCCAAGGAGTTTCGCGAGGATCTCCGGGATTTCAAAGATGGCGCGGTTTTCCTGCGCCGCCACATTTTTTCTGAACTCGGCCAGGCTTGCAGGCTCGAGCATTTGCCGAACTCCGGCGACCACATCTCGAAAACTTTTCAGCACGATGCCCACACGCTTTTCTTTCACCCATTCTGCGTTGTAGCGCTCTTGCGGAAGTGTCCACGCATTGCATTCGATCAGGACTGGGAGTTTCCGGACCATGGCTTCCGCGATGCTGCCGGGGCCGGGCTTGCCAATCAAAAAATCTGCGGCATACATCAGCTTGTGCACTTCCTTTGTGAAACCAATAATGTGTACGGGCATCTTCCACGGGCGAGCACGCAGCTTTGCGGCCAACTCCTCGTTGCGGCCGCAGATCAGCATGAGCTGCAGCGGCAAATTCGCGGCGTCCAGGCGCTCGGTGATGTCATACATCACTTTCGAACCGTGCCCGCCGAAAAGAACGATCGCCGTAGCGAGGTCCGGGCGCAGCCCCATCTGCCTGCGCTGTTCCGCCGCATCGTAAGTTTCGGCCACGTAGAAATCGGGGCGCAGGATCATTCCTGTCGTTCGAAAGATGTGAGCGTCATCGTGTCCAAGTGCGCGAGCCTGTTCAGCGGCCTTTTCTGTTCCGGCAATGACGTATTGTTCCGAAATGGGCTCGATCCAAAAGCGCGGTGGAAAGTCTGCCAGGTCGGTAATGAGGGTGACAAAGGGGCGGCCGGGGTAGACGTTTGTCCAGCTCTCACAGATCTGCCGGTTGAAGTGCGGAATCACGGAAACGAGCAGGTCCGCCGGATGCTCGCGCCAGAAGCTTTCGAGCAAACGGACTAACGGCCGATGAAACAAGCGGATGGCTGTCTGCAGCACACGAAGCAGGCTGGTGCTGCCGAGCGTCCAGCCATTTTGCAGCAAAATGTTGTACTGCTGCTGGATGCGAATCCCGGTGAGCTTGCGCAACACGTCTAGCCGGTCCGTCAGGTCCTGAAACTGGATGAGCTCGACCTGCCAGTCGCGCTTTTGCTCGGAAACGATGGTTTGCAGGGCTACGGCGGCATTGCGATGTCCCCCGCCGCCGTCGTGGAAAACGACGTGTGCTCTTTTCATTGGCCCGATTTTGACACAAGGGCGAGGCATTCGACTAGAGCACACTGCATGCCATGTGGGTAAGCTACTAAGCCCCTTGTGCTCAATAAGTTCCATAGACACATTCATATAGATTTCGTGACTTCTTCATAGGCTGTTCATATCTGTAGCCGATGATGGACTCATGCGATGCGACCTCCATGTTCACTCGATCGCTTCCGGAATGTTTACCGCACCGGTTCTGGATCGAATTTGCCGGGAGTCGTACAACGACCCGCAGGAAGTCTATAACCGACTGAAACGCCTGGGGATGTCCATCGTTACGCTGACCGACCACGACTCCATTGAGGGAGCCGAGGTTCTTCGCCGGTACCCGGACTTCTTCCTGAGCGAAGAGGTCACCGTTCGGATGCCCAGTGGCACGGAAATGCACCTGGGCGTTTATGGCCTGACCGAGCGCGACCACGTGGAAATCCAGCGCCGCCGAACCGATTTCATCGCCCTGCTGATGTACCTCACGGAGCGGAAACTGTTCTTCAGCGCGAACCACATCTTTTCGGGGCTCACCGGACGCCGTGAACTTCAAGACTATCAGTGGTTTGAATCGTACGTCCCTGCGTTCGAAACGCGGAACGGACAGATGTGGCCGAAGGCGAACGCCAGCGCCGCGAGGTTTGCAGCGCGGCTGGGAAAAATTGCCATAGCAGGCAGCGATTCGCACACGATCGCCGGACTGGGACGAACCTATACCGAGGTGCCGGGGGCGCGAACGGCGGAAGAGTTCCTGGCGGGTTTGCGAGCGGGCCAGGGACGCATCCAGGGAGAGCACGGCAGTTGCCTCAAGCTCACGCTGGACGTTTACAGCATCGTGAAATCGCTCCTTGACGATAAACCGTGGACTCTGCTGGCTTCGCCGCTGGCGGTACTGGTTCCGGCATTCACTCTGAATCACTGGATCCACGAGATTCGTTTCTGCCAGAAATGGACCGCTCTGCTGGAGAGCGGCGAAAAGCGCCGGCGAATGTTGTGGGACATGGATTCGAGTTTCGAGGCCAACTGGGCAAGTTGAGGTGACGCCATGGCGGTGGCACGCAGCCTCTGGGGATACATCGAACTCCGCGATCAGCGGTTAATGCGGCGGATGAATCGCTGGCGAGCGCCGCGCTGGTTCCGGATCTGGATGATTGCCGCGACTCGGATGGGGGACGGCTGGGTCTGGTACGGGCTAGGAATCATGCTCTTTTTCTATGGCGGACCGCAACGATACTCGGCAGTCTGCGCGGCCGGCACTGCAGCGGTTGCTGGGATTTTTGTTTTCAAGGCGCTGAAAAAGCTCAGCCACCGTCTCCGGCCCTGTCAGATCGAGCCGCACTGTTGGTCGAAGATATTGCCGCCCGATCAATTCTCTTTTCCATCGGGTCACGCGATGACGGCATTTTCCATCGCGCTGGTCCTGAGCTACTTCTACCCCGCGCTGGAAGGCGCGTTTTTCTTCCTCGCGCTGAGTATTGCCTTGTCCCGCATCGTGCTGGGGATGCATTTCCTCAGCGACGTGCTCGCCGGGATGGTCCTCGGCGTGACGCTGGGATGCGTCTCGATCACGGCTTTCTCCTCCTTCGGCCTCCTGTAGTCGAACAATCTCATCCATTCTGTTGTTTGCTTGCGGATAGAAGTTGCGACATTGCGGAAATCTTCGCGTCCCAAGAAATAATTCAGCACACGCAACTGATTTGGAAATCGAGGAATGTCTCCTAGCCCTGTATAGTGGGGCAAATGTCGGAGACAACCGTAACGCTTCCTGAAGAAAAGAGCCGGAGGCAACAGGTTTCAGGTTTGAGTTTTCTGATCCAGGTGTCCCGGCCCGGTTTGTGGTCGACCACGGCGATGTTCTACCTCATGCCGCTCGGCCATGCGAACTTCCTGCGTTCGGGCCGGCTGTGGCTGGGAATGTTTTTTGTTTTATTCCCATTGGGAATGCTGCTCTACGGCGTCAATGACATCGTTGATGCCGAAGGCGATCTCTTGAATCCGCGCAAGGGCACGTTTTTGTTTGGTTCGCGCGGCGCGCGGGATCAACTTACGGCTTTGAGGTGGCAGATTGCCGTGGTGCAACTCCCATTTCTGGCTGCGTTTTACTTCCTCGTTGGACCACGTATCTTGTGGTGGTACGCGACGCTGCTGTTGGCCGTCGGCCTCTACAACGCGCCGCGGTTCGCATGGAAAGACCGCCCTCCGTTCGATGTCCTCATTCAAGGGAGCTATCTGCTCGTTTTTGTTTTGAGCAGTTGGCTCAACGGGTCACCGCAGCTCCCCTGGCAAGCATTCGTATTTGGCGCACTGTTTGCTATGCACTCGCACGTGTTCGGGGAAGTGATGGATATCGAACCGGATCGCTTGAGCAGCCGAAGCACGACGGCGACGCTGATCGGCCGAGTGCAAGCTAAACTTTTCATCGCGGGGCTACTGACCATCGAAACGGCTCTGGTCTATTTCTATTTTCGAGATTGGATTATTGCCGGATTCCTGGCGATCGGCGCTTTGTGGTTTGTGCTGGATGCAGCGGTACTCTGGAAAAATCGGCCCTACAGCCCGAAGGAAATGCGTCTCTTCCTCTGGGGTTGGAACATTGCTGCACTGCTAGGCATATTCTGGAACTGGTCTCATGGCACGCTGACGCGCTTGAATCTTTTTTCCGGACTCCAGAAGTGAAGCGAAGATACTTGCTCGAAATCAGCGTCGAAACGCTGGAGGCTGCGCTGGCCGCGCAGCGCGGCGGCGCAGATCGCATTGAACTCTGCGGGAACTTGAACATCGGCGGAGTTACGCCCAGCATCGAACTGATGCGAGCGGTACGCGCTCAGCTGCGAATTCCTATCTTCGGGATGATCCGGCCGCATGGAGGAAAGTTTGTTTATTCGGAAGCTGAATTTGCAGATATGAAGCGCTCCATCGGCGAGGCCAAGCAAGCAGGAATGGACGGGCTCGTCGCGGGCGTCCTGACAAGCGATGGTTCGGTGGATATGGAGCGAACGAGGGAACTTGTCGCGTTGGCGCGGCCTCTTCCTCTGACCTTTCATCGTGCGTTCGATGATTGCGGGGATTTGCGCGGAGCACTCGAAGACGTCATTCCGACTGGCGCGAGCAGAATTCTGACATCCGGTGGCGCCAAGAGCGCTCTCGAAGGCGCTGCACCGCTGGCCGAACTCGTCGCAGCGGCCGGCAACCGCATCACCATCGTCCCTGGCGCAGGCATCAGCGCTTCGAACATTGCGCGAGTTGTGAAGGAAACAGGCGCGAGAGAATTTCACTCCGGCCTGGGCACAGTGCTTCCTTACGGAAGCCATGATTACCAGAGATTCGAAGCCGAAGTGAGGAAATTGACCGAGCAGCTCGGGAGCCTGTCTTAAAAGTTTTTCCAAATCAAAACAACAAAGGACGCCCGCCTCGGCGAGCGCCCCTGAAAAAAATGGTTGAGAATTCCTCAGGCCTTTTGCGCTTGGCGGCGGAGGAATGTGGGCACATCCAAATCGTCCGCCGGAACATCGTGGCTCACCTCGCGGACGTTTTGTTGCACCTGATGAACCACGTTTGAAGTCGCATGGTGCATGGGTTCTTCCGGAATCTCGCGCCCAGCTTTCCAGGTCTTCGGAAGGAACGACTGCTTCTGGTGAATATTTTTCTTATTGGCGTCTTTAAAGCCTGCCGCGATTACGGTGATCTTGACGCTGTCCTTCATGTTGTCGTCCTGCACGGCACCGAAAATGATGTTCGCATTTTCGTGCGCCGCTTTCTGAATCACGCTGGAAGCTTCATGAACTTCGTGCAGCGTGAGACTCGAGCTGCCGGAAATATTGATTAGGATCCCTTGCGCGCCCTGGATGGAATTGTCTTCCAGGAGCGGGCTGGCAATGGCGCGGTTCGCCGCGTCCACGGCGCGGTTCGTGCCGGTGGCCACCGCAGTGCCCATCACGGCGTAGCCCTGGCCATGCATGATGGCTTTCACGTCCGCGAAGTCGCGGTTAATGATGCCGGGCACGGTAATAATGTCCGAGATGCCTTGCACCGCCTGACGCAGGATGTCATCCGCGATACGGAAAGCATCGAAGAAGCTGGTGCCGCGCTCGACGGTGTCCATCAAGCGCTCGTTGGGGATGACGATGACGGTGTCCACGGCGCCGATAAGTTCTTGAAGAGCCTGCTCGGCCTGCATCATGCGGCGCTTGCCTTCGAAGGCGAACGGTTTCGTTACCACGGCTACGCTTAACGCGCCAAGCTCGCTTGCCAGCGAAGCGACTACGGGCGCCGCGCCGCTGCCTGTTCCTCCGCCGAGACCGGAGGTGATGAAAATCATGTCCGAGCCTTCGAGCGCCTCGATAATTTTCTCCGTGTCCTCGAGCGCAGCTTTGCGGCCGACCTCGGGGTTTGCGCCGGCGCCGAGGCCCTTGGTGAGCTTCGCGCCGAGCTGCAATTTCACGGGCGCTTGCGACAGCTTGAGCGCTTGCAAATCGGTATTCGCGGTGATGAATTCGACGCCTTCGAGCTTGGCGCGAATCATGCGATTCACCGCGTTGCATCCGCCCCCGCCCACGCCGATGACTTTGATCTTCGCCGGCTGAAGCTCCTCGCTGAAGCTCATCCGGATTCCTGCGTCTCTCGCTGTCATGCTTTCCTCAACCTTCTCCAGTTCGCCGGCGGCTCCTGGGCAGGGTCACGAGGCGCCCGCGAACATGGACTTCAATTTGGAAACAAGATTTCCTGCGCGCTGCGGCGAGCTGCGCCGCACCTTCGCGCCGTACAACACAAGCCCGACGACTGTTGCATACTCCGGCTGCGCCACCTGTTCCGGCAGATCAGCCAATCCTTTTGGTTCCGCGACGCGCACCGGAAGATGAAACGACTGTTCAGTGAGTTCATCCAGGCCGTGGAGTCTCGCGCCGCCGCCCGCCAAAACGAATCCCGCGGGAATCTGGCCGTCAAGGCCGGCGCGCTGCAAATCGTCGCGAATGAGGGAGAGCAATTCCATGGCACGGGGTTCGATAATGTCCGTCAGCATGTGCGGGAAAATCGTGCGCGGCGGACGATCGCCAACGCTGGCGATCTCGATCGGGCCATCCGCCTTCATGAAGGCAGACGCGGCACAACCGTGGCGGCGTTTAATTCTTTCCGCTTCGGGAATCGGCGTGCGCAATCCTACGGCGAGGTCATTCGTAAAATGATCGCCGCCAATCGCAACCGCGCTCGTATGGCGGACCACGCCGCCGCCGTAAACGATTACTTCGGTGGTGCCACCGCCGATGTCCAGCAAGCAGCAACCGAGGTCGCGCTCGTCTTGCGTGAGGGAGGACTCCGCCGAGGCAAGCGGCTCGAGTACCGTGTCGCTAATCAGAATGCCCGCCCGGTTGGCCGCGGTAACAAGATTTTGCGTGGCGGCCACCGACGAGGTGACCAGATGGACGTTGGCTTCCAGCCGCTGGCCGACCATGCCGATGGCATCGCGAATCCCGTCCTGCGCGTCCACCCTGAATTCGTGGGGCAGGACGTGCAGAACTTCGCGGTCTTCGGGTAGCGTAATGTTGCGGGCGGCATCCACAGCGCGGCGCACGTCATCGCGCTCAATGTCGCGCGGCCGGTTGCCAAGAGTGATTCCTGCGCGGCTGTTGACGCCGCGCACGTGGCCACCGGCCACGCCGATCAACGCCTCTTCGACGGGCACGTTCGCCACGCTCTCGGCTTCTTCAACGGCGCGGCGAATCGAGCTGACCGTGGAATCGAGATTAACGATCAGACCCTTTCGCAGGCCCTTGGACTCGGCAGCCCCCAGCGCCAGGAACTTCACAAGCTCGCCTTCGACTTCCGCGATGAGAACGGACGTTTTCGTGCTGCCGATGTCCAGCCCCACCAAATATTTGTCTTTCTTCGCCAAGCCGCCGCTCCTGCGATGAATCTATCTTGTTTTTCTGACCGTCGCGCCCGCACTCGTGTCCGGATTCACGACCACTTGTCGCATGTACTGCAAATCAATGGACTGCACGCGGCCGGTGTTCGCCTGCCACTGTGAGAAATTGTCCACCAGCATCTTGTATTTGCCGGTGAACTCGCCCGCGCCGAAGTGAATCGTCACGGCCTGCGAATCCGTGGGGCCCGCAAGCCCGGTCATCACGACCCGGAGATCCTTAGGATTCGAAAGATCGAGCTCGCTGACGCCTTCGGACGACCCGGCGCGCACCAAATCGATTCCCTTCACGAATTCCTGGTAGGTCTGCATTCGTCTTTCGCGCTGGTCTCGCGGCAAATCTTCCGAGACGCCGCTGACGATAGGAAAACGCAGATCCTCACCCCGAGGACGATCCAGGATGACGCCATGCGCATCAATCAGCGCCAATTCGTTGCCGTTGCGCGCGAAGGCCACGGGCGTGCGTTCGGTCAGCTCTACGCGAATGCGATTCGGCAGAATTCGCTGCACGCTGGCGGATTCGACCCAGGGGATTTGCTCGATGGCATTGCGGCGTGCGTCCAGCGCAACACGAAGGACGCTTCGATTGCGGTCATGAACAAACTGCTGCAGCACAGCCTCGCGGCTGACGATGTGATTTCGGGTCAGCTCAATCTGATCCGGCTTGAGCAGGAGCATCGCAGGAGAATAAAGAAGAAAACGCGTCCCATAGATGGCCGCCGCCACTCCAGCGACACCAGCGAAAGTCAAAACCAGCAACCGGCGATAAAACGGCCATCCTCGCCCGGAAAATTTCTTGCGGCGGATTTCAAGCGGTTTTTGCCTGCGCAGATAGCGCGGCTCGTCGTCGGCGATCAGCTCGGGCCGGTAAGAATCGGCATCCGCCGCCGCGTTCCGATGCATGGCCTTTACTCGTTCCAAACCACTACCTCGTTCTCCAGCTCGATGCCGTACGCCTTCTGCACGCGCTCACGCACATCGGCGATCAGCGCCAGCATGTCACTAGCGGAAGCTTTGCCTGCGTTCACGAAGAAATTGGCGTGGCGGTCGCTGACGCGGGCGTCGCCCACGGACAGTCCTTTCAGTCCGAGCTCGTCAATCATGCGGCCGGCGGATGCGCCAGGAGGGTTCTTGAAGATGCAGCCGGCGCTTTTCTGGCCCAGCGGCTGGCTGGATCGCCGTTTTTCGTTGCAGATACGAATACCTTCGAGGATTTCTTTGAACGGTTTGGAGGGTAGTTCCAATGTCACCGCGAGCATCATATCATCAGGCGCAAAAGAAGTGTGCCGGTATTCGA
>WNEZ01001539.1_pt1 | contig 21249 bp, 14 predicted proteins | sample 5400521 | NCBI WGS metagenome assembly WNEZ01 (sample SAMN13153339, study PRJNA577476) | soil metagenome | isolation source: 120 cm saprolite under Douglas fir tree site 2 hole 1 replicate 1 | place: USA:California | collected 2015-04-18 | reverse complement strand
ACAGGCTTTCTTCGGCCAGCCGCTCACGAAGGCGTTCTGAGAAGGCGCATCCGTTCCGGACTTCCACTCTACTCCGGATCGCTGTTGGCCGCCACTCTCATACTATGTTCGTTCTACGCGGGTCAGTCTTAATCGATTGTACTTGTAAGCATAACAGCAGATGCCTGAAAAGTCAACCCGTGTTCCTCAACCCTGCAGCAATGCCGTTGATGGTCAATAGAACGGCATATGTAAGTCGGGCTCGTTCACGCTCCTGGTCGCTCGCTGCCTGCTGTTCGGCCTCATCCAGCGCCATCGGACCGCCCAGAGAGCGCAGGCGCCGCAGCAGCGCCACTTGAAAGTAACTGAGGGGATCAACGTAGGGATTGCGCAGCCGGATCGAACGCTGCAGCACCGGGGTATTATCTAATAATGCAGTACCACCGACGATCAGCAGCAGCGTGCGCCTGGTGCGTTCGTATTCCTGCTCTATCTCTTCAGAGATACTCCGGCGCATTTCTTCATCGTCAACCAGCGAGGCATAGTGGCGGGCAATGTGCATATCCGCCTTGGAGAGCGTCATCTGCAAGTTATCCAGGAATGCGCGCATAAAAGGCCAGGACCGGTACATTTCCTGCAATTGCGCCAGGCGCTCAGCCGCCTCTGCCATATATTCTTCTAATGCGCCGCCCACGCCATACCAGCTTGGCAGCACGTAACGGCTCTGCATCCAGGAAAAGACCCAGGGAATGGCGCGCAGTTCTTCAATAACGCGTCGCCCTTGCGTTCTACGCGCCGGGCGCGAACCGATGTTGAGCCAGTCTAGCTCCAGAATGGGCGTGGCCTGCTCAAAATAACGCAGGAAAGCAGGATCATCATAGATGAAACGGCGGTAGTGAATATAAGCGTTCGCCGACAGGCGGTCCATTGTTTCCCACCAGCCCTCGGAAGCTTCGCTCTTTGTATCACTATCGACCACTAAGCCGCCTGGTATGCTGGACTGCGCCACACCCGCGACGACCAGTTCCAGGTTGCGCAGCGCAATCGCGGGCAGGCCGTATTTGAACGAGAGCATCTCACCCTGTTCGGTAATGCGGATGCGCCCGTTGATCGTGCCAGGGGGTTGTCCAAGAATAGCCTCGTAGATGGGTCCACCGCCGCGTCCAATAGCTCCCCCGCGCCCATGAAAAATGGTGATGCCAATCGAGTGGCGCTCTCCCAGCGCAGCCAACCGGCACTGTGCCTGGTATAGCTCCCAGCTCGAGGTCAGGATACCACCGTCCTTGCTGCTGTCGGAGTAACCCAGCATGACCTGCTGCTGCTTGTTGCAGGCCTCTACCCACGCCCGGTAGATGGGGTGGGCAAACGCGCTCTCCAGTATATCTGTGCATGAGCGCAGGTCTTCGATAGTTTCAAAAAGTGGTACGATCGGCAGCCGGGTAATGCCCACCTGTTTGCAGAAGAACTGCACCTCTAACAGGTCGCTCAGTGTGCGCGCCATGCTGATGATGTAGCAAGTCACTGCCCCGTGACCGAACTCTTCACGCGCCCGGCGCATTGATGCGAAGGTTTCTAGTAAATGAGAGGTGCTTTCACTGAGATTCACATCGTGCGTAGCCAGAATGCGTGGGTCGCGCAGGAGATCTTCCAGGACGCGTATACGCTCTGTCTCGTTCAATGTGCTATAGTCTTCCTGGAGCAGGCCCGTGGCAAGCAGTAGTTCACCGAGCGCGGCCGCGTGACGCTCGCTATGCTGCCGCACATCGAGCGCTGCGAAGTGGAAACCAAAGACCTGTACCTGGCGTATCAATGTCGCGAGTTGCCCGCCTGCGACATCACGTTCACCGTCGGCCAGTAAGCTCTCACGCACCAGTTCGAGTTCTCGGCCGATGTGTATGCAATGCCTTGCTCGACCTGATTCACTTCTCTCTTGTTCGCCTCACGCGCCATTGACAGCGTTGCTCCCAGGCGCCTCCACATGAAAGAAAGCTTGCGCCGGTAGGGTTCCTGGGCTGTTTGCGCACCAAGTTCGCGATCATAATCGGGCATGCAGGTGGCATCACGCTGGAGCGATTCTTGCAATGCCGCCGTGATGGAGCAGTATTTGAGGGACTGCGTACACTCCTGCGCCAGTGCCTCGAGAGACGAGCGATAGCGCTCGATGATGTGTGAGCGCTGCAGGTGTAACGCTTCAAGAAGCGTGCCGGGGCCAATATTCGGGTTCCCATCCTGGTCGCCGCCGATCCAGGAACCAAAGCGTAGAAATGCTGGTGCCGTCAGTTGATCGTGCGGGTAGCACGCGCTCAGGAGCTGTTCCAATTCGGCATAGAGTTCGGGCACGGCGCTATAGAGAATTTCGTCCAGGTAGTAGATACCCATCTTGATCTCGTCCAGGGGCTGCAAACGTACATGACGCACGGCATCGGTACGCCACAAAAGGGCGACGACGCTCTCCAGTTCGCGCAGCCAGGCAGCGTACTGGCGTGGAGTCATCTGGGCTTTGTGATCGTAGGCCTCCAGCAATTCGGCCACCTGGCGAGACTTGGTTATCAGGCTGCGGCGCGTGGCTTCGGTGGGGTGCGCAGTAAACACCAGCTCGATCGAAAGCTGGCTGAGGAGCTGCTGGATGCTGTGAGCATCCATGTTGTTGCGCTGGAAAAATTCAACAAGTGCAGCAAGCGAGCCGCGCTGCGTAGAAGACATGTTATTCACTTCATATACAAAGCGGCGGCGCGTGCGGTGATGCTGCTCGGCGGTGTTGACAAGGTGGAAGTAAACTGTGAAGGCGCGTATAACGTCAATCGCGGTATCCAGGTCGCACCCATCGACGACCTGTGTGATCTCCCGGTCCAGCGCGTCGATTTCGTCCCGTAGTTTCCGAGAAGCTGCGGGCGTACCGGCGGCATGGGCGAGCGTTTCTTCGCACTCGCGCAGGCGCTTGCAATTCCGCCGCAGTTGCTCCACGGTGGCAAAGACGGTTAACCCGTCGTGCTGCTGTATTGCGCGCCCCAGGGCGTTACCCAGCATGCGGATATCGCGGCGCAGCGGGGCATCTTTCTCGGTACGCTGTTCTTGTTCAAGCATGAGAATCATCCCTTGCGGTTTAGAAAGCCTTGTCCGCGTTGACTCACTATCATGCCTCGATCCTTTTCATTCTAACATATCTTGATTGGGAGTAGTGCAGAACTGGCTGCAGAGACGTTCGGTGCCGAGACCACTAATGAGCAGCCTTTCCTTCGTGTTGCTGAGCACTTGCTGGGTCCATGTGGTGAAGCCACCATCGATCAGCTCGAACTCGGTCCCCGCCTCGTTTGTGGCGTAGACGTGGAAGCAGGCACCGGCGTAATACCCGCGACCAGTCTCCCGGTCGGGGTCAAGTTCGCAGAGGACGCCAGGGTAGTTGACCGTCAAAGGCAAGAGCACCTGCTCAGTGAGGGCTTGCTCCCGCCGACCTTGTTCGAGATCAGTGAGAGTGACCCGCAACCGATAAGCCAGGTAGCCAAGTTGGGAGACCTCACGCAGCAACTGTAAGTAAAAAGCGATCTGTTCGACGAGGCTCGTCGTCTCGAACTGAAAAGACCCCTCGTCACGCCCGGCAGCACACAGCCCGAGGAGACGAAAGTGAGGACGCACGCCTGGGGCGGCACGGTATGCCTGCCCACGTACTACTCGGTGTGACGCGCAGAGTCGCACACGTTCCCGGTTCTGTGGGTCGCCGCGCAGGAGATGGCGTCGGCGTGAAGCGCACTCGAGGGCGAGAACGTTGGTTGCATCAGCCACGACCTCGGTGTTTCGAATCGTCGTCACGACTTTGTTCTGATCCACCGTTGCAACGGCGGCATTGGTGCCCAGTGGGCAAACGGGTGATAACTCGACTGCGCTGTAATGGCCCGGGAGCAGTGACCACACGAGGCGGTCAAAATCCGTCGCCACTCTTGGGGTGAGGTCAGACGGCCGCACAAACCTATCGCGCTCATACCGCTCAAGGAGTTGGCTGGGTTTGACCCCGACCGCACGACGTCGGTAGACCTCCAGCAGGAGCGACTGCAGATCCGTCGGATTGAGACGCTCGACAAGCACATCGATCAATTCGGGGACACCAGCCTCCCGCTGGATCCTCTCGATGATGGGATTGCTCACAATGGTTACCCTTTCTGGCCGATAGCAAGGATGCCTGCCTCCAACAGCCCTATTGGCCTGCTATGCTCAAAACTCTGCTGGGGCCATTGTACCACTTGCCTTTGTCCCAGTATAGCTGCGTCGATTGAAAGGAAGGCCCACTCCCTGATCTGGTAATGAGCGTCCCAGTCTAGATCGGCTCAAAGGGCAGTGGCCTGACACCCTGATTAACTATGGAACCTGAGTAGACAATATGCACAATCTGTGTCGTCTGGCTCTGTATAAAATCATACAAATTGTATGAAAGTAAGAGAATATTGGCGAAAAATCTGGTCTTTGAGGGGCAATTTGTATACTTTGCACAAATTTCACCCGTCGTCTTCTCATATTTTGTCCCTACCATTGACGAGGTAAGCTCCCTATACTCTAGGAATAGAGATGAACTGAGTGAAGCAGCGATTGCACCTCGACCTCTGCTCGTAAGCACTGTGGGCTCCATAGTGGTAATGAGGCCATAGAAATTATGCATTTTGTAAGATGCGAAAAGAGAGGTGCATCATGGCCGTTGAAACAACAAACGAGACCTCTACAGGCATGAAGCCCACCCTGGGCCTTACCGGAGTCACCATCAACGCTATGGCGCTGATTGCGCCAGGAGCCTTTCTCTGGACCACCTACGAGTCGCAGGCCGCGCCTGGGTCAGCTATCAATATGTGGTTCGCTGTCTTCGTCGCCACCGCTATCGCTATGCTGACCGCTATTGCCTACGCCAGTCTCTCCAAACGCTATCCCGAAGGCGGCACGGGCAGTTCCTACTACTACGCGGAGGCGGCGGTTTTGCAGCAGGAGGAACACCGCCATTTTAGGTGGGCGCGTTTTGCCAAGTATATTGTTGGTTGGGCCTCGCACATCTATTACTGGGTTTATCCAGGTGTGATGGTCGCTTTTATGGGCATAGTGATTACCTATATCATCCAGTCCTTTGTCCCCAGCTTTGGGGCGGCCTGGCAGGAAGTGCTGGTTTGTATTGTCTTTGCTCTCATTGTGGGCGCCATCGGTTTTATCGGCGTGACGGGATCGACGCTGGCAAACATCGTCATCAACGTCATCCAGATTCTGGCTCTGCTTACTTTGTCGGTCATGGCCATTATCTATCGCCTCCAGCATCCAGCGATCCATTATCTGCACCCCAGCGCTCTGAGCGTGATCCTGCCGCATAGTATGAGTGGCCTGATCTACCAATCCACGATCGCCATTCTCCTGGTCGTCGGCTTCGAGTCCGCCACAGCCCTGGCAGCCGAGGCGAAGAATCCCGGTCGCGATATCCCGCGCGGTGTGCTTATGTCCCTGGTTATCCAGGCGGTCGTCTTCTACTTCTTTGAGTACTTCGCGGCCAACTTTGTCGTCAACAACAGTACGAAATTCTCGGGCACTACCAGCACCGGCTTCGCAGGGGCTTACGCTTCGGGCGCGCCAATTGGTGATATAGCCCAACAGATTGGCAATGCGCTGCTCAATGGCTATGGCCTGGCTTTCGCGGTTATCATAGCCTGTACAGTAGTGCTTGCACTGATCGGCACTTCGCTCTCCTGCCTGAATACCGGCGTGCGCGTGACCTATGCCATGGGCAAAGATACCGAACTGCCGCTGGTCTTTGGTTTCCTGCACGGCCGCTTCCGTACCCCGCATGTGGCCGTGATCGTCCTGACCGTGCTCTCGGCAATCATCGGTTCGTATGGCGTGCTCAACATCGATAACCTGACCCAGGTGGAACTGATCTCCAACATTGGCACGTTCCTGCTCTACGGTATGACCTGTATCGTCTGTATCGTGGCCTTCGTGGGCGTCAAAGGCCGCAGTTGGTTTTCAACAATCGTTGCTCCTTTCCTCGGGGCCGTGTTGAACATCCTGATGCTGGTCGGCGTGGCATACTATGATCTATTCACGCAGGGCCCCTCTTTCACGCACGATACGTCTATCGCGCTGGGCTTCAGCGTGGCCTGGCTGGTGATCGGCTTCGCCTACCTGTATTTGCGTAAAGTTATAGGCGGTGTGCCAATACTACACGCGGAGGATCATAAAGAGAAGGCGAAAGAATCGCTACCCGTTGGTGCTTGAGCGACTGCTACTCAGCAGTCGCTGGACCCTCTACAGCGACGTAAAAGCCCGGAAGTGCGGGGGGCGAAGCTGCCCCTTGCCGGAGCGCGAGGATCCTACCTGAGGGGTAGGATCCTCGCCTCTCCTCTTTTTTCAGGGCGGGTGAGGGGGGAAAAAAGAACTTTTCAATGACCCTGGGGCCATCCGCCATCTCAGGACCAGGAGAGCAAGGAAAACATATGATGAAACTGAAGCTGTCAATCTTGCCACAGAAGTACGCTGTTTGTCGACTGGACCCTAACGGACATATTCCTCACTGGGCACTGCTAGGAGACGACTTTATCTCCCTGACACGAACCCGAGATGAACTTTCCATCGTATGTCTCCAGGAAAACGTGCCGACAGAAACAAAAGCAGAGCGAGGATGGCGCTGTGCGAAAGTAGATGGGCCCTTTGGTTTTTCATTGGCGGGGGTTCATGTCTCTCTTGCTATTCCCCTCGCCGAAGCGAATATCAGCGTCCTTGCTATCGCAACCTATGAGACCGACCACTTGCTCATACAAGAAGGGGACCTGGAACGGGCAATACGAGTCCTTGAACAGGTGGGGCATCGCGTTCGGCGGTGAGTCCATGTTGTTTCACTGGAGAAAGGCGAACAGAGCCGATGACCCCAACCTATACACCAGGCACACAGGTTGATCATTACGAAATTATTCGTATGCTGGGGCATGGGGGCATGAATCGGGTCTATCTTGCACGTAATGTATTCAATCAGCAAGAAGTTGTTCTCAAGTTCCCCAATGATGATTTAATCGGGAATATTGCTGTCTTTGAACGCTACAAGCGCGAGGCCGAGATCGGCAATCGCCTGCATCATCCGCAAGTGCAGCATCTGCTCAACACTGATGAAAAGCGCTCGGAAGAGTACCTGGTGGTGGAGTATATCAAAGGGCAAACCCTGCGCACCGTACTCGAAGAGCATGCCCCCAATCCATTGTCGACTGCCGAGGCGATCCGCATCACGCTACAAATTTGTGCTGCCCTGGCATACTGCCATGAACAAGGCGTCTTTCATCGTGATATGAAGCCTGAGAACGTCATGCTACAGCAGGATGGCAACATCAAAATCATTGATTTTGGTATTGCTCTGCTCGAAGGCGCGCGGCGCGTGACCTGGCGCGGCCTATCCGGTACAGTCGGCACTCCCGATTATATGTCCCCGGAACAGCTCAAGGGCGAGCGCGGTGCGGCTGGCTCTGATATTTATGCCGTCGGCGTGATGCTGTATGAAATGCTCTGTGGTCATACACCGTTTGAGGGGGAGAATATCTTTGCTATTATGAACCAGCACGTTTCGCAGGACCCGCCCTCGATCCTCCTCGCGAATCCGCGGCTCTCGCCCGCACTGGCTACCGTAGTGATGCGGGCCATCCGCCGTGACCAGGATAAGCGCTACAAATCGATGAGCGATCTCCTGCATGATCTGCGCAACCTGGAAGAGGTCAAGCCGGTGCCCTATGAGCCAGAGGCGCCTCGCCTCAACCGCTTTGGTCGTACCGCGATTACGGCCGCCCTCATTATCATCGCCATTTGCCTGCTGATTATCGCGCTGGGCTTCCTTGCGCAGTTCGTCCATAATGTCAGCCATTAAGTTCATGGCCTCGCTCTGGCTATGTTGCAATATACCAGGAGAAAAAGAGTACTGATGCAGACCCAATCACCCCGATCTATCTATATCATTGGCGATGTCCACGGCCAGCTGAAAAAGCTTGTCAAGCTGCTGCAAGACGCGCATCTGATAGATGCTGAGCACTCCTGGGAGGGGGGCACAGCGACGCTCTGGTTTATGGGCGATTTTGTGGATCGCGGCCCTGACGGCATTGCTGTGCTGGACCTGGTGATGCGCTTGCAGAGCGAAGCCGCTGTTGCCGGTGGCACAGTGGCGTCCTTGCTGGGCAACCATGAGATGCTGTTGCTCGCGGCCTACCGTTTCGGCAGGCGCTCAACAGGGCTGGGGAGCAATTTTCTGACTCGCTGGAAACAGAACGGCGGAAACCGCAAGGACATTGCGAGTTTGACGCAGTGCCACCTCGATTGGATGGCTCATCTGCCCGTGATGGCGCTGGTGGATGATTACCTCTTCGTGCATGCGGACGCTCCTTTCTATATCAAATGTGGACGCTCCGTTGATGAGGTGAATGCTGCCTTCAACAAGCTGTTAAGTCGGAGCGATGCGTTAGCCTGGGAAGAAATGTTGGAAGAGTTTGCCCGGCGTGGAGCATTCATGTACGCCAGCATTGGCGAAGAGTTCGCCCGCCGCTTTCTGAGCATCTTCGGCGGGCGACAACTGGTACATGGTCATACCCCCATCAGTTCCTTGCTCCGCTGCCCACCCGCAAAGGTAGATAGCCCCTGGATATATGCAGGTGGGCAGTGCGTCAACGTTGATGGCGGCATGAGTCTCGGCGGGTCTGGGTTTGTGTATCAATTACCCATTCCTTGCTGACCTTACAAAAGGTGGTAGGAGATGCTCCGCACTATGAGGTCAGGAAGCTCCTGACCAAGAACCTTCATCACCTTCGGCTCATCGACAGAGGTCAATAGTTCAGGCATCACCCAGTCTCCCTCTTGGAGAAGATAGAGCGAGTATAGCATCTCACCGCATCCCTGTCTACAAGCGTAACTTACCGGTTCCCCCCTCTCCAGTATGGTATACTGGAAGACGCGGATCTGTGTTGCGTAAAAATCGAGTACAATGTTTAATAGCCAAAGCTATGCCAACAATATATGCACCTGGTGAGAAGATCGACCACTACGAAATTATTCGCATGCTGGGACATGGAGGCATGAACCATGTCTACCTTGCCCGGGACCTCCTCGATCAACAGAAAGTCGTCCTTAAGTTTCCCAATGACGATTTATTCGGCAATGTCGCTGTCTTCGAGCGCTACAAGCGTGAAGCCGAGACAGGCAGCCGCCTCAATCACCCACACATCCAGCACCTTTTGAATAACGACGAGCAACGCTGCGAACACTACCTGGTGATGGAGTATCTACAGGGGCGCACGCTGCGGGCCGTGCTAGAAGAGCATGCTCCTGATCCACTCCCTTTAGAAGAAGCCAGACGCATTATCATCCAGGTCTGTGATGCCATGGAGTATGCTCATGCCCGGGGCGTTTTTCACCGGGATATCAAACCGGAAAACGTCATGATCCTGGATAACGACGATGTCAGAATTATCGATTTTGGCGTTGCTCTACTGGAAGGGGCCCGCCGTGTGACGTGGCGCGGCCTTTCCGGGACCGTTGGGACTCCAGACTACATGGCCCCGGAGCAGTTACGGGGCGAGCGCGGTACGGCAAGCTCTGACGTCTATGCCGTTGGCGCGATGTTCTACGAGATGCTTTGTGGGCGCCCACCTTTTGAAGGCGAAAACGTATTTGCGGTCATGAACCAGCATGTCTCACAAGACCCACCTTCGATCCTGCAATTCAATCCCTCTCTTTCTCCCGCGTTGGCAACGGTCGTGATGCGTACCATCCGCCGTGACCCGGACAAACGCTATAAATCGATGAAGGATTTGCTACATGACCTGCGTAACCTGGACCAGGTAGTCCCCGTTCACTACAAGCCCGATGCTCCTCGGGCCCATATTCGGCGCCAGGTGATCACCGCCACCCTGGTCACTATCTCGATCTGCCTTGCCATTATCGCCTTTGGCTTTCTCGTCCAGTATCTACATCACCTGGCTCGCTAGACATCCAGTAGCTGTCCATATTTCTATTGAATGTTCAATCAAAATATGTTATGCTAGTCTCAAGACCGTGGCAGTAGTTCCATGGTGCGACGGCAATCGCCCGGACTGTCCAACGAAGGATGGCGGTACATGCGTGCGAAAACCATTCGCGATACACGTCGCAAGGAAATCATCACCGCAGCACGAGATCTTTTCAGCCGCAAAGGCTTCCATGGAACGTCCATTCCAGATATCGCCCATGCGGTAGGTATCAGCACCGGGCTCATCTACTATATCTTCCCCAGCAAAGAAGACATTCTCCTGGCCTGCAGCGAAGAAGTCGCTGCCCTTCATCTCGACCTCTTTCATCAAGCCAGTCACATCGCCGACCCACTCGATCGCTTTGATTTTATTGTGCGCGAACTCTATGTTTCGCTGGACAAGGGATCAAAGATGGTGATTCTTATGTATCGAGATAGCTCTACCCTTCCGCGTGAGACACGCCAGCGCATTCTTACCTTGATCAAAAACCTGGATAACCGCTTTTTAGAGCTTTTTCGGGAAGGACAGCAGGCGGGCGTCTTCAGGCCGGACATCCCGGAACCTCGCGTCCTGGCAGCGAACGTGCTAGGTCTTGCACACCTGTGGGCACTGCATAAAACCTGGCACTTCGAGCCTGAGATCGATCTGGAGACCTACATCTCCGCCCAGCTCGATTATTTTCATGCCCAGTTAGTAAACAGGGCGAGACACAAGGAGCAGACTGACCAAACACCCAGTTCATAAGTGTTCTCTCGTTCTAAAAGGAGGTTTTAGATGAGCACTCTGCAAATTGGAGTCAGACACCGCTATCTTGAGCACTATCCCAGCAACGGCAGGCGTATTTGGTACCTCGCACTGGCCGTCATTGCCACGATCATTGTCACCTTCCTCTTTATCAGCCGGATCGGCGTGCCCACCGGCGCCGCGTTGATGACGGTCTTCCTCAGCCTGTTCGGCATCACGCTGGCCATAGGATATGTCACCTGGTTGGCGGCCTATACAGAAACCGTTGAGGATATCAATCCGGCCCTCGTCGCCACCGGGTTGGCTGTCCAGGGATTCATTCTGCGCGCAGTGGTTGTACTTTCTACATTGGCCTTCTCGTTTGTGGTGAGGAACCAGTTTGACGGTTCGCAGTGGGCAACCTGGTGGTGGGTCTGCATCGTCGGCCTGGTGGTCTTTCTTCCCACCATCTTCGTAGCCTCAGGTTACTGGATGCCGGCACGCACACGTGCCGCCGTTCTCCAGAAACAGAATGCAGGTGTTGAAGCGATCTGATAAACAGTGGAACATTCAACAGAAACGGTACAACCAGCCATGACAGATGTTATTGTCGAAACAACCTCGGGCAAGGTTCGGGGAGCCACGAATAACGCAGTCCACGCCTTCAAAGGCATTCCTTACGGAGGCCCGACCGGTGGGCACAACCGCTTCCGGCCACCGGCGAAGCCCGAACCCTGGACCGGCGTTCGTGATACCCTGGCGTTCGGTGCCAGTTCGCCACAGCCACGCGGCGCGATGGACGGCATCTACGCCCTTTTTGGCGGGGCTGAAAAGATACCGGAAAGCGAGGATTGCCTCTTCCTGAACGTATGGACGCCCGCTCTCAATGATGGCATCAAGCGGCCGGTGCTTTTCTGGTGCCACGGCGGCGGATTTACAAGCGGTTCAGGATCGTCAAAGCTCTACGACGGGGAGCGCCTGGTGCGTCGTGGCGATGTTGTCATAGTGACGGTCAACCATCGCCTCGGCCCCCTCGGTTACCTGTACCTGGATAATCTGGCAAACGGCCAATATACATCATCAGGCAACGCTGGTATGCTCGACCTGGTAGCCGCGCTGGAATGGGTACGTGACAATATTGCGGCGTTCGGAGGCAACCCTGGCAATGTAACGATCTTTGGCGAGTCTGGCGGTGGTGCCAAGGTCAGCGTCCTGATGGCCATGCCCTCCGCCGTGGGGCTCTTCCACCGCGCGATAATGCAAAGCGGACCGGGTCTGCGCATGACGGGGCGCGTGACGGCGACGAGGAGAGCGGAAAATCTGATGGACGCGCTCGGCCTCTCGACCAGCGAGGTTGAGCGGTTGCAGACCGTGCCGGTGGAACAGATCTTTGAGGCGCATGCCACTCTCAATCCCAATCTTATTGGCGGTTGGGCACCGGTAGTAGACGGACACACGTTGCCAAGCCACCCTTTCGATCCTGCCGCCCCCACCATCTCAGCCAATGTGCCCCTTATCATCGGTACCAATAAAGACGAAGCAGCGCTCTTCCTCCTCGCCGATCAGACCCTCCCTTCGCTCGACAAGGTTGGGCTGCATACACGCGTACAGACTGCCGTCGGAGATGCCGCCGAATCGCTCATCGCAACCTACCAGCGTACGCGCCCCCAGACTTCGCCAGCGGATATTTTCACAGCGATCTCGACCGACCAGATGCGCATCCAATCGGTGCGTTTGGCCGAACGAAAATACTCGCAAGGTGCGGCACCGGCCTACATGTACCTGTTCACCTGGGAAACGCCCAGGCTGAACGGAAAATTGAAGTCCTGCCATGCACTGGAGATCGCGTTCGTGTTCGATAACCTCGTATATGGTCGCGGCCTGAACGGTGACAGCCCTGAGATCCAGCCCATCGCGGACAATATGAGTGAAGCCTGGCTGGCTTTCGCGCGCGATGGCCTTCCCGCCTATCGCGAACTCGCCACCTGGCCCGCGTACACAACCAAACAACGCGCGACGATGATTTTCGACCGCGTATGCCGCAGCGAGAACGATCCATTCGGCGAGGAACGCAAAGCCTGGGATGGTGTCCATATCACCAGCGTCAACGAATAGAGCTACATAGCAAGCTGACTGGCCTGCTCGCGCCGTTTGCGTTCGGGACTTCATCAAGGTCTTGCCCCCTTAGCGACACAAGTGGGGGGCCCTTGCCTAAACTTCCCTGTATGTGTTATATTCTCTCTAACATAGAACGCTGCTTGTTCTGTTGTGAGCCCCGCTGCTCCTTCAACCTCGACGTTGCCTCAACCTGCATTGTCTTTCTAAATAAGACTTCGACGAGCATTGACTGGTCGTTGAACACCACCCGGCTCCAACGCTGGTGCCTTCGGACTTCTGACATTATCATGTTTTTGGGGAGGGCACCTTATGACTACTCTTGATGCCATGCACTCGCGGGATTCCACGTCCCACGCTTTTGACCCTGCCTATCCACTCTACGACGCACGCTACGAGCACGACGCCTGTGGCACCGGTTTCCTGGCCCAGCTATCGGGTCAGGCCAGTCACATAGTGATACAGACAGCCTTGCAGGCATTGACCAACCTCACCCATCGCGGCGCGCAGGATGCCGATGCTGAAACCAGTGACGGCGCCGGCCTGCTCACCCAGATTCCCAGGGCGCTCCTCTGCGAGGAACTGCTGGGCCAACACGTCGTACTGGCGAACCCGGATGACCTTGCTGTTGGCATGATCTTCTTGCCATCGCAAGACCGCGCGCCAATAGACTATGCAGCGAGCCAGCAGATTATCGAGCAAACACTCAGCGAAGTAGACCTCGTCTTGCTAGCCTGGCGCAATCCACCCATCGACTATACCATTCCTGGCACACGTGCCCGCGCCACCGTACCGAGCATTGCGCAGGTCCTTGTCACATGCCCACAGCATCTCCCCAGAGAACAGTTTGAAAGAGATCTTTATCGCGTTCGCCGTCTTATTGAAAAGCGCTTGCAGGAGGCGCACATCGATGGTTGCTACATTGCCTCGCTCTCCTGTTCTACAGTAGTTTACAAAGGACTCCTCGCTCCAAACGAACTGGCACGCTTCTATCTCGACCTGGCCGACCCCCGCTACACCAGCTCCTTCGCCATCTTTCACCAGCGCTACAGCACCAATACCTTCCCTTCCTGGTCACTGGCTCAACCCATGCGCATGCTGGCGCACAACGGCGAGATAAACACCCTCCAGGGCAATCGCAACTGGATGCAGGCCCGCGAGGGCACACTCAATTCGCCACTGTGGGGTGACGAACTTTGTGATCTTCTCCCGGTCATCCAGCGAGGAGGGAGCGATTCTGCCGAACTGGACAACGTACTTGAACTGCTGGCATGTTCTGGTCGCGATCTGCTGCACAGCGTGCAGATGCTCGTTCCCCCGGCCTGGGAGCACAATCCCGCATTGGAGAGTGCAGAGCGTGCCTGGTGCGAATACCATGCAGGCTTGATGGAACCATGGGATGGTCCAGCGGCCCTTGCGTTCAGCGATGGCCGCATCGTTGGCGCTGCGCTGGACCGCAATGGGCTGCGCCCTGCACGCTATACTATCACTTCACATGGACTTTTGATCCTGGCTTCTGAGGCGGGAGTCGTTCCCTGCGAACCGCACGAAGTAGTTGAGAGGGGTCGTTTGGGACCAGGTGAAATGATCGCAGTCGATACCCGGCAAGGGGTAGTCCTGCGCAATGCCGAGATCAAGGCAGCACTGGCACAACGCCAGCCCTACCAGCAGTGGTTAGATACACACCTCGTGCGCCTCGCGCAGCTTCCTCAACAGCCTTCATCCGTAGATGTAGCCCCGGACGCCGGGAGTCTGTTCCGCCTCCAGCGCCTCTTCGGCTATACGCACGAAGATGTTGAGCTTGTGCTTCGTCCCATGCTGGCCGAAAACAAAGAGCCGGTATGGAGCATGGGCGATGATACGCCGCTGGCCGCGCTCTCGTGCCAATCGCGTTCCCTCTCCGATTATTTCCACCAGCGCTTTGCACAGGTCACAAATCCACCCATTGACCCTTTGCGCGAACGGATAGTTATGTCGTTGGACTGCTACCTCGGTCGTCGTATGAGCGCGCTTACCGAGACCGGACTTCACGCGCGCCTGCTGCATCTGGAGTCACCACTGCTATGCGAGTCGCAACTGGATACATTGCGCAAAATGGAGGAAAGAGGGTTCCGCTCTCGCACACTATATGCTACATTCGAGCAAGCTGATGGACCAGCAGCGCTTGAGTCTGCCCTGGAGGGCTTGGAAGATGACGCGGCAGCCGCCATTGCCGCGGGGGTTTCGCTGCTCATTTTGAGCGATGCCAGCGCTAACCCGGCGCATGCTCCCATTCCCATGCTCATTGCCGTCGGCTCCTTGCACAAGGCCCTTATCCGGCGCGGTTTACGCACATGCATATCCTTGATCTGCGAAACCGGCTCGGCCTGGGATGTACACCAGGTGGCCCTCTTGCTCGGCTATGGAGCGGAGGCCGTGGTGCCAACGCTCGCGCTTGCAAACGTACGTGCGCTGGCGGGTGAACGCCACCTGGAGCATCTCACGCCTGACCAGGCCGTGGAGCGCTACCTGAGCGTTCTTGAGGAGGGCCTGCGCAAAGTCATGGCTCGCATGGGCATTTCGACTATCCGTAACATCACCGGGGCGGGCCAGTTTGAGGTCGTTGGACTTGACCCGCACCTGGTCCAGCGCTGTTTTGCGATTTCAGGCGCCCAGCCAGCCTATCTCGGAAAAGTGACCCTGGCTCTACTCGCCACGCAGGTCATCGAACGCTGCCAGGCCCTGCAGGCTGAGTGGGAGCAGGCTGCGAGCTCTGCGGAAGAGCAGCAGGCGGGAAGCGAATCTCCTGGACGCCGGCGCAAGTTGATCGATCTTGGATACTATCGTTTCCGCCGCGATGGTGAGTATCACGCCTATAACCCGTTCCTCGTACGCGCCTTGCAAAAGGCCGCGCAAACTGGCGACCTGGAAGACTACCGGCGCTACACGGCACTGGTCTACCAGCGTCCGCCTACCGCTCTGCGCGACCTGCTCACCTTCGTGCCAACTACTCCCATTCCTTTAGAGCAGGTCGAGTCGATGGAGTCGATTCGCGCGCGTTTTGTCATCTCCGCAATGTCCCTTGGCGCGCTGAGCCCTGAAGCGCATCGCACCATCGCTGCCGCTATGAACAGCATCGGTGGACGTAACAATACCGGCGAAGGTGGCGAGGACCCGAACTGGTATCATGAGACGTACAATGGCTACCCGGTCAGCAGCAAAATCAAGCAGGTCGCCTCGGCGCGCTTCGGCGTTACCACCGAGTACCTGGTACGAGCCGAGGAATTAGAGATTAAGATGGCGCAGGGTTCAAAGCCTGGCGAAGGCGGCCAGCTTCCACCCAGCAAAGTGACCCCCTTTATCGCGCGCTTGCGTCATACATCACCGCATGTGCCACTGATATCGCCTCCACCGCATCACGATATATACAGCATCGAAGACATTGCTCAGTTGATCTATGACTTGAAGCAGGTCAACCCACGGGCGCATGTTGGCGTCAAGCTCGTTGCAAGCGTTGGCGTTGGCACGATCGCCGCGGGTGTTGCAAAGGCGCACGCTGATTATATCCAGATCAGCGGGCATGATGGGGGGACGGGCGCCTCGCCGCTTCAATCTATCAAGCACGCCGGTATCCCCTGGGAGCGCGGGTTGGCAGAGACGCAGCAGACGCTCGTACGCAATGGGCTGCGCGGGCGCGTGAGAGTGCGCGTCGATGGCGGCTTGAAGACCGGGCGCGACGTCGTGATCGGAGCGCTGCTGGGAGCCGATGAATTCGGCTTTGGCACTGCCAGCCTGGTTGCATTGGGTTGCGATATGGCGCGGCAATGCCATCTGAATACCTGCCCTACGGGCATTGCTACGCAGCGCGAAGACCTGCGCGCTAAATTCACTGGCACGCCGCAATCCCTCATTCATTTCCTGACTCTGGTGGCCGGGGAGGTCCGCGAGTTGCTTGCACAGTTGGGTGTGGCAAGGCTAGGAGACCTGGTCGGGCGTGCTGACCTCTTGCAATGTACGGGAGAGGCGCCTGTCGAACTTGAGACACTGCTGGTTGCAACTCCTGGAGCTTCATCCTGTACCAGGCGTATGGAGTTACCTCAGTCGCCGGTAGCCGTGCGCTTGCTGGCTGAGGCTGAGCAGGCGCTATCGGGCGAGTGCAGCGTGGTGACACAGCACACCATCTCCAATCGCGATCGCTCCATCGGCGCCAGCCTTGCCGGAGAGATTGCCCGCCGTTATGGCAACACTGGTTTACCAGGAGTAAGCGTGACCAGTATATTCCATGGCTCGGCAGGTCAGAGCTTTGGCGCGTTTTGCCTGCCCGGCATGCACCTGATCCTCAACGGCGAGGCCAATGATTACGTGGGCAAGAGCATGACAGGGGGCCAGATTATTATTGCGCCACCCGTTGATGCCGGTTTCGTTGCGCACAAGAACATTATTCTCGGCAATACCGTGCTCTATGGAGCGACCGGGGGCCAACTCTTCGCCGCGGGCTGTGCCGGTGAGCGCTTCGCGGTCCGTAATAGTGGAGCCCTGGCCGTCGTGGAGGGTGTGGGCGCGCATGCCTGTGAGTATATGACGGGAGGTATGGTCGTCGTCCTTGGCGACACCGGGCAGAACTTTGGCGCAGGCATGTCGGCCGGCGTCGCCTATGTACTGGATATGCTGGGCACCTTCCCAGGGCGCTGTAATACAGAACTGGTGGAGTTCCATCGTATCGACGATCCAGGCGAAATGGAGGCTTTGCGCACTGTCATTCAATGGCATCACAAAAAAACGCGCAGCTGGCGCGCTGCCCAACTGCTGGCAGAATGGAGCCGCCTGCAACAGGCCTTCTGGCGCGTCGCGCCATATAACGCATCTTACTCGGCTCGTGACTTCGTGGATACCAATATATATAACGCCGAAGTAGTCGGCGCATCTCGTTCGTAGAGATCCAGGAAGGGACTTGAGAGCGAGATAGGCGTAAAATAGGACATATTTCCATCAATTTTTCCTATATTTCTTTCGATGGGTGTGCTATACTGCCGCTGACGTACCTTAGCAGCACCAAAGGATGCAAAAGACCAGGACTTCTTTCTGCTAAGGTCACCCATAGCTTCGTCAGAGGGCAGTTCGTTTATGACGGTATCATTCACTAAACCAGTCGTTTGCCCAATCCTGATCGGGCGTACACCCGATCTCGAAATGCTCCAGCAACTCACTGATCAAGCGAAAAGCGGCAAGGGACAGGTTGCCCTGCTTTCCGGTGAAGCAGGCATTGGCAAATCGCGCCTGGTGGCCGAGCTAAAAACCTCTGCCACTGCCCAGGGTTTTCAACTCCTGCAAGGAAATTGCTTCCCGACGGACCTCTCCTGCCCCTACGCTCCCCTGCTTGACCTCTTGCGCTCTGTCTTCATCACTTCCTCCACAACAAAGATTGCTTCTGATGTTGGACCCATAGCTCGTGAGTTCGCTCCATTGCTCCCCGATGTCGTACAAATGCTCCCCGATCTGACTGTCCTCCCCTTGCCATCGCTCGACCCCGAACAAGAGAAACGCCGCCTCTTCGCCACCCTGGCTCACTTCTTCCTGGATCAGGCTGAACACCATCCTTTGCTGTTGATTGTTGAGGACCTGCATTGGAGTGACGAGACCAGCCTGGAATTTCTCCATTACCTGGCGCGGCGCTGCTCTGCTCATCGCCTCCTTCTCATGCTGACCTACCGGAGTGACGAGGTTCAACCAGGCCTGAGCCATTTCCTGGCGCACCTGGACCGTGAACGTCTCGCCCAGGAATTCGCCCTCGCCCCCCTCACTCGCAGTGAGATGAGTGCCATGCTGCATGCGATCTTCGATCTTCGTCGCTCGGTGTACATGGTACCTCCCCTGGCGCAAGGCGAACTGCTGGATGCCATGTACACGTTGACTGAGGGCAATCCCTTTATCATCGAGGAACTGCTCAAATCGCTCATCGAGGCCGGGGACATTTTTGATGAGCAAGGTCGCTGGAAGCGCAAGCCGCTGAGCGAGTTGCACATCCCACGGAGCGTACAGGATGCCATGCAGCAGCGCACCGGTCATCTGAGTGAAGGAGCCAGGCAAGTGTTGAACCTGGCAGCCGTGGCCGGACGGCACTTCGATTTTGCCCTCCTGCAAGAGCTCACCCAACAAGACGAAGCGCAGCTCCTGCGGCTCATCAAGGAGTTGATGGCGGCCCAACTCGTTGTCGAGGAATCAGAAGAACGGTTCGCCTTCCGCCATGCGCTCACGCGAGAGGCCATCTATAGCGAACTACTGGCACGAGAGCGGAAAACGCTGCACCGCACGATTGCCGAGACCTTCGAGCGTCTCTATGCATCGATGCTCGAGGCGCACCTGGCAGATCTCGCCTCCCATTTTTCTGAAGCGGGGGCGTGGGAGAAAGCGCTGGAGTATGGCCAACGTGCGGGCGAACAGGCGCAGGCCCTCTATGCACCGCAGGCCGCCACTCTCCACTTCACGCGGGCGCTCGATGCCGCAAGTCATGTGTCTCTTACGCCTCCTGCAAGCTTGTATCGTGCGCGTGGGCTGGCCTACGAAACCCTCGGAGAATTTGAGCGGGCGCGTACTGATCATGAGACCGCGCTTCAGCTGGCCCACGAAGCTTCCGATCGCCACGGGGAATGGCAGGCGTTGATCGACTTAGGCTTTCTGTGGGCGGGGCGCGCTTACGCACAGACCGGGGACTATTACAAGCAGGCACTGGCACTGGCACGCACCATGGACGATCCGGCAACCCAGGCCCACAGCCTCAACCGCCTGGGCAACTGGTACCTGAATGTCGAGCAACCGCATGAAGCGCTGCGCTGCCATCAGGAGGCGCTGGCTACCTTTCAAGCGCTCTCCGATCGGCGCGGCAAGGCTTCGACACTGGACCTTCTCGGAATGGCGAGTTTACTGAGCGGCGACCTGGTGCAAAGCGCAGCGTATTATGAGCAAGCCATCGCGCTCTTGCGTGAGCTGGACGAGCGCAAGCGTTTGCCTAACAGTCTGGCCACCCTGATGTTGTGTGGAGGCAATTATCAGACCGAGACGCTCGTCCCAGCGGCGGGAGGTTTCGCCGAGTCGCTTCATCAAGGCGAGCTCGCATTGAAGATCGCAGGCGAGATTGGCCAGCGCTCTGATGAAGCCTACACCCTGATTCACATGGCCATGTGCCTGGGCCCACGGGGTGAGTACGCACGTGCCTTGGAGGTGGCACAGTGTGGTCTTGCCATCGCCGAAGAGATCGAGCATCGCCAGTGGATGACGGCCGGACACCGGGCATTGGGAGCACTCTATCTCGATCTGCCCGCACTCTCAGAGGCACAGCAGCACTTGGAGCAAGCGCTCGCACTCGCACAGGAGGTCGGCTCACGCTACTGGACCCGCATTGCATCCGGGTTCCTTGCTCTCGTCTCTCTTGCACAACACGATGTGACGCGGGCCGAATCCCTCCTCAACGCCGCGCTCGGGCCTGATGATCCCACCCAAACGGTCGGGCAGCGGATCGTCTGGTACGCGCGTGCAGAACTCGCACTTGCCCGCAACGATCCACCTCTTGCCTTGCACATCACCGATCAACTGCTCTCATCCGCCGTCGGCCTCTCGAGTGAGTCGAGTATTCCCCGCCTCTCGAAATTGCGTGGGGAGGCACTCACCAAACTGAAGCAAGGAGCAGAAGCTGAAACGATCCTCCAAAATGCACGAGCGACAGCACTCAAGCAGGGCCTGCGACCATTGCTGTGGCGTATTTCCCTGACCCAGGGCAAACTCGCTCACTCCCAGCGCAGATACGAAGAAGCTGAACGACGATTTGCCGAGGCCCTGGAAATGCTAGAGGACCTTGCGAGCAGTTTACCAGACCAGACATTACACCAGCACTTTCTGCAACACGCGCAGGCACTGTTCCCTCGCACACGGCAACCCTCTCCACATCGTCTGACGAAAAAGACCTTCGAGGGATTGACCCAACGCGAACGTGCGGTGGCCGCCTTGATCTCCCGGGGCAAGTCGAATCGCGAGATTGCTGATGAGCTGGTCGTCGCACCACGCACGATTGAAACGCACATCAGCAGTATTCTGTCAAAGCTTGGCTTTACCTCACGAACCCAGATCGCGCTATGGGCTACGGAAAAAGCACTCTCGAACGACGCGATGTAACGGCTGTGTCGCTTGGACCTTGCTCAAAATCTGCGTGTTTCTACGCATTTTCCTCCACCCTGCTCTCCACTGCTCGCGCAAAATTTCGATGTTTTCCACGATGAAAAACCGGCACTTTTCAGGCACACTAGTGGTGGAAGAGTACCGATCGGTTGTTGGCGCGAAGACGCGCATGCCGGAGCGACCGGTCACACATCACGGCGGAAGAGAAAGAAAGGAGGTCATCAGAAGCGAGAAGCTCCACCGATTTCAAGAAGTCATAACTACGACGGATCATCATTTAAGCGCACAC
>WNEZ01009027.1_pt1 | contig 21250 bp, 23 predicted proteins | sample 5400521 | NCBI WGS metagenome assembly WNEZ01 (sample SAMN13153339, study PRJNA577476) | soil metagenome | isolation source: 120 cm saprolite under Douglas fir tree site 2 hole 1 replicate 1 | place: USA:California | collected 2015-04-18 | reverse complement strand
GTGCAGTTGGTCGCGACCGCGCACGGCAACTCGCTGGAGAACCTGCTCGTCAACCCAACCCTCAACGACCTCCTCGGCGGCATTCAGACCGTGACCCTCTCGGATGAGGAGGCGCGACGCCGCGGGACGCAGAAGTCCGTGCTCGAACGCAAGTCGCCCCCCACCTTCGACGTGCTGGTCGAGATTCACGACCGCGATCGTCTGGCGATCCATCAGCCGTTGGCGGAGGTGGTCGACGCGGCCTTGCGCGGGACGCTCAAACCGCCGCAGATGCGGATCCGTGGCGCCGACGGCGCGATCGTGGCCCGGATCGCCGAAGCGGCGCCGATGCGAACGGCAGCCGTGCGCGAGCCACTCGAAGCGCCCCGGTCGCGCAGCCTCCACGAGACGGTGTCGGTCTTTCCGTATGGCGTCAGCCGCAACTACCTCGAGCAGGCGATCAACGAGCTCAAGGTTCCGATCCGCATCCAGAACCACATCGAGGAGGCGGACTTGATCGTCACGCTGAAGAATTACTACCGGCGTAAGGACTCTCCGCTCAAGGAGGCCGAGGCCGACGGCATCCCGATCCAGGTGCTGAAGAGCAACACCATCACCCAGATCAAGAATGCGCTCAGCCGCGTCTACCAGCTGGACACGCCCGATCCGACGGAGTCGGCATTGCAGGAGACGCTGGAGGGCATCAGCCGGGCAAAGGCGACCAATTCAATGGTCGAGCTGTCACCGCAAAACGCCTACGTTCGCTTACGTCAGGGTCGCGGGATTCCCGCACGGAACTCGTTCGTCAGGGTCGCGGGATTCCCGCACGGAACTCGTTCGTCAGGGTCGCGGGATTCCCGCACGGAACTCGTTCGTCAGGGTCGCGGGATTCCCGCGTGTATAGTTCAGCGCAACGTGGAAACCGCGGGGAAGCCAGGCGGGTTCTTCATCAGCTTCGAGGGGCCGGAAGGCGGCGGGAAGTCGACCCAGATCCATCGCCTGGCCGCTTCATTGGCCGAGCAGGGTTATGTGGTGTGGGCCACCCGCGAACCGGGTGGCACCAGGGTGGGGGAGATGATCCGTCCCATCCTGCTGGGCCCGCAACGAACACGGATGACACCCTGGTCGGAGGCATTGCTGTTCACAGCGGCGCGGGCGCAGCACGTCGAGGAGGTGATCCGCCCGCGACTCACGCGTGGCGAGCTGGTGCTCTGCGATCGCTACGCCGACTCGACGTTCGCCTACCAGGGATACGGCCGCGGGCTCGACCTGGACATCCTCCGGCGGCTGCAAGCGCAGGCGACTGGTGGGCTTCAGCCGAACCTCACGATTTTGCTCAACCTGGCGATCGAGACGGGCCTGTCACGGATCCCTCGCCCCGCGCAGGATCGGCTGGATCGCGAGACGGCGACCTTTCACCAGCGCGTCCGCGCCGGTTACCAGGAGATGGCCGCGGCCGATCCGCGGCGCTGGCGAGAGGTTGATGCGGGGGCCGATGCGGACCAGGTCGCACAGCGGATCCTTGTGCTGGTGATCGACGCGCTGGCGCAGGCCGGCGTCCGTCCGGCGGAGCGGCGATCGGCATGAAGTTACTGATCGCCGTAGTGCACAGCGAAGACGCCTCCTCGACGATGGATGCCCTCAATGACCGAGGCATTTCGGTGACCCGTTTTGCCAGCTCCGGTGGATTCCTGCAGCACAAGAACGTGACCCTGATGACGGGCATCGACGACGATCGGATCGAAGAGGTCCTCGGGCTTATCAAAGAGAACTGCCGGACGCGCAGCGAGTTCATGAACCCGATGCCGCCGCTGGTCGAGCCGGGCGACTTTTTCGTCCCCTACCCGGTCGAGGTGCAGGTCGGCGGCGCGACCGTCTTCATCATGAACGTCGACCGCTTCGAAAAGCTCTAACCGCCAGAGGTCATGGAAGGGCCGACGGCGCGGCTCACGGCGATGGCCGAGGTCCTCCAAATTATTAGCCGGACATCGTTCGACCTGCGTGCCGTTCTGGAGGCGGTGATCGAACGGGCCAGCCGCCTGTGTCGCGCGCAGCAAGGCTTCATGTATCGGCTCGAAGGCGACTGGTATCGCCTCGATGTCGCATACAACATCACCCCCGAGTTCCTTGCCTTCACCCAACGCACTCCGATTCACGCCGGCAACCTCGGGACACTGGCTGGACGAGTCGGCCAGGCGCGGCGAGCGGTGCAAATTCCCGACGTCCTGCAGGATCCCGATTACACCTTCTGGGAAGCGCACCGCCTCGGCAAGTACCGAGCGATGCTAGGAGTTCCGCTGATCCGTGAGGAGAGGGTGCTCGGCGTCATCGTGTTGTGGCGCGCGGAGCCGGAGCCTTTCACCGACGAGGAGGCTCAACTGGTGACGATCTTTGCCGAGCAGGCTGTTATCGCTATCGAGCAGGCGCGCCGAACCCGCGAGCTGGCCGACGCCTTGGACCAGCAGACGGCGGCCGGCGAGGTTCTCGGGATCATCAACCAATCCATCTCGGACCTGCAGGCGGTGTTCCTGCCGCTTATCACGCGCGCTGTCCAGCTCTGCGGCGCGGACCACGGCGACATCATCAGGTTCGATCCGCAAACGAATGAGTATCTCGAGGCTGCTCACTTTGGCATCGGCGACGAGAATTACCTGCGTATCATTCGTGGCCGCATCTTCAACCCGGGACGCGAGAGTGGGATTGGGCGGACGATTCTGGAACGGGCCCCGGTTCAGATCGACGATGTGCTCGCTGACCCCGAGTACCACCTCCCGGACGTGCAACGCGCGGGCGACTATCGCTCGATCCTCGGAGTTCCGTTGCTTCGTCAGGGCTTTCCGATCGGAGTCATTGCCGTGTGGCGGCGGGAGGTGCGACCATTCTCGGACCGGGAAATCCGCATCCTGACGACGTTCGCCGAGCAGGCGGTGGTGGCGGTAGAAAATGTCCGCTTGGTGCGCGCCCTGCAGCGCCAGACCGAAGAGCTCTCGCGTTACGTGACGCCGCAAGTCGCATCGCTCATCGCCAGTGAGGAAGGTGAAGCGCTGCTGGCGGGGCACCGTCGCCTGATCACGGCGATGTTTTGCGACCTGCGCGGTTTCTCGACGTTCTCGGAGACCGCTGAGCCAGAGGAGGTGTTCAGCGTTCTGCGCGAGTACCAGGGTGGGATGGGCCAGTCGATCTCCCAGTACGGCGGCACGCTCGAGCACCTCGCCGGCGACGGCATCATGGTGTTCTTCAATGACCCAGTCTCCACCCCCGGATTCGAAGCGCAGACGGTTCGGTGCGCGGTTGGGATGAGGGAGCGCTTTCGTGAGCTGGCGGGCGGCTGGCGTCGCCGTGGATACGAGCTGGACCTTGGGATAGGGATCGCACTCGGCTATGCCACGCTGGGCCGGGTTGGATACGAAGGGCACTTCCAGTACAACGCCACCGGTAACGTCGTCATCCTTGCGTCTCGCTTGAGCGGAGAGGCAAAAGGCGGAGAGATCCTGATCAGCCAGCGGCTCTACGCCGCCGTTGAAGATCTCGTCGATGTCGAGCCGGTCCGGGACATCACGCTGAAGGGCTTTAGCCGACCGGTGTCAGCGACCAACGTGGTCGGGCTCAAACCGTGATCCCGGGGCTCGGGACCGCGCTCAACACCGGCGCGGTCCTCGCCGGCACGGCGGTCGGCCTCACGCTCGGACGCGTGATCCCCGCGAGTCTGCATCAGACCATCCGCGCCGCCATCGGTCTGTTCGTCGTCGTGATCGGTATCCAGATGGCCCTCAAGACGCATAACCCGCTGATCTTGCTGATCAGCGTGCTGCTCGGCGTCCTGATCGGTGAGCTGCTCCGGCTGGATGACGGTGTCCAGGCGATCGGCGCCTGGGCGGAGCGCCGGATGAGCCGCGGCGGCGAACCGGGGCGCGTCAGCCTGGCCTTCATCACGACCAGCCTGATCTTCTGCGTCGGTCCGCTCACGATTCTTGGCTCATTCCAGGACGGCACGCGTGGCGACATCACGCTACTCGCCATCAAGTCGACGCTCGACGGGGTCACCTCGATCGTGTTTGCGGCGACGCTAGGATGGGGCGTGATGCTGTCGGCCGTCAGCGTGCTGGTGGTCCAGGGAACCCTGACCCTTATCGCCTTCCTGGTTCACGCCGGCCTGTCTGACCTCGAAACCGCGGAGCTGACGGCGGCCGGCGGCATCGCCGTTCTCGGGATCGCGGTCGGCCTGCTGGAGCTGAAGGCGATCAAGGTCGCCAACTTCCTGCCGGCGCTGGTGGTGGCGCCGCTGCTGGCGGGCATCCTGCATGCCATGGGCGCGCTCTGACCGATAGACTTAGGCAACTCCATGGCGAGGTCTCAGGCGGGCGGCGGGCGGAGGGTCGACTGGTTCGCCGCCGGGCTGGGCCTGGTGCTCGCTGTGGTGATTCAGCTGGTGGGCGGCACACTGCTCTTCGGAAGCCACCGCGGCCAGCTGGTTTCCCAGGGGCTATTGACCTTTGGTGCCCTACTGGCCGGGGGGTTCCTCGCCGGTTTGATCGGACCGATCGGGGGCTCCACCTGGAATGGCGTCATCGTGGCCGTCGGTTTCATCGTGGTGGCGGAGCTCGCCGGGGCCATGGGTCCCGTGGGTCCACTGGGATCGGGCGGCCTCGATACCCTGGGGCTGGTCGTCGATGATGTCCTCGTTCTGAGTGGAGGCACGCTCGGGGGTCTGGCCGCCGGCGTCGTCCGGCGGCGCAACACGCGGTAACGAAAGAGCGGCTGCCCGCGTTCGATCAGCAGCTGACGTCGTCGAGGGCGGAACCGGATCATCGAAAAGGAAGTAAAGAGGATGCAGGTGGAGAACGGATCGGTCGAGGCGCTCGGATCGCGGATCGTGGAAAACGTCGGCCGTGTGCTGGTCGGCAAAGCAGCGGAGATCGAGCTCTGCATCATTGCGCTGCTGAGCCGCGGCCACATCCTCATCGAAGACGTGCCGGGCGTGGGCAAGACCATGCTGGCGAAATCCCTCGCCCGCTCTCTCGCCTGCGACTTCGAACGCCTGCAGTTCACCCCCGACCTGCTTCCGTCGGATGTCACGGGGGTCAGCATCTATAGCCCGTCGACGCAGCAATTCGAGTTTCGCCAGGGTCCGATCTTCACGCAGATCCTGCTCGCCGATGAGATCAACCGGGCGACGCCCAAGACCCAATCGGCGCTGCTGGAGGCGATGGAGGAGAAGCAGGTGACGGTCGACGGCACCACCTACCCACTCCCACTTCCCTTCCTGGTCCTGGCGACGCAGAACCCGGTCGAGTTCGCCGGCACCTTTCCGCTGCCGGAAGCACAGGTCGACCGCTTCCTGATGCGCGTCAACCTCGGCTACCTCGACGTCGCCCATGAGGTCCAGGTCCTGGATCGCTTTCAGCGGTCGTCACCGATCGACCAGCTCGAGCCGGTCGCGTCGGCCGACGAGCTGCTTGCCGGCCAGAGGGCGGTCCAGGAGATCTACGTCGACGATCAGCTGAAGGAGTACATCGCCCGCGTCACCCATCGCACTCGGTCGCACGCCGACGTCGGGCTGGGGGCGAGCTCACGTGGATCGCTGGGCCTGTTTCGCGCCGCACAGGCCCGGGCGGCCCTCGAGGGACGCGACTTCGTCACCCCGGATGACGTCAAGGGACTGGCACAACCAGTGCTCGCCCATCGCTTGATCCTCAAGGCCAATGCCGAGCTGCGCGGCCTCACACCCGCCAAAGTGTTGACCCAGATCCTGGAGACCGAGCCGGTGCCACCGCCGAATGTCGTCTCGCGCTTCGGACGGCGCGTGGCGAGCTAGCCGCAGAATTCCATGCGGCTGCCGCGCCTTCCCCTGGTCACGGCGCTCGCGCTCCTCTTTTTCTTTGCCTACATCACCGGGATCCGGCTGGCGTACAGCCTGCTCTACGCACTGATCCTGATCTTCGTCGTCAGCTATTTCTGGAGCCGGCTGGCCGCCGACAACCTCTCCGTCGTGCGCACCAGTCCTGAGGGGCAATACCAGGTGGGAGACCACTTCGAAGAGCAGTTCACGATTGAGAATCGGTCGTGGATCCCGGTCCCGCTCATCGAGCTGACGGATTTCTCCAACCTCCCGGGCTACGACCCGGGGCGCGTCTTCAGCTTGAAGGGCCGGCGCACGCGCCGCTGGACGTCGCGAGGTCAGTTCAAACAGCGCGGCCTCTTCACTTTTGGTCCCGTCGAGTTGCGCTACGGCGATCCCTTCGGCCTGTTCACCCGCTCGCTCCGAGTTGCGGGCAGCCGCTCCGTCGTGGTCTACCCGGTCGTGCGACCGGTCGGAGCGCTCGATGCGCTGGCCCCGAGCACCGCCGGCGACGAACAGCTCCGCGGGCGGGTGCTCGATATCCCCCCGAACGCGACCACGATCCGGGAGTACGTGCCGACCGACAGCGTGAAGCGCATCCACTGGGCCTCCTCCGCCCGGCTCGGCCGCCTGATGAGCCGCAGTTTCGAAACCCGCGAGGGCGGCGATGCCTGGATCGTGCTGGATCTGCAAGCTTCCCTCCATGCCGGCGAGGCACCGGAATCCACCCTCGAGTACGCCATGAGCATGGCGGCCTCCATCGCCGATGCGGCGTTGCGGCGCGGCGGCGCCATCGGGCTGGTGAGCAACGACAGCCGGCTCAGCGTGATCGAGGCCGCACGCGGCGAACAGCAGCAGAAGAAGCTCTTCGAGCACTTCACGCTGGCCCAGGCGGACGGCACCGTGTCGCTGGCCACGCTGCTCAACTCGCAGCGGCAGCAGTGGCGGCATCGCGGCGGGCTGATCGTGATCACGCCCTCCGCCGACGAGCGCTGGCTCGAGGCCCTGCTCGACCTGGGGGTACGCGGCCAGCGCAGCCTGGTCGTCTACCTCGATCCACGCGGCTTTGGCGGCACCCAGCCGTCGCTGGCGCCGGCCGGTCGCTGGCGGCAGGCGGTCAACTGGTGGATCATCCGTGGGGCTGGCGAGCTGGATCTCGCTCCGGAGAAACGGGTTGCCGCAAGTTAACCCCGGGACGATTCTGCTGCTGGCTGCGGCCGCGATTGCCGGCGCCTGGGCCGCCGGTCTGTTCCGGCCGCACTATGAGGATGGTCGCCTCAGCCTTCGGGTCTTTCATGCCGGCCGGGTGCTCGCAAGCTTTGATCTCCGCGACACCGGGCTGTTGCTGTTCCTGGCGCTGGTGATGGGCTGGGCGGTGGCGGCGGCGGTCGAGCGCTCCGGCTGGGTGCCCGACACGGAAGGGCGGCTGGTACCGGCCCTGGCGATCACCATGTTGCTCGGATGGACCGTCACCCGATCAGACCAACCTGCTGCTCCTGATGGGCTTGCTGCTGATGTTCGCTCTCACCGGCCTGTGGACCAGCTGGTGGATCTTTCGCCGGCGCAATGGGCTCGTGGCGCTTCTGCCCACCGGCACCATCCTGGCGGTGGAGATCATCAACGACACCATCCCGGGCCCGGTCTTCTTCACCGTCGTCTGGCTGGCCGCGGCGGCCTCGGTCCTGCTGCGGCTCAACTTCGTCGCCCAAAAAGAGGGATGGCGGACGCGACGCGTGCCGCACGCGGCGGACACGGGCTGGACGTTTGGTGAGGTCGGCATCGAGGCAACCGTCGCCATTCTCGCGATTGCCTTTCTCATCCTGCCCCCGCTCAGCAGCGCCGACATCAGCGCCGTGCTGATCCCCGGGGTCACGCACGCGGACTCCTTTCACCCATTCGGGCTCGGGAGCGGATCACAATCGGGTGCGACCGGGTCGGTCGGCTACAGCGAGACGGTCCGGCCCGGCGCCCAGCTGACCGCGAAATCGAAGACCGTGATGCAGGTGACCGGTGATAGCCCCACCTTTTATCCCTACTGGCGTGGCATCGCGCTCGCCGGCTGGGATGGCATCCAATGGTACGAGCTCCCCTCCACGCGGGACGTGCCAGTGCGCCAGCAACCCCTGCTCGCCGCGCACGCGACATTGCCACGCGATGACCTGCCGGCGAGCCAGCGCCTCCAGGTGGTGCACACCACCTTCCACGTGCTGATTCCGCCCGAGCAGACCCTGAACACCGTCTTCAGCGCAGGGGAGATCATCTCGGTCGATAACCAACCGACCAGGGTGCGCGGGATCATGACCACGGTGGGTACACCGCCCAACGGCCCCACTCCGGCCCTTGTGAACGTCGCCGGCGACAGCGCTCCGACCGCCCTCTTCGACACCGTTGACAAAATCCTGTTCGCGAAACGGCTGCAGCCGCCATACACCTATTCGGTCACTGAGGCGATTCCCAACGTCGACGTCCAGGACCTGCAGAGCGCCGGCACCGACTATCCCGTCTGGGTCGCACCGTACACGAGTGTCTACCAGAACGGCCGGGTCGCTCAGGGCATCGGGCGCGACTCCGAAATCGCCGCGCTTGCCCTATCGATCGTTCGTGCCGCGGGGGCGACGTCGCCGTACGACCAGGCGAAGGCCATCGAATCGTGGTTCATCGAGAAGGGACGTTTCACCTATACCTTGAGTCCGCCGAAGGCGCCGCTTGGGGTGCGGCCGCTCGACTACTTCCTCTTCGACTCGAAAAAGGGGTTTTGCCAGGACTTTTCAACCGCGATGAACGTCATGCTTCGCACCCTGGGCATTCCCAGCCGGCAAATGAGCGGCTTCAGCGCCGGAGTCCTCGACGATAAGACCCGGCAGCACTTCGTCAACGCCGTCGAAGCGCACAGCTGGGTCGAGGTATTCTTCCCCGGTTACGGCTGGATTCCGTTCGAGCCCACCCCGGACGGGACGAACTCGCCGATCAATCGCCCGCAAACGCGGGACCAGCTCGCTGCCGCCGCACCCGGCAGCGCGGACACGTCTTCGTCCATCCGGCCAAACCTCAGGGAGCCGGAGGGGGTGGCGCCCAGCGGGACCACCCAGGGGCCCTTCTCCGACATCTGGCGGCCGGTGCTGATCGTGGCCGGCGGCCTGCTGCTCGTTCTGATCATCGCCGTCCTGGCGGCGCTCCGCTGGCTGCTGGCGGCCCGCGACGTGCCCCGCATCTGGCGTCGCCTGCTCTTCCTTGGCGATCGGCTGCGGATCCCTCGGCATCTGGGCGATACGCCGGAGGAGTTCGGCGGGCGGCTGGCCGCCTCGCTGCCACCCCTCGACGAAGAGGTCCGGCGACTCGCGACGCTGTACACCCGCGCCAGCTTTCGCCGGGGCGGACTGCGCGCCGAGGAGCTCGCGGAGGCGCGTCAGGCCTGGAGCCGCATTCGTGGCAGCTACCCGGGGCTGGTGGCGAAAGCCTGGCGCGATGCCCTGCGCCAGGGCCGCGTGCTCAAAGAGGAAGATGCAACGTCAGGAAGTCGCGCGCCATCACGGCGCCGCTGACCGATCCGTTGCTGCCCCGGTGGGTGATGATGAACCGTGTCGATGGATGCCGCTCCATCAGGCCCTCCACGTCCTTGCGCCCCAGGTGCATGCTGCCGCCGGCCTCTTCGTCGTAGGTCATTTCCGTGATCATGTGATCGGAGGCGGCCACCAGCGCCTCGAGCTCGTCTGACATCTCGGCGTCGCCGCTGTAACCGAGACGGACGCCGTCGCGCACCATCGTGAAGCCCAGGCAGTCGAGCCGGCTCGCGTGCCGCATTCGGTAGGCCCGGGCCCGGCTTCCATCGACCTCGAAGGCATCCCCGCCGGAGAGCTCGTGCACCGTCAGTTGCAGCCGCTCCCAGCTGTAGTGGCGCATCTCCTCACCCCAGGCAAAGTCGAGCAGCCGTTCGAGGTAGGAGGTGGTGCCCGTGGGACCGAAGACTTTGAGGGGCGGCGATTCCTCGTGATGCAGCACCCGGCCCAGGATCAGCCAGGCGATGCCGAAGGTATGGTCGGCGTGAAAATGGCTCAACATCACCGCGCGGGGCTCGTCGAGCGACACGCCGGCTTTTGGCAGGTGGACCGTGAGTGGGATTCGCCGCATTAGAGTTCGTGAGGGTCGCGGGATTCCCCGCATTAGAGTTCGTGAGGGTCGCGGGATTTCCCGCGTGTGTACAGTGCAAATGATGAGTACCGTGGAGAAAGTGCGGCTCACGCAGTGGTCGCACGGAGCGGGTTGAGCCTGCAAGATCGGTCCTGAGGACCTGGCTCAGGTCTTGAGCCACTTGCCCCAACGGCTTGACAACCCCGACGTCCTGGTAGGGCAGGAGACCGGCGACGACGCCGCGGTCTACCGGCTCCGGCCGGACCTTGCCCTGGTGGTCACCACCGATTTCTTCACGCCCATCGTCGATGACGCCTATACCTTCGGGGCGATCGCCGCCGCCAACGCGCTGAGCGACATCTATGCGATGGGCGCGCAGCCGTTGATGGCGGTCAACCTTGTCGCCTTTCCGATCAAGGAGCTGGGGCCGGAGTTACTCGCTGACATCTTGCGGGGCGGGCTGGACAAAGTCCGCGAGGCGGGCATCGACATTCTGGGCGGTCACAGCATCGACGACCGTGAGCCAAAGTACGGGCTCGCCGTGACCGGCACCGTCCACCCCGACCGCGTGCGGCGCAATCGCGGCGGCATGCCGGGCGACCGGTTGGTGCTGACCAAGCCGCTGGGTACGGGCGTCATCACGACGGCGATCAAGCACCAGGTGGCGCCGCCGGCCTCCGCCGCGGCGGCCATCGCGGGGATGCTGCGGCTGAACCGCGACGCCGCCGATGCGATGGCGACGGTGGACGTGCACGCCGCCACCGACGTCACCGGCTTCGGACTGCTCGGCCATCTGCACTACCTGGCCCGGGCCTCGGGCCTCGCCGCCCGCGTCGACGCGGCGTCGGTTCCATTTCTCCCGGACGCCGAGATGCTGGCCGACGCCGGCGAGGTGCCCGGCGGCACCCGATCGAACGAGCGCTTTCTGGCATCCCGCGTCCGCTGGCCGGCGCAGCTGCCGGCCGCGCGCCAGGTCCTGCTCTGCGACGCCCAGACCTCCGGCGGCCTGTTGATGGCCGTCCCGGAGAATGATCTGGAGGCCTTGCTCGCGGCACTGGAGGTAAGGAATGTGGCCGGCTCGGTGGTCGGTGAGCTTAGTGAGGGTACCGCCGGCTCGATCCTCGTCATCTGACCGAAACGGGCCGAAGACAGCCCCGCGACAACGTTGTCGCAGGCGTGGCACGCCAATATGCCAGCCACCCAACCGCGCGTATTAGAAGGTGACGATGCGTGAACTCATCGCGAGTCGCCGGCCGCGTGTTGATCTCGGCACCGCCCATAATGGCACCCAATGCGCGCAATGGGAAAGGCGGCGTCCGACGACGATCGCCCACTCATCGAGCGGGTGCGTAAAGGGGACCAGGACGCCGTCCGCACGCTCTATGAGCGCTACTTCGACCGTATCTACAACTACGTCTACGCCCGCCTCGGGCGGGTGGAGGACGCGGAGGATCTTGCCATCGACACCATGACCCGAAGCCTCACCCGCCTCGACCTCTTCCAGGACCAGGGCGTTGCCTTCTCCTCCTGGGTCTATCGGATCGCGCACAACGCCACCATCGATCACTACCGCCGGCACGGCAAGGTGACGCTCGTTTCGCTGGAGAACGCGCCAATGCCGGAGTCGGCCGATCCCTCCGAGCTGGCGGTGGAGGCACTCTCGAACCAGGATCTGCGGGCCGCGCTCCGCGACCTGACGGACGAGCAGCAGCAAGTCCTGATCCTGCGGTTCTTTCAGGACCTGAGTGCCGCCCAGGTAGCCGGCATCATGGGTAAGTCGGTGGGCGCCGTGCAGGCACTGCAACACCGCGCACTGGGTTCTATGGAGCGCGCCCTCAAGGGGAGGGAACCCAATTGAGCTCGGAACTCGAGCGGCTGGAGCGGCTGGCCGAACGGCTTCGGGCCGTCGATACCGCCACGCCATCGCCCAATGCCAAGATCCGAGGCTGGAACCTGGTACTGGCCGCTGTGGAGCAGTCGGCGACCGTGCGGTCGCGCGCCCACCCGGTGCGGCGCCTGGTCCTGGCCGCGGTTGCCGCGGCCGTGCTGGTCGTGGTCGGGGCCGTCGCGGCATCCGCCGACAGCCTCCCGGATTCGGCCTTTTACCCACTGAAGGGCGTCCTGGAGAGCGCGCGTGGAGCGCTCACCTTCGGCGCCTCGGATCAGCTCACCTTCCACCTCGACCTCGCCCGGACCCGGCTGACCGAGGCAGAGGCGATGTTCGCTCGCCATCGGGTGGATCTCGCCGAGCAGGCGCTCAGCGCGATGAACGAACAGCTCAACGATGCCGCGCTCGTGGTCCAGGCTGAGAAGCAGAGCGACGCGGCGGCCGGAACTGCCCTCGAGAACCGTCTGCAGCAGGCAATTACCACGCACGACGCGCAGCTTGCCGGCCTTCAGGGCCAGGTGACGAACCCGAGTGCCGTGAACGCCATCATGCAAGCGCGCGACCGGGCCGCTCAGTCGCTGCAGACCGCCGACAAGCCGGCAGGCGCCAACGGCAACGCCGGCGCCACGCCCCACCCGACTCCGAAGCATTAACCATTCCGTGCCAGCCCGTTAGCATGGCTCCGAAGACCCGCCGTCGCGCTGTTCTGACAGCGGGCGGGATCGCGTTGCTCGTCATCGTTGCTGATCAGGTCAGCAAGGCCTGGGCCCAGGCATCGCTCCAAGTGGGCCATGAGATCACGGTCATCCCCGGCTGGCTCTGGTTCCGACTCACCAGCAACTCCGGCGCCAGCCTCGGCCTCCTCAGCGGCCATAACCTGCTCTTTACTGCGGTGTCCGCGCTCGTGGTCGTCGCGGTCGCGGCCATCGTGCTGCGGGGCGCACTCGGCGTGCTCGGTGCCGCAGCCCTCGGCGCGGTCGCCGGAGGAGCCACCAGCAACCTCGTCGACCGCGTGCGCCTGGGTAGCGTCACCGACTTTATCGAGGTCCACCTCTGGCCGACCGACTTCAACCTGGCGGATGCGGCTATCCGCCTCGGGGTCGTCGTCTTCGTGCTGACGCTGTTGTTCGACCGGCGTTGGCGCTCGCGGCCGGACCGCGAGCGCCGTGCTACGAGCTAGTTGCCCGCGGCGATCTTCATGTCCCGGTCGTAGGCGTCCATCAACGGCTGGTAGAGCGCTTTGATCTGGGCCTCGATGCCCGTTGCGTCGTACTTGCTCAGTGTGTTCGAATCGGCTTCGACCGCCGCCGCGTATTTTTGAGTCCCGGCAGCATCGTTCGCCTGAACCGCCGTAACCAGCCCCTGGATGTCGTTCAGCATCTGCTGGATTGCCTTGAGTGTCGGACCGAGATCCGCCGGGATGGCTGGCGGCTGAGCCAGGTCGATGGCTTTCTGGATGCTGGCACCCGTGCCTGGTAACTGCGCCTTGATGCCGGCGAGGTCCTCTGCCGTCGCCGCCTTTCCAATTGCCTCAAAGCCGGCGACCGCGTCCAGGAAGGGGTCGATGAAGCCGAGCTCACTCGTAAACAGGTCGATGCCTTTCTGCGCCGAGTTCAGCGCGGACAACGCGGCATCGACTCGCTGACGATGCCGGTCGAGGGTTGCCTGCTCGGGGAGTGTCAGGAAAGAACTCTTCAGCTCGGGGCGAACATGTTGCAGCGCCGTCCGGTCACTTAGAACCAGGGCCTGCCAGTTCGAGAGCTTCTGCTTTTCGGTTGCCACAGCGGTCTTCGCGGCGGGGACGTCGGGGTTGTCGGATTTGAGATCGATGCCTTTGAACGGATCGTTGCTGAAGGTGTCGGCCATCTCATTGTTGTGGCTGACCGCCGTGTGCAGCGCGGTGTCGGCCCGCGCAACTGGGCCGCTTGCCGCTGCGGCGCCACCAAGGACGTAGCCGATGATCAGCAGGAAGACCACTGCGATCGCTCCGATGATCAGCCACCGCCGAGCCGACCCACGCCGCGGGACGTCCGGCCCTGGGGTTGGCGTCGGGGCCTGGGCTGGCTCCCCGGCCGTCGGTGTCTTTAGTCCTGGCGTCGATGCGGCGAGTGGCCCGTCTGCCTCTGTCACGGTGTACCCTCCCTGGCCTCTAGCGGGCCAATTTCCCGCTCCCAGACTCACGCTAAATCCCAGCGGTGTCAATAGCCATTCGGTCCGATCAGCCTTGTCAGCCTCGGGACCGCGAGTTAGGCTTGAGGCCAGGAGGAAGCACCCAAGAGTGGATCGCCTGCCTGCGCAGGCTCGGGAGTCGGACCCGATCGTGCAGACGAGCCATGTCCGCGAGATGGCCGCCAATCTGCTGCTCGGGCGCGCCTTGCAGATGCTGGAGGCGGCCGGTGGCATGGTCGTCTTCTGGGACGCTGACGGCCGCTGGAATCGGGACAGCTTTGCCCTGCCCGGCCAGCCCGACCGCCTCGAGGAGCTGGCGCCCGTCCTCGAGGCGCTGCTCGAGTGGACGCTGTACAGCGAGAAACCGGTGGTGATCCACGACCTGCGGCAGAGTCGCTGGTCCAGGCACCTGCTTCACGGCGCCGCCCCACCGGCCGGCGCGGCGGCGGCGACGCCATTGGCGCAGCGCGGCGCGATCTGGGGCGCGGTTGCCGTCTACCGGCCCGAGACGGTCGCCGCGGGGATGGACCTGCTCGGGCCGCTAGCCGAGCTAGCCACGGAGCCCCTGAGCTCGCTCGGCTCGGGCCGGCCGGAAGGCGTCGGTTGATAACCGTCTCCCCGCTTCTTCACGCCGGAGCGGGGCCCCTATCATGAGCGCCGATGCGAGCTGATCAATCGGCGCGCCGGCTGGCCGCCCTACGGGGGCGCCTGGTTGACCTCGAATTGGACGGCATGGTCGTCACGAGCCCAGAGAACATTCGGTATCTCTCCGGCTTCAGCGGCAGCCTCGGGTACCTGGTCATCGGTCGTACCGATGCGGAGATCCTGGGCGATAGCCGGTACTGGATACAGATGGAAGCCGAAGCACCGAGATTCACCCTCGTACGATCGGGGCCGTCGCACGGTCTCTGGGCGCTGGTCGCGGAGCGGCTCAAGGCACTGGGGCTGCAGCGGGTCGGCTTCGAGTCCCAGCATCTGACGTTCGATCAGCACCAGCGACTTTCGGCCAGTCTCCCACCCGAGCGGACACTCGTGGCCACCACGGGCCTGGTCGAGGAGCTTCGGATCATCAAGAGCGCCGACGAGGTCGAGCTGCTGCGGGCGGTGAGCTCGATCGCCGGACGTGCCTTTGATCGGGTTCGCGCGGCCATCCGGCCGGGGCTGCGTGAGCGGGATGTCGCCTTCCTGCTGGAGCAGACCTTCCGCGAGCTGGGGGCGGACGGTCCCGCCTTCGACACCATCGTCGCCGCAGGGGAACGGGGTGCCCTGCCGCACGGCCGCGCCTCGGACCGCGTCCTGGAGCGAGGGGACATGGTGGTGGTCGACTTCGGCGCGACCGCCGCCGGCTACCGCAGCGACACCACCCGAACGATCGTGCTCGGTGAGCCGACCACCGAGCAAGCCCGCGTGATCGAGGCGGTGCGCCAGGCGCAGCTCTCCTCGATGGCCATGATGAAACCGGGAGTGGCTGCGGACGCCATCGACCGGCGGGCCCGCGAGGTGCTCGCCGGCGAGGAGCACGCCTTCGGCCACGGCCTGGGCCACGGGATCGGATTGCAGGTGCACGAGCGGCCCTTTCTATCGCCCACCGATCACACAGCGTTGCGGGCCGGCATGGTCATCACCAACGAGCCTGGCATCTACATCCCGGGCTGGGGAGGGGTTCGCCTCGAGGAAATGGTACTCATCACTGAGACGGGCCAGGAGGTGCTGACGTCGGCCTCCTGGGAGATTGGCGTCGGATGACGCCGGCCGAGGCGCTGCGCGAAAAGCTCGCCGTCTCGGTCTTTCCCGATGATCTCTTCGGTGAGAACTGCTACCTGATCCGGCGCCGCGACACCATGTCCGCACTCGCCGTCGACCCGGGACTGCAGGCCGATCGCGTGCTGGAGCGGCTTCGCCAGGAGCGGCTGACCCTGGAGCGGATCCTCGTAACCCACGGACACATCGACCACGTCGGCGGTGTACCCGCGCTGCATCGGGAAACCGGTGCGCCGATCGCCATGCACCCGGATGACCTGGCCATCCTCGACTGGGATCGGTTCGCCCAGCTGCCCTTCGTGCCTTCCGGCTTCGGCCCGTTCGACATCGACACCCGGCTGGCGCACGATACGACCCTGTCGTTCCAGGACGTTAGCCTCCGGGTTCTCCACACGGCAGGCCACACGCAGGGATCGGTCTGCTTTCTCTTCGGGCTGGACTGCTTTTCCGGTGACACCCTGTTCCAGCGCGGCATTGGCCGGACTGACCTGCCCGGTGGGGACACGCAGAAGATCGTCTTCAGCATCCGCAACGTGCTCTACCGCCTGCCAAAAAAGACCGTGGTCTACCCGGGGCATGGGCCCTCGACGACCATCGAGGAAGAGATGCTATTGAATCCCTTCGTCCCGGCCGATCGCTGAATGCGGATCGCCTCGCTGCTACCCAGCGCGACCGAGATCGTCTGTTCGCTCGGCATGGAAGAGGAGCTGGTGGCGGTCACGCACGAGTGCGATTACCCGGAGTCGGTCCGGGCCAAGCCGGTGCTGACCCGAAGTGTGCTATCCGGGACGAGCAGCGAGATCGATCGCCACATTCGAGAGGTCGTGCACCAGGGGAGCAGCATCTACGCGCTGGACGCCGATCTTCTGGCGGCGCTGCAACCCGACGTGATCCTGACGCAGGAGCTCTGCGAGGTCTGCGCCGTCTCGTATCCGATCGTGGAGCGGGCCGCTCGCCGGCTCGGCTCGTCGCCCCAGCTCGTCTCGCTCGAGCCGGAGAGCCTCGAGGACGTCTTCCAGAACATTCTTTTCGTCGGCCGCCTGGTCGGCCGCCATGATGCCGCGGAGGTAGTCTGCGATTCCCTTCGGCGGCGAATCGCGACGGTCGAGCAGCGCGTCGCCGGGCGGCCGCGGCGAACGGTGGTGTGCCTCGAATGGGTCGACCCTCCCTTCAACTGCGGTCACTGGACGCCGGAGCTGGTCAGCATCGCCGGTGGTGACGAGCTGTTGGGCGTTGCGCGTCAGCCGGCCCGTGCGGTCGATTGGCAGCAGGTGATCGACGCCGCTCCCCAGGTCGTGGTGGTCATGGCCTGCGGCTTTTCCCTCGAGCGCAGCCGGCGCGAGGTCGAGGCGGCACGCGGCCGCTTCGACGCGCTCCGAGCCGACATCTGGGTGGTCGACGGCAACGCCTTCTTCAGCCGGCCCGGTCCGCGCCTGGTTGATAGCGTGGAGATCATGGCGGGCATCCTTCACCCTGGCGCGGTGGATCCGCCGCCGCCCGTCACGGCCCGGCGCCTTGAGAGAGCCAGCGCCCCAAGGAGCTAGCCGCCGAAGGCGAAGCGAAGGAACACGGCCGCGATCAGGATTAACAGAATACCGCCGCCGAGCAGGAGGAGGAGCGCGGCGAGCGTGAAGCCGATCGCGCGGCCGAACGCGAGTCGCAACTCCTCCTCGAGGGCGGGGTCGTCGCTGGCATCACTCATCTGAGTGACAATCTCGCCGCCCTTTCCACGCCGGGGGCGGCTGATGCCGCAGCCGGGAACGGACCACGTGGAGGACCCAAATCGGACAGCGTCCAGCGGTCGACGGTTGCCAGGCCGGCCACGAGCTGCTGCACCAGGGCCGCCGAGGGCGCGCGCCGGTCGTAGACCCCGATCTTCTCCGACCGCAGCCGGCGCGTCCGCGTCGCGCGGTCGTCGAGCCACCAGGTGACGCTGACGTCGAGCACGTGGCCGGTGCGTTCCCGGTAGCTGATGGTGAGGACGGCCTCGCCGCCCAGGCGGCGCGCAAAACGAAGCTCCCAGCCGGGCTTGCCGCGGCGGTAGCGATCGATCAGCAGGTCGTGCTCGCGGGCAAACGTCTCGATCGCCGGTGCCACGGCGCGGAAGGCGTCGACGATTTGGGTGGGGATGGGCGAAAGCCGGGCCATTGGCGCCACGGTGCGAATTCTAGGTGAGGCTCGCGGAATTCCCGAAGGTACAGTTGATGGCGTGGACCACCAGGTGAGGGATGTCGCGGAAAAGATCCTGACGTCGGCCCGGACGATTGCCGTCGTCGGCCTCAGCCCCGACCCGCGCCGTCCGAGCCACGGCGTCGCTCGCTACTTGCAGCGCGCGGGCTACCGCATCATCCCGGTCAATCCCAACGTCGACGAGGTGCTGGGTGAGCGTGCCTATCCGGGCTTGCGGCAGATCCCGCAGGCCGTCGACGTCGTCGAGGTCTTTCGGCGGTCGGAGTTCGTGGGACCGATCGTGGACGACGCCATCGCGATCAAGGCGGGCGCGGTCTGGCTCCAGGACGGCGTCGTCGATGAGGACGCCGCCGCGCGGGCGCGCGCGTCGGGTCTGGACGTGGTCATGGACGATTGCATGATGCGCCGCCACGCCCAGCGCCGCCACTAATATCACCCTCCCCGTCCGGGGGAGGGCAGCGTGGGGGCTATTCCCGATGCGCCCGCAGGCGCGCCTCGGCGATCTCCTCGGCGGCGCGACGGTTCGAGACCGCGTGGCGTTGCGCCCGCTCGAGGAGCTCGCGCGTCGTGCTGCGCAGCTGGCGACTGGTTACCCTGAAGATCGAATCGAGATTTGGCTCGAGGCGCTTTTCCAGCAGGCCGCAGAAGAGAAAGGCGGCGGCGGCATTGGCGACGAAGTCCGGCAGGATCGTGATCCCGCGATGCTCCAATTGCCCTTCCGCCTCCGCCGTCACGGGGTTGTTCGCGGCTTCGACCAGCAGGCGGCAGTCGATGCCGGCCACTGTGATGCGGGCCCCGGCCCGGTCCAGGTAACGAGCCGCCGCGCCCCCGACGTTGCCGAATCCCTGCAGAGCGACCGTCGCGCCGTTCAGCTGTAGCCCGAGCACCTCGGCGGCCTCCGTCGTGCATTCGGCGACGCCGTAGCCGGCGATCAACTCGGTGATGGGAATCCCTTCGCTGGTCAGCGCCAGCGCCTGCTTGACGCGGCTCAACCCGGCGCCCCCTTCGGCCTTGAACCCCGCCTGGAGGGGGTGCGTCAGGCCGGCCAGCTGGCAGGCGGCGATGATGTCGTCCTCGCGGGTGCCCAGGTCGGCCCCGGTCGCGTAGCGCTCGGCGATGAAGGGGCGAATCGCCTCGATGAAGCCACGCAGCACCGCGGGCGCTTCCGCGGAAGCCGGATCGCAGTCAATCCCTGACTTTGCGCCGCCGTATGGGATGTCGAGGACGGCCATTTTGTGGGACATGGTGCGTGCGAGTTGGCTGACCTCGTCAACGGTGACGCCCGGACGCATGCGGATGCCGCCGGAGCACATCCCGCCAACCAGGCGATCGATGACGAACCAGCCGCGGGCGCCGGTGGCTGGATCGTGCCACTCACTCACCATTAATGGCGTCAGCGGCGGCACGCTCAGAAGACACGACCTCCGAGCGGGACGTCGAGGCCGGGCTCGAGGAGCACCACGGCGCCGCCCGGGTCGGGCACACCCAGGACCAGCACCTCGGAACGAACCGGACCAATCTGCCGAGCCGGAAAGTTGACGACGGCGATGACCAGCTTGCCGCGCAGTTCCTCAGGGCGGTAGTGCACCGTCAGTTGGGCGCTGGAGCGTCGGACGCCAAGCGGCCCGAAATCGATGCGAAGCTTGTAGGCCGGTTTGCGGGCCTCCGGAAAGGGCTCGGCCTGGAGGACCCGGCCGACGCGCATATCGACCCGCTCGAAGTCGGAGACATCAATGGTGGTCGCCTCGGCCAACATGCCTAGTGTAGTGTGCCCAAGGTATGCCGCTCACGCCGCAGGAGATGCGAGCGCTGTATCCGATCACGCGCCGCTACGCATATCTCGATCACGCGGCGATCGCTCCGCTGGCGACCCCGGTGCGCTCCACGGTGGAGGTGTTCCTCGGCCGCATGACAGAGGAACCCTTCGACCGCGCTCACTGGGAACGGTTCCGCAGTCAGGTTCGCGGTCGGATCGCCGATTTGCTGTCGGTCGGGCCGGAGTCCATCGCGTTTACGAAGAACACGACATCTGGACTTGGTCTGGTCGCGGCCGGGCTCGACTGGGAGGCCGGTGACAACATCGTCGGCGTCGATCGGGAGTATCCCGCCAACATCTACCCCTGGATGGGCCTCAAGCGAAAGGGCGTCGAACTCCGCCTCTACCGGCCCGCGCAGGGCCGGGTCGACGTCAAGGCCCTGGTGCGGCTCTGCGATCAGCGGACTCGCGTGCTCGCCATCAGCGCGGTCCAGTTCTGGAGCGGGTTTCGGACCGACCTCGCGGCTCTCGGCACGGCGCTCAAAGGCCGCGATGTCCTGCTCGTGGTCGATGCGATCCAGGCGGCGGGTGCCCTGCGGCTCGATCTGGCCGCAGCCCCGGTCGACTTCCTCTGCGCGGGGGCCCAGAAATGGCTCCTGGGTCCCATCGGCGTAGGTTTTGCCTACGTCGGTCCGCGGATGCTGGAACGGCTGACCCCTGTGACGATCGGCACCGACAGCATGGTCCGCGACGAGGAGTACTTCGACTATGACCTCACGCTGAAGCCGGACGCCCGGCGCTTCGAGGAGGCCGCGCCGAATTACCCAGGCATTCTCGGCATGGGCGCCGCGGTCAATCTCCTCCTGCGCGCCGGTCAGCCCGCGGTCGAAGAGGTCGTGCTCCGGCTCGCCGACCGGTTGCGCGACGAGCTCCCGCGCCGGGGATATGAGCTGGTGCTGAAACCGACGCTGCCGTCCGAACGTTCCGGCATCGTGTCGTTCCGCCATCCACGGATGGTGCCGGCCGAGCTGCACAGCCGCCTACGCGAGGCTGGCGTCATCGTCTCGCTGCGCAGCGATTTCCTGCGCGCCTCGCCTCACTACTACAACAGCGACGAGGATCTCGATCGCCTGCTCGAGGCGCTGCCGCAGTGACGCCGTGGCAGAAAATCAAGCGCGAGCTGGGCCGGGAAACGCAGCCGGTCGACACGATCGTCCGCGTGATCATCATCGAGCGCGCGATCGTCGGCACGCTCGTGGCCGTCCTCGGCGTCGCCCTGCTGACCAACAGCCGTGGAGTGGTCCGACTGGTGATTCAATGGGTGGCGGAGCTCAACGTCAACCCGGAGCGCCGGCTGATTCCCCGCATCCTCTCGGCGGTGCTGCGCCCCATCGGGCAGTTCTCCGTCCGGACGGTGGTGCTGATCGGCATCGGCGCGGTGCTCTTCGCGCTGCTGGAGCTGACCGAGGCGGTCGGGCTGGCGCGGCGGCGCCGCTGGGCCGAGTACCTCACCGTGATCGCCGGCTGCATCGGTATCCCG
>WNEZ01001260.1_pt1 | contig 21257 bp, 15 predicted proteins | sample 5400521 | NCBI WGS metagenome assembly WNEZ01 (sample SAMN13153339, study PRJNA577476) | soil metagenome | isolation source: 120 cm saprolite under Douglas fir tree site 2 hole 1 replicate 1 | place: USA:California | collected 2015-04-18 | reverse complement strand
GCTGGTGTTCTTGTCCACGACGGCCTGGTCGACCGGATAGGCCGTCGGCCCCAGCATGCGGGTGCGCACCTGCATGGTGCAGGCCCGCTCCAGATGGAACATGCGCTCGAAGGCGGAAGCGACCGAGCGGCCGACCGTCAACGTGCCGTGATTGCGGAGCAGCATGTGGTTCTTGTCGCCGAGGTCCTTTTGCAATCGCGGGCGCTCGTCATGATCGAGCGCGATGCCTTCATAGTCGTGATAAGCGACGTCGTAGGCGACAAGCTGGGCGGTCTGGTTCAGCGGCAGCAGGCCTTCCATGCAGCTCGCCACCGCGGTGCCGTCAGGTGTGTGCAGATGAAGCACGCAGCCGGCATCTTCGCGGGCTTCGTGAATCGCCGAATGGATCGTGAAGCCGGCCGGGTTGATGCTGTAGGGGCTCTCGGTGAGCTGGTTGCCGTCGAGGTCGACCTTGACCAGGCTCGATGCCGTGATTTCGTCGAACATCAGGCCGTAAGGGTTGATCAGGAAATGATGCTCGGGTCCCGGCACACGCGCGGAGATATGCGTATCGACCAGATCGTCCCAGCCATAATACGCGACAAGGCGATAGCAGGCCGCGAGATTGACCCGCTGGCTCCATTCGGCCTCCGTCATTTCCGACGGTACTTCTTTCAGGCGAGCTTCCGCTGGTGACATCGGGGTCTCCACATAAAACGTTGATTTTCGACGCCAGACTAGCCTCGCGTGTGCTTCGCAACAAGCCGCGGGGTTCGCGTGGCAGTCATGCCATTGCAACGCGTAGCGACGGTATTTTTCGTCTCAGGGCGCCGGAATCGACAGCAGGCTGGAAATGCTGCGGCCGCGGATATCGTAGACGCGCGCGAACACCACGTCGTCGCGCTTGATTTCCACCAGCACCGGCGCGGTCAGGCCCTTGCAGTAGAACTCGCCGAGCGTCATCGCAAAGTCGGCGGCATGACTGTCCCAGCCGATCGTAAAGTCCGGGCCGAGCGCGACCTGCGCGGGACGTTGCGGGCCGCACACCGCGACCTTCCATTTGCGGCCGTGCGGCGGCACTTCCTGCCGTTCATTGATCTCTTCGCGCAGCCCATCGGACGCCTGCTTCAGCGCGAGGCCCCAATAGTCCAGCATGTACAGATCGTCGGCGGCGCGCACCGTACCGGCGATATGATTGAAGTGGGTGTATTGATAGGGGTGCAGCCGGATCATTTCGCCGAGCGGCAGCAGCAGGCCGAACGAGAAAACGGCCATGGCGGCGGGCTGCCAACTGCGGCGATTTTCCTTGAGCCAGTTCATCGCTTGCGCGAAGGCGGTGCCTGCCAGCACCGTCATCGGCGGGATCACAAAAATGAAATGGCGAATGCCGTTGTAGAGCGCCGGGCGCTTCAGCATCGCGATCAGGAGCGGCAGCGTCGCCGCCAATGTCAGCATCAACAGGACGCTCTTGCGGCGGCCCGATACGTCGCTGCGCGACAGCGACATGAAGGTGCCGACGACACCGGCGGTCAACAGACCAAGCAGCACTTCGGGAAGCTGCAGGGCGAACAGGGTCGGCAGATACGACCAGGGCATATCCGGCACCGACACCAGCGCGCCGTCGAACATTTCCTTCCACGGTTTCTCGAAGAAGTGCGAGAAATAGGTCACGGCCTGGAGCGGATTGCCCGGCTGCATGATCGACCACGGCCAGATCAGCCCCATGACCAGGTAACCGAGGATCAGGCCGGGGAACAGCACATAGACCACGTGCAGCAAGCGGTGGGCCGCTTCGCGCGCGCTCTGCGTGCGGATCTCCTCCAGGAACAGCGGCACGAAGCCAACCAACGCATAGACCAGGGCCAGTCCGCCGAGAACGCGCGAACCGATCGACAGGCCAGCACCAAGACCGACGATCAGAATGGTCCGCGGCGAGGGCTGTGGATATTCCTCGGCCAGACGGACCAGGCCCAGCATCAGGATCACCATCGCGACGGCGAACGGCGCATCCTTCGGATTCATGAACATATGCCCGTAGAAGGTGGGGCACAGCGCCAGCAGAAGCAACGCCGCGAGCCCCGCAAGCGGGCCGCCGACACGCCGGCCAAGCCGCCACGTCACCGCAAGGCCGATCACGCCGACCACGGCGCCGAGCAGGCGGCGCGTTTCAAACAGTTCGAGCGGGATGAACTTGTGCAGCAGTGCGGCCGCCATGTCGAAGCCGCCGCCATACATATAGAGATTGGCGAACGACAGCGCTCCGGTGTCCTTGAAACCGGAGCCGTACATGCGCAGCAGCAGATCGGCATATTCGGCATGGGTGTAGTCGTCCCAGCCTAACCCGTAATCGCGGAACGTTAGGCTTGCGATCAATGCAACCGCCGCCAGCGCGAGGATGGCGAAGTCGTCACAAGTCCTCTCGATCGAGCGCCGTGAGGGCGTGTCGATGGCCGAAGTAGTAATGGATGACATGGCTATTGGTAACCCGGCGTCCCTTATGCCCTAGCGGTGGCGCTTTGGGCCTCATTCCCCGGCATCCATATAGCGCAGATCCCTTTCCAAGTAATTGGGAATTGTGGCGTAATTTTCCTAGTGCAATGCAGCAATTATCCGGGGCCAACACCCTGGCGTGACCGGTTGGCCTTTCGGGCCAGACTTGTATGGTCCATAGATTGGGTTTTTCGTGGGAACTGCACACGGAATTGCCCGTTGGCGGGGTGGGCAATATGACAGTATCGTGCCGTCGGCGGCTTGCGAGCATTTCTGGCGCAGCCGGGGGATGGACTTAATGATGGCGGTGTTGTTGATCGTCGGGGCAGGCCTGCTGTTGGCCGGGCTCCTGACGGCCGGTTTTGGTATCGAGCTCGACTTGAGTTTCGGCAATACGCTGATTCTCTCGGGTACGGTCGTGGCTTGCACCGGGATGATCATGCTCAGCCTTTGGGCAGTCGCTCGGGAGCTGAAGCGGATGACATTGCGGCTTGGCTCCGCCGTTTCGATGGAAACAGGCGCAGGAACCACGGCAAACCTAAACGCCCCGCGGAATCAGGTTCCCGAAAACGGCGATTTCTCGTTCAGCCGCGACCTGCCGGAATTGGACGATGCAGACGATGCGGGACCGCCGCCCCCGCCATCATCCACACCGCGGCGGGAGGAGCCTGTGACGCGCGATCGCGGGGCGCCTCCGCCGGTCCCCATCGAGACCGCGCCAGCCGTCAAGCCGCGGCGTAATCTGATGTTTTCCGCGTCGTCACGGAAAGAACGCGAGCGCGGTCAGGGGCGAGCGAGCGATCCCTCCGAGGCTGATCTTGGCCCTGTGCCGGCTTCCGAATCAGGCGAGGTATCGCCCCCAACATTCGACGATGCCTGGCCAAAACCGGAGCGTTCGAGGGCGGTCGAAGCCCCGCCGCAGCGCCGCGGTGGTCGGACGCCTCCGCCGCTTGCCGAAGCCAACGGCGCTGCGGATCGTTATGCGCCGGCCGGGCGAAATGAGGATCGGCCGTCGGTGACGGTTCTCAAATCGGGCGTGGTCGATGGCATGGCCTATTCGTTGTATTCGGACGGCTCGATCGAGGCGCAAATGCCTGAAGGCCTGATGCGGTTCACATCCATCGACGAACTGCGCGCCCATCTCGATCAGCGTTCTTGACCGGTCCTGTACTTCCGGTGTGCCCGCCCTGAAAAATAGAGCGCTGTTTTTCTTGTCACGTCGGCAACAATCCGCTCATATTCGACAGTAGTGGAAGATTCCGAAAGCGTATTGGCTCTCGCGGGATACTTTCCGATCCTTAAGTTCCACCTTAAATTCGTCGCGCGATTACGATCTTCGAAGGGTTCAGGCCATGACCGACGCCGCCGGCAAGAGTTTCATCGACCTGACTGCGAGTATCGTGTCGGCCTATCTCCGCAACAATCCGACGCCGGCTTCCGAAATCCCGGCCCTGATCAGCCAGATTCACGCGGCCCTGCTGCGGGTCTCTACAGGCCGGGTAGAGACGCCTCTGGAGCCCGCCAAACCTGCGGTTTCCGTGAAAAAATCGATGACCCCCGACTATCTGGTCTGCCTCGAGGACGGCAAGCGCTTCAAATCGCTGAAGCGACATCTGCGCACGCAATACAGCATGACGCCGGAACAATACCGCGACAAATGGGGCCTGCCGGCAGATTACCCGATGGTAGCGCCGAACTACGCGGTGGCGCGTTCGCAACTCGCCAAAAAAATGGGGCTTGGCCAGCAGCGGCGGCGGCGGAAATAGTTTTGACGTTTTCATGGGAGGCACCGCTTTATCGGAGGCACCGCGTGTCTCCGCCCCGAATTCTCTCGACGACGTCGTGAACTTTCAGGAGGCCGCGGCAAGCGCCGCGCGCGCGTCGGAGCGAATCCGCTCGACCATGGCGCGCAGGCCGTTGGAGCGCTGCGGCGTCAGATGTTCGCGAAACCCGAACTCGTCGAATACCGCGATGGCGTCGGTGGCGAGAATCTCTTGCGGCGTGTGACCGGAATACAGCGTCAGCAAAATCGCGATCAGTCCGCGCACGATATGCGCGTCGCTGTCGCCGAGATAATTCAGCAAGGGTTGGTTGGCATCGCCCCGGTCGATCTGTTTTGCGAGCCACACCTGGCTGGCGCAGCCCTGCACCTTGTTGGCGGCGGAATGCTCGGCTTCCGGCATCGGATCCAGCGTGCGGCCGAGTTCGATGACATACCGGTAGCGGTCGTCCCAGTCGTCCAGCAGCTCAAAATTATCCCTGATCTCGTCGATCGTCATCGTGTCCCGCGCTCAGTCCCAAAGCAATATATAGGATCGCGGGAGATCGAAAGCGATATCGGCGGGTGGAAAAGGAATAGTTCCGTAGGCCTAATTTGTCGTCACGCCACGCCACTCTGCCTGCAGATCGTTCGGCGTCAACGTGTCGCGCGGCGCGTCCGCGAGCGAAGCGTCGGTATTCTCGATGCTGTCGATCGAGCCGGTGTGATCGGGCGCATGCTTGTCGGTGATGATGCGATACAGCTTGCGCGCGCCGTCCTGGGCGCGCTGGCCGAGCACGGTCGCGGCCTGGCCGCCAACTTCACACGCCGTCGGCTGGCGCCTGCAAAACTGACTCATGTCCGACACCGCCGCGGTCGCGGCGGACACGGCCTCGGACGCTCCGACCTGCGGCAGCTTCTCCGATTCGGGGGTCTTGTCTCTGGGCAACAGCACGAGCACCAGCCCGAGCCAGAATACCATGCGAAGCAGAAAAAACATCTCGCGATCCCAGTCGTCTATTTTGTTCCGTTGCGGTTGACCCCGCAATTAGTCCTTGACTAACAGCCGTCGATAAATCGCAAGTGTTTGCATTGAGGTGAAATCGCGGAAAATCTGCGAAAAATCCGATTGATTTGATTCGGCGTAAATTTTTGATTGATGACGGCTTCCCGTGGTCGAACGGATGCGCCCGCACACATCCACCATTTCGAAACCATACTGGACGCGTTGTGGAAACCCGGCGTTCACCATCTGCATCGAATGAACCGTCGCGCGGTGCGTGAAAACCTCGCGAACACGCGGTTCTTCTGCTGCGGAACTTTGTGCCTTAGCGTTCGCTTAATTTCACTCTGACACGGTGAGGTAACGATAAGGGGGCGTTCCGGCGCGTCTTTTTGACGATCAAGCCGAAGCGCGAGAGCCGTGACAATTTTGAACACCATCCGCGATTGCCTCGATACGTTGCTGCATCCGTCAGCGCAATATGATGCGCTGACGCGCGCGCGCCATCGTGCCTTCATGGCACCGCGGCTGCTCGGAAGCCTGGCGGCTTTGGCGGCATTCCCGGTCTATCTTGCGATGCGCGGCGCACCCACCGCCCTTGAGGTCGCGGCCTTCGCCTGGCTGATCGCGCCCATTCTGCTGTCGTGGTTTCTGTCGCGTACCGGCCGCTACGAAGGCGCCCATGTGCTGTCGTCGCTCGCGCTCACCGGTTTCGTGGTGACGGTGGCAACGACCACCGGCGGCATCGAATCCTTTGCCGCGATCTGGCTTGTCGTTGTTCCGCTCGAGGCGGCACTCTCGGCATCGCGCCGAGTGGTCGCGTTTGCATCCGCGCTGGCGCTGGCCTGCGCCGCGCTGCTGATCGTGTTCGGACATTTTCATTTGTTGCCGGCGCCGAACGTCGACGCGGTGTCGCGCGGTATATTCATGGCATTCGGTGTCGCATCGACGACGCTCTATGCCGCAGGCCTCGCCTTCGGCGCCGAGTCGCTGGCGCGCACCAGCGTTGCGCTGCTCTATGTCGAGGAGGACCGATATCGCCTGCTGGCGCGGAACATGAGCGATGTGATTTCGCGCCATCGTCGCAACGGCGCGGTGCAATTCATTTCGCCGGCGGTGGAAGCGATGTTGGGAACACAGGTCACGCGGCTGCTTGGGCACGGTCTGTTCGACCGCGTCCACGTCGCCGATCGTCCGGCCTATCTGACCGCACTTTCAGACGCGGCGCGCGGCGGCGAGGCGCGCAGTGTCGAATTTCGTCTCAGGCGAGATGCGCCACGCGGCGGCGAGCGCGGCCAGAATATCCCGGTCGATTTCATCTGGGTTGAAATGCGCTGCCGGCCGCTCGAACAGGCATCGGAACCAACGGCTTTGCCCGAATCGGAGGTCGTCGCGGTCATGCGCGATGTCACCGACCGGAAGATCCAGGAACAGGCGCTGGATCTGGCGCTCACCGCCGCCGAGCAGGCGGACGCGTCCAAGACCCGCTTCCTCGCCACCATGAGCCACGAACTGCGCACGCCGCTCAATGCCATCATCGGGTTTTCCGAAATGATCGTTCAGGAAGACGTGTTGATGGTCGATGCTGCCCGCCGCAAGGAATACGCCCAGCTGATCAATGATTCGGGTCAGCATCTGCTGTCGGTGGTCAATGGCATCCTCGACATGTCGAAGATGGAATCCGGCAATTTCGAGATTTCGCCGGAACCGTTCGCGCCGCGGCCTGCGTTGCTCAATTGCTGCAACCTGCTGGCGCTGAAGGCGCGGGACAACGCCATCGATCTCGTCAGCCGCGTGCCGCAGGATTTGCCGGTCATGACCGGCGATCCCAGGGCGTTCAAGCAGATCGTGCTGAACCTCGTTTCCAACGCCATCAAGTTCACCGAGCGCGGCGGCACGGTGACGGTTTCCGCTGGCGTCGAGGGATCGCGGCTGATGCTTCGCGTCACCGATACCGGGGTCGGCATCGCGGCCGATGATCTCAAGCGGATCGGTGACCCGTTCTTCCAGGCCGGCAAGACCTATCAGCGGCGGCACGAGGGAACCGGCCTCGGGCTGTCGATTGTCAAGAGTCTGGTCGGATTGCACGCCGGCGAGATGACCTTGCAGAGCCGGATCGATGAAGGTACCACCGTGACGGTCGCGCTGCCGCTGACGTTCACGCCGGCGCCGCCGCCGTCAAGCAATATCGCAAAGCTCACTCCGGCGTTGCGATCCGCAACCCAGGATAAAGTTCATCAGGTGAAGAAAAGTGCCTAGACAAGCTGCAAAGGACGACATGCCGCGCCGCCGTCGCGGTGCGAAAGCGGTCGCGGTCGAAGCCGATACCGAGCGCGGCCTCGTGATGCGCATCCTGCTTCATAGCCCGAAGGACATGATTGCCGGCGTGCTGGCATTTGCAGCGGTCAGCGCGATCATCGCCAACGCGCTGTTTCTGCAAGCGGGACGTCACCCGTCGCCGATGTTCGGCTCGGTCGTCGCGATCCCGCCGGCGGGATCGACGCCTGCCAGTCTGTTGCCGCGTCCGCGCCCGGTTGAAGCCGTGACAAGAGCCGCGGACGCGTCGCCATCGGAACCGAAGCCGGTCGAGCCGAAAGCTGCCGATGCAATGGCCAATCTGGTCAAGTCGACCGGCGCACCGGCTGCGCCGCCTTCCAATATGACGCGGCCGCCGGCGGCAATCCCGGCTTCCCCCCACAGCGAGACAACAGCCAATCCGGCCGCGGCCTCGCGCCGGGTGGCGACGGTGCAGCGTGCGCTGACGGAATACGGCTACGGCCAGTTGAAGCCGACCGGCACCATCGGCCCCGACACTCAGGCCGCGATCCAGAAATTCGAACGCGAGCGCAAGATCCCGGTGACCGGACAGGTCTCCGATCGTCTGGTGCACGAGCTTACGACCGTGATTGGCCGGCCGATCGAATAGGGGCCTTAAGGCCTCGCCTCGAGGAAAACCCGTCTGCCTCAGCCCGCCAGCGGACTGGAAAATCCGGCGGCGAGCTTGACGAGATCCGCCTGACGACGGGCACCCGTCTTGGCGAACACTTTGTGCAAATGCGTTTTGACGGTTGATTCGGCGATACCCAAAGCTGCCGACGTCTCCGGCACGCCCCCGACCTCGACGATAGAAAGCAGCACACGCAGTTCGGCCGGCGTCAGTTCAAAAGCCCGCGCGATGAGTTCGCCACAGGGGCTATCCAGCGCGACCTTGCGGACAAACAGGGCGGCGACGGCTTTGTAGGCCATGCCGGTGCGCGCCGCCGATGACAGCGGCAACACGTGCACGACGTGACGCTCGCCGTCATGCGCGGTCAAAGGCAAGGCTATGTCCTTGACGCCGATCGCGCCGCTGCCGTTATCGGCGAGGATGTCGCCCAAGGTCTGATCGGCTTGCACATCGCAAGCGACGAGCCGCCCGCTGATGGAGCGCAGGAAATCCTCCGCGCGCAGCATGTCGTGGCCAGCAATATTCGCATGGACGATCCGGCGGCTGGCGTCGACGAGGAATATTCCGGCAGCGAGGCCGTTCAGCGTATCGGCAAATGTCGTCGCTTCGGATTGTTTGAGATCGATTGCCTTGTTTAAGAGTAGCGCCCGTCGGGCATGCGGGACGATGAGCGCGATGCGCCGCCGTATTTCTTCGTCGATCATGCGCGCCTCCGAAAGGACGGTGAGCAGAGCCGCACAGTTTGAGCCTGATTGTTCGAGGACCACATTTGCAGCGTCCCCAATAAATTCGTTGATGCCCGCGACGACATCATTCCATAATGCGGGTTCGAGAGCCGCACGATAGATTTCCTCGATGAGGTCCGGAAGTTTCCTGATTCCGCGCATGAGACTAATCTGTCGTCTATTGGTGACTGCCTCGGGCTCCATCATCGGAGGATGTTGATTCATCAACCTCCGTCGCATCACCTGCGTTTGACATGGTTACCTCCAATGAAATGGATTTTTCGGTCAGACAAGATCCGCCGGCATTTGCGCGGCGCCGCCGGCTTCCACGGGTTTGAAAACGCATTGGCGGCGAAGGCTCCGACCTCCTCGGGCGTAAGGGGGCCGAGGCCGCCGGCTTTGCGCGCAGCGCCGAAGGTGGTTAAATCATCCTGTAATTGCATCGGTTCAAGTAAAACATTGTCCTCGAATTCGTCCGCCGCGCGAGCGGCTCCACCAAAACGACATGAATCTCAAAAAGGGAGATTCGATGTGGCTCACCTTACGTGTGACAAGGATTGGAAACTTGGACGGAGGCGAACTAAAATAGGACAGAGAGGAAGTGCAGAGGTTTTGGCGGTGGCGATGCAAAATAGCCACAATGTCTTTCGGAGCTCGAAAGTGCAGAGTTAAGATGATCCTCAATCCTGCATGAGGCCGGCTTGCCCAACATCACAGGAATCTGCGCTGCGATCCTGTGCCACGCTACTTCAAGTTTGATCGGCGTCAGCGCCATCGAGCTCGCGGCATGCACTTCGGCTTCAGACATATCGTGCTGTTGGTGTATCAAGCTGTCCAGGGCGCAAGGCCATGGCGCCAGCTCTCGATCATGCTCGGCGCACAACAAAAAGCCCGGCGCATCGCCGGGCTTTAGATTCATCGCAGAAGCGAGTGACGATCAGAAGTGATAGTTCACGCCGGCGCGGACAATGTTTTCCTGGATCTTCCAAGTGTAGGCGGCTGGAGTGCTCGGAAAGGAAGCTGAATGTCCGATGGCGGATACATTGCCGAGATAGAGATAGATCTTGGCGCCAAAGACGTGGATGGCCGGGACGAAGCCCGGCCATGACGAACGAGAAGAATGACCGCTTGTGGCGCAAGCCGGATATCGTTCCACTATCTTAAGAAAATGCTGCGCTCGCGAAATTTTCTCGCTGCGTCGCAGCACACAAAATGAGACTAGGGGTCAAGTTGCGATGCTTCCCCGCCGCCGAGCGGTGCGCACTATTCGTGTTCCGCGAAAGCGCGGGACCGGATCGGATCGCGTTCAATTCCGTGCAATCTCCGCGCAATGAACGTCGACAAAACGCGAATGGGAGGACTTCCATGTTGAAGGGCAGTTTGTGTCTTGCCGCGCTGGCGAGCCTGTTTATGTCGGGCGCCGCTTTCGCTCAGGAGAAGATCAAAGTTGGTGTTACGGCGACCTTGGAAGGCACGTATACGGTGCTGGGCGAGGACGGCATCCGCGGCTTTCAGACCGCGTTGAAAAAGTTCGGCACAAAGGTAGGCGACAAGCAACTCGATTTTGTCATCGCCTCCACCGACGCGACGCCCGACTCCGCAGTGCGTGCGGTTCGCAAACTGATCGAGCAGGACAAGGTACAGATCCTGCTTTCGCCGCTATCAGGCGACGAAGGGATCGCGGTCAAGAATTTCGCCAAGACGCACCCGGAAATGGCGTTCGTCAACGCCTCGTCGGGCGCCCAGGAAGCCACCTATGTCGATCCGGCGCCGAATTTCTTCCGCTACAACATGGACGGTGCCCAGTGGCAGGTCGGCTTGGGCAAATATGCTTATGAAACCAAAGGCTATCGAAAGATCGCCACGGTGGGCGAGGACTACTCCTTCATCTACACGCAGGTTTTCGGGCTCGTGCTCGAATTCTGCGGCGCGGGCGGCCAAATCACCAGTCGGCAATGGGTGCCGCTCGGAACCAAGGATTTTGCCTCGGTCATCGCCGCGCTGCCGGACGACGTCGACGCGATTTATCTGGGGCTTGGCGGGGCGGACGCCGTCAACTTCCTCAATCAATACCAGCAGTCCGGCGGCAAGGCGCATCTGCTCGGCGGTTCGATCATGGTCGACCAGACCATCCTTTCGGCCAAGGGCAACGCCAAGAACGCGCTAATCGGCACGGTCGCCGCCAGCGGGCAGGCCGACACCTGGGAAGATCCGGCCTGGCAGGCCTTCGTGAAAGACTATCAGGCCGCTTTCCCGCCGGAGAAGCGCTTCCCAAGCCCGTCCCTGCTTGCGACCAATTATTATGACTCCACGATGGCGTTGATCCTCGCGCTCAGGAAGGTGAACGGCGATCTCAGCGACAATCAGTCCAAGCTGAAGGCAGCACTGGCTTCAATTGAAATCGATGCGCCCAATGGGAAGATCAAGCTCGACGCCAACCGTCAGGCGATCGGCACCAATTTCGTCACGGAAGTCGTCGACGACGGCAAGGGCGCCTTGTTCAGCAAGGTCGTGAAGGTCATACCGAACGTGAACCAGACGCTTGGTTACGACCCGGCGGTATTCGCCAAGATAGGTCTGCCGGGCCGCACGGTTCCCGAGTGCAAGAAGTACTGAAACAAACCCGGCGGCCGGCGCCCTCGGGGTCGGCCGCCCATTCGCCAAATCCCGACGTTTGAGCACTTCTCGAAGGCGCGCCCTTGCATTCTCCTCGCGAATGATCAACCTTATAAAAAACAATAAGACACAATTCGCGGGAGGAATGCATGAGCCGGGCTCTTGCCGTCTTTCACGGCCATTTCGGCCGCGCGACGGTGTATCAGCTCAATCGTCCCTTCAACGTACACGCGCATCGCGAAGGGCATCTGATTTTCCATATTGGCGGCACGCCGGGCTGCGTGGAAGTGCTCGAGCGGCCCAACCTGCTCTGCGAAGATACCGTCGTGGCGGTCAATCCGTGGGAGCCGCACAATTTCCTGCCGAAGGATTTGGCAAACGGGGCGCTCTTCCTTGTTCTCTACGTGAACGCCGAGTGGTTCGCGGGCGTCCGTGGCCTGCGTTTTGGCTGCACGAAATTCAAGCGCACCGCGACTTTGGACCGAAATATCCGGGCAGCGGCGGCTATGGTGTGCGGCGCGCCCTCGCTCAACGGTCTCGACGGAGAGTTGCGCGGCCTGATCGACGCCTGCCACGAAGAGAGCTGGCGCCAGGCGGACGCCTCGCCGGATGGTCGTGCGGGCGCCGCAGTCACCGACTTTCGCGTGCGCAAGTCGATCAAGCTGCTGGCGGAAGGCGTGGGCGCCGAGATCGAGCTCGATGCGATCGCGCGCGAGGCAGGGCTTTCGCGCCCGCATTTCTACAAACTTTTTCGCACCCAGACCGGCATCACTCCGCACCTCTACGTCAACACGCTGCTGATGGAAAAAGCGCTGGACTCGCTGGTGACGACCGAGGCGTCGATCGCCGACATCGGCTTCGATCTCGGCTTTTCGTCGCAGAGCGGATTCACGCACTTCTTCGCTGCCAATGTCGGCATGGCGCCAACGGACTATCGGCGTGCCGCCAAGGTCCTGAGGGCCTGACCGGGCAAGCCGGCGCGCGAAAGGATACTGACGATCAAGTCCGGGCTGCACAGACCGGTAGGATGGCGGCGGAGGCGGCCGGCAAACGACCGTCGCGCCAGGGGAGGACAAGGGCCGACATGGCGTCGAACGTTTCACCCCATCGTCGCGCGCCGGCTGGCGCAGGCCAGCGGCTTGCTCGCACTCCGGCGCTGATAGAACGCGGGTGGCGCCCATGACAAAATTCATGGAACGCCATCCGCTGTGGGCTCTCGCCATTTTGATCGCGGTCGCGGCGGCGCTGTGGTTGATTTTCGCGACCTGGCCGCAAGGTCTGGAGGACGCCTTCGGCAGGAAGAAGGTGTTCCTCAGTGCGGTTTTCAACGGCATCACGCTCGGCGGCCTGTACTTCCTGGTGGCGAGCGGGTTCACCCTCATCTTCGGGCTGATGCGCAATGTCAATCTCGCGCACGGCTCGCTCTATCTGTTCGGCGGCTACATTGGCTACGCGGTCAGCGTCGCGACCGGCTCCTGGCTGCTGAGCTTCGTCGCCGCCTTCATCGTCGTCGCGCTGGTCGGCGTCGCCATGCAGATCCTCGTCTTCCGTCGCATCGAGGGGCAGGACCTGCGTCAGACCATGGTTACAATCGGGCTGTCGATCGTGTTTGCCGACCTGATGCTGTGGGCCTTCGGCGGCGATTTCTACCAGATCCAGACACCGCATGCGCTGGTTGGCCCGATCGAATTGCCGTTCGTCACCGCCATCAAGTCTTCGGGCGAGGCGGTCTATCTGCAATACCCGATGGCGCGCCTGGTCATCTTCGCCGCGTCAGTCGTCATCGGCATTGCCATGTGGCTCGGCCTCAATCGCACGCGCATCGGCATGATCGTGCGCGCCGGTGTCGACGATCGCGGCATTCTGGCGGCGATGGGCGTGCGCATTCAGCTGGTGTTCGTCCTGGTCTTCGCCCTCGGCGCCGGTCTCGCCGGCATGGCCGGCGTCGTCGGCGCCACGTTTCAGTCGATCTCGCCCGGCGAAGACATCCGGTTCCTGCTCGCCTCGCTCGTTGTCGTCATCATCGGTGGCATGGGGTCGATCCCGGGCGCTGCGCTCGGCGCTGTTATCGTTGGCCTCGCCGAGCAGCTCGGCTCGGTCTACATTCCAACCTACGCGATCGTGGTGACGTTTCTGATCATGGTGCTCGTGCTGGCCGTTCGGCCGCAGGGCCTGCTGGCGGGCCGTTAGCCATGGCGATGACGCAGGACGCGCGACTTCAGTCCGACAACCTGGCCGCGGCGCCTCCGATGACCGGTCTCGCTCGCGCGGATTTCGGCAACCCCGCCGCTTGGGTGGTCGGCTTCATCCTGATCGTCATGCCTCTCATCGCCAACGGCTTCTTCCTGGTCGAGATCTTCGGCACCACGCTCATTCTCGGGACCGTTGCGCTGAGCCTGATGTTCCTGGCCGGCTACGGCGGCATGGTCAGCCTGATGCAGCTGACGATCGCGGGCCTTGCCGGCTATATGACGGCGGTCCTCGGCGTCAGCGGCAACGCCAACATCAGCCTCGGATGGCCCTGGTGGCTCGCTACACCGATGGCGCTCGCTTTGGCGACGCTGTTCGGCACGATCGGCGGGGCGCTCGCGGTCCGCACCGAGGGCATCTATACGATCATGATCACGCTGGCGATCGCATCGGCATTCTACTACTTCACCAACCAGAATTGGGTCATTTTCAACGGCCACACCGGCATCAACAGCGTCGTCACGCCGCATTTCTGGGGTGTCGACTGGCGCGCGGATGTCCCGTTCTATTATGTGATACTCGTGGTCGCGGCGCTCTGTTTCGGCGCGGTCGGCTATCTCTCGCGCGCGCCGTTCGGGCTGGCCTTGCAAGGCGTGCGCGACAATCCGCGCCGCATGGCGGCGCTCGGGTTCAACGTCAACGCGCACCGCGTCGCCGCCTATGCGTTCGCCTCCTTTGTGGCCGGCCTCGGCGGCGTCTTGCAGGTCTGGAACTACCGTCAGATCTCGCCGGGCTCGGTCGGGGTTGAACGGGCGATCGACATTCTCATCATCGCCATCGTCGGCGGTGTCACGCGTCCGATCGGTCCATTCATCGGCGCCCTGATTTTTGTCCTGCTGCGCACCTTTACCCTGGATTTCCTGGTCGCGATCGGGCTCGACGGCAATCGCTTCCGCCTGCTGATTGGACTGGGCTTTCTGGTCATCGTGCTGTTCTCCCCGGACGGCATCGTCGGGCTTTGGGAGCGCTGGCGCCACCGGGGCGAGTCAGGACAGATGCAGCCGGGCGGAGACCGCCATGGATAGCGTCGCGCATCGCCTTTCTGTCGTCGGCGCCGGAGCCGCGCTGGAGTTGCGCGGCGTGACGCGGCTCTTCGGTGCGCTCGCGGCGCTCACCGACGTCACGCTGACGGTACGCCCCGGCGAGCGGCGCGCGGTGCTCGGCTCCAACGGTGCCGGGAAAACCACACTCTTCAACTGCATCACCGGTGATTTTCCGCCGACCTCCGGCACGATCCGGTTCTTCGGCGAGGACGTGACCAACTTTCCGCCCTTTGAGCGCATCCGCCGCGGCCTTCGGCGCACCTATCAGATTTCCGCCCTGTTTCCGGGGCTCACCGTTCACGACAACGTCTACCTCGCATGCTGCGGCGTCTCGCGCAGCCGCTTCTCGCCGTTCCGTGCACGCGCCAACGACGCGCTCATGCAATCGGCCGACGATCTGGTCCAGGCGGTGCACCTGACCGCGGTGAAGCAGCGCCGCGTCGCCGAGCTCGCCTACGGTCAGCAGCGCCAGTTGGAAATCGCACTCGCGCTTGCGGGCGCCCCGCGCTTCATCCTGTTCGACGAACCGGCCGCCGGTCTATCGCCGACCGAGCGCGGCGAACTGGTGGAAATCCTCACCGCGCTGCCCGGCCACATCGGCTACATCATCATCGAGCACGATATGGACGTCGCGCTGCGCGTGGTCGAGAGCGTCACGATGATGCACAATGGTCGCATCTTCAAGGAAGGGCCGCCGCAGGAAATCGAGTCCGACCCCGAGGTTCAGGAGCTTTATCTGGGAGGCGGCCATGATCTTGGAGGAAGATATGGCTGATGCGCGCCGCGCCGCTCCGATCCTCGAGGTTAGGGGTCTCGACGTTTACTACGGTCGATCGCACGCGCTGCAGGGCGTCGACCTGACGCTCGACACTGGCGTACTTTCCGTCGTCGGCCGCAATGGCATGGGCAAGACGACGCTTTGCAAGACAATCATGGGGCTGGTGCGAGCCACCGGTGGCTCGGTCCTGCTGCGCGGCGAAGACCTGTTGTCGCTGCAGCCTGCGCAGGTGGCCCGGCTTGGCGTTGGTTACGTGCCGCAGGGGCGGCGCCTGTGGCGCTCGCTCACCGTCGACGAACACCTGCGCATGACCGCGGGAATGCGGCGCGGCGCATGGACCGTCGAGCGCATCTACGACACATTCCCGCGGTTGGCCGAGCGCAAGAACAATGGAGGCGCCCAGCTCTCCGGCGGCGAGCAGCAGATGCTGGCGATCTCGCGCGCGCTGGTGACCAATCCGCGCCTGCTGATCATGGACGAGCCGACCGAAGGCCTCGCGCCCGTTATCGTTGCCCAGGTCGAGGAGATGCTGGTGCGGCTGGGCGAGGAAGGCGACATCGCGGTGCTCGTCATCGAGCAGAACATCGGGGTGGCGACGGCGATCTCCAAAACCGTCGCAATCATGGTCAACGGCCGCGTCAATCGCCTCATCGAATCCGCGCGTCTTGCGTCCGACCGCGACCTGCAACAGCGCCTGCTCGGGGTCGGACGTCATTCGCAAGCCGCGTCCGAGTTCGATGCGGAGGTGAAAGACGATGTCGCGGCACGCCCAGCGTCCCCGCGCGGGCCGGCCTCGGCGCCGATCCGCGTCTATGTTTCCAATCCAACGCCGCCGACCCGCTGGTCGCAACCCGTGCCGATCGCGCGCATCGAGTCCGGTGCGCGGACGCGCTCCGCCGGCGTGTTGAGGCTGCAGGAGGCCGTGCGGCCGCGTCGCGACACGGAAGCGGCGCGAAGCTCCGGACCGCCGACCGTGCTCGTCGTCGGCACGCTGGATACCAAGGGCGAGGAACTCAGATTCATCCGCGACATCGTCGCCGGCAGCGGGCTGCGGGCGCGCCTTGTCGACGTCTCGACCAGCGGCAGGCCCTCCTCTTGCGACGTCTCCGCCCAGGAAATAGCACTCAACCACGCGCGCGGCGGCGGCGCCGTGTTCGGGCAGGATCGTGGCGCCTCGGTGACGGCCATGGCCGAGGCCTTCGCCAACTGGCTGCGCCGCCAGGCCGACATCGTCGGCGTGATCTGTGCCGGCGGTTCGGGTGGTGCTTCGCTGGTGGCGCCAGGCATGCGCGCACTGCCGATCGGCGTGCCCAAGCTTATCGTCTCCTCGGTCGCCTCGGGCGATGTCGCGCCCTATGTCGGACCCGCCGACATCACCATGATGTATTCGGTCACCGATGTGCAGGGGCTGAACTCGATCTCGCGCCAGGTGCTCGCCAACGGCGCCAATGCGCTGGTCGGCATGGTGAAGGCGCGGCTCGACGCGCCCGCGGCGACCGCGCGCGAGCTGAGTAGCAATCTGCCCGCAATCGGCCTGACAATGTTCGGCGTCACAACGCCCGCCGTGCAGCAGATCGCGGCAGCGCTGCGCGGCGACTATGAGTGTCTCGTCTTCCATGCCACCGGCGTCGGCGGCCGCTCGATGGAGAAGCTGGTCGATTCCGGTCTCCTGGCGGGGCTGATCGACCTGACGACGACGGAGGTCTGCGATCTGCTGATGGGCGGCGTGTTCCCGGCGACCGCGGATCGCTTCGGCGCCGTGATTCGCACCCGCGCCCCTTACGTCGGCTCGGTCGGCGCGCTCGACATGGTCAATTTCGGAGCGCCCGACACGATCCCCGAGCGCTATCGTGGCCGCAAGCTGCACATTCACAATCCGCAGGTCACGCTGATGCGCACGACCGCGGACGAGAACGACCGCATCGGCCGCTGGATCGGCGAGCGCCTCAACGCGATGGACGGGCCGGTGCGGTTCTTTCTGCCTGAAGGAGGCGTCTCCGCGCTCGACGCGCCGGGGCAACCCTTCTGGGACCCCGAAGCCGATGCCGCGCTGTTCCGCGCGCTCGACCGGACGGTGCGCCAGACCAGCAATCGGCAGCTCATCCGGCTTAAGCGCAACATCAACGAACCCGAATTTGCATTGGCGATCGTCGCCGCGTTCCGCTCGCTGATCGGACGCCTAGGCACGCGCCGGCGGGTGGTGAGGTGACCGATGCCTCGATTTGAACGCGCCGACCTTTTGAAGAAATTTCGCGCCATGGCCGCACGCGGCGAGCCGATCGTCGGCGGCGGTGCCGGAACCGGGCTCTCAGCCAAATGCGAGGAAGCGGGCGGCATCGACCTGATCGTTATTTATAATTCGGGCCGCTACCGGATGGCCGGCCGAGGTTCGCTCGCAGGCCTGATGCCTTACGGCGACGCCAACGCGATCGTTGTCGAAATGGCCGGCGAAGTCCTGCCCGTCATCAGAAAGACGCCGGTACTTGCCGGCGTAAACGGTACCGATCCGTTCCGCAACATGGACCTGTTCCTCGATCAGCTTAAGGCACTCGGCTTTGCCGGCGTGCAGAACTTTCCGACCGTCGGACTGATCGACGGCGTCTTTCGCGCCAATCTCGAAGAGACCGGCATGTCCTACGCCCTGGAGGTCGAGATGATCGCCAAAGCACGCGCCAAGGACATGCTGACCACGCCCTACGTGTTCAATGCCGCCGACGCCAAGGCAATGGCGGCGGCGGGCGCAGATATCATCGTCTGCCATCTCGGCCTGACGACCGGTGGTGCGATCGGCGCGCAGACCGCGCTGAAACTCGAGGACTGTCCGGACCGCATCGACGCCTGGGCGGCGGCGGCGTTGGATGTCAATCCTGAAATTCTGGTGCTGGCGCATGGCGGGCCGGTGGCTGAGCCGGCGGATGCGGCGTTCATCATGAAACAGGCGCGCAAGTGTCACGGCTTCTACGGAGCCTCCTCGATGGAGCGGCTTCCGGTGGAGCGGGCGCTGACGGAGCAGGTTAGAAAATTCAAGGCGATCGGCGTGCGTTGAGCGTCGGTTAGGGGAGGTTGGATCATGTCGGGAATTCTTGTTGGCGAACTGATCCTATGGCTGATCGTCGCGTTGATCGTGATCGTCGTGGCGGTCTACATCGTGAACTGGCTCTATCATCGATCCTCCAAGGAAGTGTCGTTTGTACGCACCGGTTTCCTCGGCGAACAGGTGGTGATCAACGGCGGCGCCTTCGTGCTTCCTTTCATTCACGATTTCACGCCGGTCAATATGAATGTACTGCCGATGCCGATTACGCGGTCGAAGCAGGACGCCGTCATCACCCGGGATCGCATGCGTATCGACATCGAGGCCGATTTCTACGTCCGAGTGCAGCCGACGCGCGAAGCGGTCTCGATCGCCGCGGCGACGCTCGGTCGACGAACGCTGGAACCCGAACGGCTACATGCGCTGCTCTCCGGCAAGTTCGTTTCCGCGATGCGCTCCGTGGCCTCGGAGATGACCATGGAGCAGATGCATGAGAAGCGCGGCGAATACGTCGCGCGCGTCAAGGCCGCCGCCGCGGAGGCGCTGGCGCAGAACGGCCTCGAGCTGGAATCCGTCGCGATCACCGACCTCGATCAGACCGACCTTGAATTCTTCAACCCGTCGAACCGCTTCGACGCGGAAGGCTTGACGCAGCTGATGCAAGAAATCGAGGCCAAGCGCAAACTGCGCAATGACATCGAACAGGATTCGATGATCAGGATCCGCACCCGCAATCTCGAAGCCGAACGGCAGGCGCTCGATATCGAACGCGAGAGCGAAACCGCGCGCCTGGAGCAGGAGCGCGACATCGAGGTCCGCCGCGCCTTGCAACGCACGGAGGTGGCGCGCGAACGCGCGTTGCGCGAGACCGAAGCCGAACAGGCGCAGATCTCGGCGCGCGAGACCATCGAAAAGGCGCGCATCGCCAACGAACAGGCCATCGCGGAAGCGCGCATCGCCTCCGAGCGCGAAACCCGGCAGAGGGAAATCGAGCGCACCCAGATGGTCGAAGCCAAGGAGATCCTCGCGCGGGAGGAAATCGAAAAGGCCCGCATCGCCAACCAGCGCTCGGTCGACACCGCTCGCATCGCTTCTGAACGCGAGGTGCGGCAGAAGGAAATCGAGCGTGCCCGCACGGTCGAAGAAGCCGAGATCCAGGCGCGCGAATTCATCGAGAAGGCCCGTATCCAGCAGGACCGCGTCGTCACCGACGCCCGCATCGCCAACGAGGAGGAGACCCGACGGCGCGAGATTGAACGCACCCGGGCGGTTGACGAAGCCGAGATTGCCGCCAAGGAGGCGACCGAGAAGGCGCGGATCGCACAGACGAGCGTCATTAACGCCGAACGGATCGCCTCCGACGAGCAGACCCGCTCGCTCGAGATCCAGCAGGTCCGCGCGATCCAGGAAGCCGAGATCGTTGCGCAGCAGGCGGTGGAAGCCGCCCGCATCGCGCGCGAACGTGTGCTCGCTTCGAGCCGAATCGCCGCCGAGCAGAGCACCCGCAAACTGGAGATCGATCGCAATCAGGCACTCGAAGTCGCCGGCATCGCGGCGCGCGAAGCGACCGAAGCCACGCGCATTGCCCAAGAGGAACGCATTCGCGCGCTCGAAATCGCGCGCCATCGCGCGGTCGAGGAAGCCGATATTGCCTCGCGCGAGGCGATCGAGGCGGCGAGGATCGCCCAGGAGAAGAATATCGCTCTCGCCCGCATCATGAGCGAGCAGGAGACGAAGGAACAGGACATCGAGCGTGCAGAACAGATCGAGGCGGCCGAATTGAACCGCCGCGACACGATCGAGCGTCAGCGCATCGGCGTCGAACTTGCGCTCGAGGCCGAGCGCATAGCCTCCAGCAAGAAGCGCGAAGTGCTCAACATCGACCAGAAGAAAACGATCGAGCTCGCCGACGAGGACCGGGTCATAGCGCTGTCGGCGAAGCGCTCCGAGCGCATCGACGCCGATCGGCTGTTCAAGCAGGCCGAGATCGTGGCCCGCCGCGAGGTCGAGACCACCGAGGTGTCGAGGGAGCAGGCGCTCGAAGCTGCCCGGCTGGAGCGTCGGCGCGTGATCGAGCAGTTGGAGGTCGCGCGCGTCCAGGCCTTGCAGGAAGCCGAGATTGCCGCCAACGAGGAAGTCCAGCGCGCGCGCATCGCGTCCGACCGCGGGCTCGACGAGGCCCGCATCGGGCGCGAGCGGGATTTGCGCAAGCTGGAGGTCAATCGCGAGAAGGAAGTCGAGACGGCGCTGATGGAGAAGGCGATTGTTCTCTATCAGAAGTCGCTCGAACATTCGGCCGCGCATGCCGAGGCCGAGAACGCCAAGGCGCGCGCGACCGAGGCGGCCGAGCGTGTCGTCACCGTGCGCGACAGCGAGATCGCCAAGCGACGCAAGACGGTCGAAGTGTTGATCGCCGAAAAGGAAGCCGAGGAGACGCGGATCGGCGCCGAGGCCGAACGGGTGCGCGCGGCGGTCGAAGCCGAGGCGCAGAAGCTGCTCAACGAGGCCGAGAACGTGCTCACCGACCAGGCGCGCTACTCGCTGTTCCGCCGCAAGCTGCTCGACCGTATCGAGGGCATCGTGCGCGAGAGCGTCAAGCCGATGGAGAAGATCGAGGGCATCCGCATCCTGCA
>WNEZ01001789.1_pt1 | contig 21258 bp, 18 predicted proteins | sample 5400521 | NCBI WGS metagenome assembly WNEZ01 (sample SAMN13153339, study PRJNA577476) | soil metagenome | isolation source: 120 cm saprolite under Douglas fir tree site 2 hole 1 replicate 1 | place: USA:California | collected 2015-04-18 | reverse complement strand
TCGATCGCCTTGTCCGTGAGCGCGGAGGAATCCACCTGCGAATGCTGCACCAGCACGTCCTCGATCTGCCGTCCGACTTTGCGGATCGGATTCAAGGCCGCGCGCGGGTTCTGGAAGATCATCGACATTTCGCGCCCGCGCAGGTTGCGCATTTGATCCTCGCTTGCGGCGCGCACGTCGAGCCCGGTGAAATGCACCGCCCCGGCGGCGATGCGTCCGGCGCGATCCAAAATGCGCATCACCGCATAGGAGGTGACCGATTTGCCGGAGCCGGACTCGCCGACGATGCCGACGGTCTCGCCCTTGGCGATGCGCACATCGACGTGCTCCACCGCGCGCACGATGCCGCGGCGCGTCGAGAATTCGACGGTGAGGTCTGCAACATCGAGGAGCGGAACCGCTTCGGTCATGGCCGCCTCAGGTGCGCCGTTGCGGATCGACGATGTCGCGCAGCCCGTCGCCGAGCAGGTTGAAGCAGAACACCGCGACCATGAGCGCGGCGCCAGGAAAGAACGCGATCCACCATTCGCCCGAGACCATGAACGCGGAGCCTTCCGCCACCATGATCCCCCATTCGGCGGTCGGCGGACGCACGCCCAAGCCGATGAAGGAGAGGCCGGCGGCATTGAGAATGGCGTAGCCCATGGTCAGCGACATCTGCACCACCATGATCGGCATGATGTTTGGCAGAATCTGAGCGAGCAGGATGCGGAGCTCGCCGTTGCCGGAGAGCCGCGCCGCCTGCACGAAGCCGGCCTCGCGGCGGACGTTGGCCTCGGCGCGAGCGATGCGCGCATAGAGCGGGAAATTCACGATCGCGGTGGCCAACACCACGTTCTGCACGGTGTTGCCGAGCGCGGCGACGATGCCCATGGCCAGCACGAACAGCGGGAAGGCCATGATCGTGTCGGCGATGCGGCCGACGACGCGATCGGTCCAACCGCCGAAAAATCCGGCGGCGACGCCGGCGAGCCCGCCCATGAGAAAGACCAGCGCCACCGAGGCGACGGCGATGAAAAAATCGAGCCGCGTCGCCACGACGACGCGGCTGAACACGTCACGGCCGAGCTGGTCGGTCCCGAACCAGTGCGCCGCCGACGGCGCCTTCAGCGCCGCCGCCGTATCGCTGGCGAGCGGGTCATAAGGGACGAGATAAGGACCGGCCAAGGCCGCGAGCACGATCGCGAGAAACAGCGCGAAGGCAAAACCGGTCACCGCGTTCTCGCTGAGAATGTAACGGGCGTGCCGCAACCCGGCGGAGAAGCCAGTGTTGTGTGCGAGGGCTGGCGCGATGCGTATTCCGGCGGAAATGCCGCTCGACGTTGCCACAGACGCGGTGGCTTCCCCTCCCCCTTGTGGGGAGGGGTTAGGGGTGGGGGTGGAATTTGGCTGTGACGCCTCCGGCGATGACAACGACCCCCCTCCCCAGCCCTCCCCCAACGCACGTCGGGCTTGCCCGACTTGCGCAAGAAAAGACACGACCCGGGCAAGCCCGGGGCGCGTGGGGAAGGGAGCAGACCGAGTCTGTTGCGCGGCTGTACTCAATTCACCGCGAGACGTTTTGCTCATGCCTCGATCCTCACGCGCGGATCGATCAGGCCGTAGAGCACGTCGATCAAGAGGTTGAGCACGACATACATCACCGCCATGGTGAGGACGAAGCCTTGCAGCGGCGCAAAGTCAGACGCGATCAGCGCTTCGACCGCGAACGAGCCGATGCCGGGCCAGGCAAACACCTTCTCGACCAGCACGTTGGCGCCGAGCAGGAAGGAAAACACCATGCCAAGCGTGGTGATGACCGGCAGCATGGCGTTGCGGAAAGCGTAGGTGACGATCACAGTGAAGGGCGTGAGCCCGCTCGCGCGCGCGGTGCGCACGAAGTCGGACGCCAGCACGGCGAGCATTGACGCGCGCGTCATGCGCGCGATCGGCGCGAGCGAGAAGATGCCGAGCGTGAGCGCCGGTAGGACCAGCTGCTTGAGGCTGGCGAAGAACACCTCGCCATCGCCCGCGATCAGGCTGTCGACGAGATAGAAGCCGGTCACGTGCGGCGGCGGGCTGAAGAAGACGTCGAGCCGTCCGAGCGGCGCCGGCGCCCAGCCGAGCAGATAGTAGAAGACGTAGATCAGGATCAGGCCGGTGAAAAACACCGGCAGCGACACCCCGGCGGTGGAGACGACGCGACAGACATGGTCGATGATGGAGTTGGGCCGCGTCGCCGCCAGAATTCCGAGCGGCACCGCGATCGCCATCGATACCATCAGTCCGAGCAGAGTGAGCTCCGCCGAGGCCGGCAGACGGGTCTTGATCTCGTATCCGACCGGCTGCCCGGTCGTGAGCGAGTTGCCGAGGTCGCCGCGCGCCAAATCGCCGACGTAACGGATGAATTGCACGTAGAGCGGCCTGTCGAGGCCGAGCTTGACGCGGATCTGCTCGATCGCCTCCTTGGTGGCGGCGGGCCCGGCGAAATAGGCCGCGGGATCGCCGGGCAGCGCCCGCGTCAGCAGGAAGGTGACGATCACCACGCCGATCAGGCTCGGCACCGCGATCAGCATGCGCTTGACGACCATCATCAGCATGGCAGCATTTGCCCCAACCATGTAGTCGTCCCCGTGCAAGCGGGGACCCATATTCCAGAGCCGGTGGTCATGGGTCCCCGCTTTCGCGGGGACGACAGTGATCCGAATTGATCAATCGGATTCGGAAGCGCATCACCCCTTCACCAGCGCGCGGTAGTCGAGGCGGCGGTGGAACCAATACTGATATCCCGACACGTTCTTTTGCATCGCGACGTTGACGAAGGGCTGATAGAGCGGGACGCGCGGCATGTCGGCGTAGGCGAGATCGACGAATCCTTTGACGTCCTTGTCGTAGGCCGTCTTGTCGCCTTCCGCCGCCGCGGTCACGGCCCCGTCGATCAACGCGTCGAGCTCCTTCGATTGATAGCTCATGGTGTTGAAGATCGAATTCTTGCCGTGATAGCACCAGATGAAAAAATACTCGGGATAATCGAGCCATCCCGAGAACACGTTGGTGTAGAGCGGCAGCACCTTCTTATTGAGCTCGGTGCGCCAGGTCGCGCCGGGAATCTTGTTGATCGTGCACTTGATGCCGATCTGGGCGAGGCTCTCCTGGGTCAGCACGCAGAGCGGCTCGTTGACGCCGGCAAAGCCGAGATCGAACGACAGCGTGGTCTCGAAGCCGTTGGGATAGCCGGCCTCGGCGAGCAGCGCCTTGGCCTTGGCGATGTCGGTGTTGTACTTGTGCGGCTGCGGCCACGCGACCTCGGTCGGCGACTCGGCCGGTGCCCCGAACATGGGCTTGGCGAGGCCGAAGAGCACCGCGTCCATGATCTTCTGGTAGGGAATCGCGTAAGCGACGGCCTGGCGCACCTTCAAATTGTCGAACGGCGGATTCTTCACGTTCATGCCGATGTACTGGATGCCGTTGGAATAGGGCGTCGAGACGATATTGAGCTTGCCCAGATCCTTGAGCTCGACGAAATCCTTGTTCGGCAGGTCGTAGGAAATGTCGGCATCGCCGCGCTCGAGCAGCGCGCGGCGGTTGCCGGCGGAGGGCACCATGCGCCAGACGATACGCCTCACCTTCGGCGGCGGTCCGCCAACCCACTTGTCGTTTCGTTCGAGGATGACCTCGGTCCCCGCGTTCCAACTCACCACACGGTATGCGCCGCTGCCGGCGGTGTTCTGCTTGGTGTATTCGAGGCCCCAGGGATCCTTTTCGTTGGCGTGCTTCTTGACGAGCTCGGAGTTGTAGATCGCTGGCACGATCACAGCGAGATCCGGCAGCGTGAGACGATCCTTGCGCAGGAAATCGACGCGGACCGTATTGTCGTCGACGACCACGAACTGCTCGGGCTTGGTCAACGAGCCCGCGCCCATCTGGAAGGTCGGGAAGCCGCCGACCGTGACGGCGCGGTCGAGCGACCACTTGACGTCCTTCGCCGTGACTGGTGTGCCGTCCTGGAAGACCGCGTTCTTCTTCAGCTTGAAAGTGACCGACATGTCGCCGACCTTCATGTCGTCGGCGAGCTCGAGCCTGAACTTGTCGCGATCGTAATACTGCACGCCGTTCGGCAGCGTCTTCATCTCGTGGCTGATGAGCCGGTCGTAGCAATTCCAGGACACCTCGTAGCCGGGGACGTTGGTGCCCACGCCGTGGATGTCGATATTGTTAGGGCCGCTCTCGGAGACGATGAGCAACGTCTCCTGGCGCGATTGCGCCTTGGCCGGCGACCAGATCGCAGGCGCCGCCGGCAGTACGCTGCCCGCCGCCAACGCGGTCATCGATTTGAGGAATTCACGACGCTTCATGGCAATCTCCCAATCGCAGCGGGTGTCCGCAGCGGGTTCCGCAAAGGTCGTGCCAGAACTGGCCAGCGCTTGGGGTTCGCTCCCAACCGGCTGATGCAGATGCAAAATCGGCGGGGCGCCGCGGCGCACCCAGGGGCGTTGCGGGCGGAATTCGCGAGGACGCGCCTAAACCATGGGCAGAGCCCGCCTTCCTCCGAGCGAGGGATGCGCCGCGCTCGCGGCTCGGTGACGCGTGCGCCGACCTGCGGCATTCGCGTCGTTCTGCTCGAAACTTCAGCGATTGCCTAACAAACAGGCGGTCGGTCGCAGTTTTCGCCCGCAAAGCCCGGACCGAGAGGGGAAATCGCGGCCCCTCCAAACCGATGGATTGGCACGTCCATTGCTAATTCGTGGATGGATGCCGGTGCTCCCCGCCGGCACAACGCCGGAGCGCACCGCCATGTCGACCTTCGACAACCCCTTCGATCCCGAGCGCCGACTCGATCGGACGGGATGCAGCTGCGGGCGCCATCGCAGCCAGGCCGAGCACGACGCGCAACTTGCGCTCCAATGCGCGCCGATCGAGAGCGAAGACAAGCGCTACCAAGGCGTGGTCGCGTCGGCGGTGATGCGCGCCGTGTTTCCGAAGGACGCCGCGCGCCGCGCGTTCCTCAAATCGGTCGGCGCGTCGACCGCGCTCGCCGTGCTCTCGCAGCTTTTCCCGCTCAAGACCGCGACCGATGTATTCGCGCAGGGCGGCGCGATCGAGAAGAAGGATCTCAAGGTCGGATTCATCCCGATCACCTGCGCCACGCCGATCATCATGGCCCATCCCATGGGCTTCTACAGCAAGCATGGATTGAACGTGGAGGTGATCAAGACCGCCGGCTGGGCCGTCATTCGCGACAAGACCCTCAACAAGGAATACGACGCCGCCCATATGCTCTCGCCGATGCCGCTGGCGATCACGCTCGGCGCCGGCTCGAACCCGATGCCCTACACCATGCCGGCGGTGGAGAACATCAACGGCCAAGCCATTACGCTCGCCACCAAGCACAAGGACAAGAACGATCCGAAGTTCTGGAAAGGCTTCAAGTTCGCGGTGCCCTTCGACTACTCCATGCACAATTATCTCTTGCGCTATTACGTCGCCGAGCACGGCATCGACCCCGACCAGGACATCCAGATCCGCGCGGTGCCGCCGCCGGAAATGGTGGCCAATCTGCGCGCCGACAACATCGACGGTTTCCTCGGCCCCGATCCGTTCAACCAGCGCGCGGTCTATGACGGCGTCGGCTTCATCCACATCCTGTCGAAGCAATTGTGGGAGGGGCATCCGTGCTGCGCGTTCGCCGCCTCCAAGGAGTTCGTCACGACCATGCCGCACACCTACGCAGCGCTGCTCAAATCGATCATCGACGCGACCGCGTTCGCGCATAAGGCCGAGAACCGCAAAGAGATCGCCGCGGCCATTGCGCCGGCGAACTACCTCAATCAGCCCGAGATCGTGCTCGAACAGATCCTCACCGGCACCTATGCCGACGGGCTCGGCAACGTGAAGCGCGATCCCGACCGCATCGATTTCGATCCGTTCCCGTGGCAATCGTTCGCGGTCTGGATTCTCACCCAGATGAAGCGTTGGGGACAGATCAAAGGAGACGTCGACTACAAGGCGGTGGCCGAGCAGGTCTATCTCGCCACCGACACCGCCAAGCTCATGAAGGAGGTCGGGCTCGTGCCGCCGACGACCAGTTCGAAAAGCTTCAAGGTCATGGGCAAGGAGTTCGATCCGGCGAAGCCCGACGATTACCTCAAGAGCTTCGCCATCAAGCGCGTTTGAAGAACCGTTTCGCCGGGAGACGGATGATGGGAATGACGTGGCGCGCAGCGCTGGTTTCGCTGCTGCTGTTCGGCCTGTTCGTCGGCGTGTGGCACCTCGCAACCATGGGCAGCGGCCCCGCCGTCACCATGGATCCGGAATACGCCAAGCTCGTCGGCGCGACCGCGAGCCAGGGCAAGTCGGCGATGCCCGGTCCGGCCGAGGTCGGCCTGAAAATCTGGCAGCACCTGAAGGACCCGTTTTACGACCGCGGCTCCAACGATAAAGGGCTCGGCATCCAGCTCGCCTATTCGATCGCGCGGGTGATGACCGGCTATCTCATAGCGGTGGCGGTGGCGATTCCGATCGGTTTCCTCATCGGGATGTCGCCGCTGATGAACCGCTCCCTCGATCCCTTCATCCAGGTGCTCAAGCCGATCTCACCGCTCGCCTGGATGCCGCTCGCGCTCTACACCATCAAGGACTCGAGCCTGTCCTCGATCTTCGTGATCTTCATCTGTTCGCTGTGGCCGATGCTGATCAACACGGCGTTCGGCGTCGCCTCGGTGCGCAAGGAATGGCTCAACGTCGCGCGCACGCTCGAGGTCGGCCCCTTCCGCCGCGCCTTCACCATCATCTTGCCGGCGGCAGCGCCCACGATCCTCACCGGCATGCGAATTTCCATCGGCATAGCGTGGCTGGTTATCGTGGCGGCGGAAATGCTGGTCGGGGGCACCGGCATCGGCTATTTCGTGTGGAACGAATGGAACAACCTCTCCATTACCAACGTGATCACCGCGATCCTGGTGATCGGCGTCGTCGGCATGGTGCTCGACCAGATTCTCGCGCGCGCGACGCGGCTGGTGACGTTTCCGGAGTGAGGCTTTGACCCACAGCCGAGCTCTCTTTCGATCGTCACTTCCGAGCTTGGGCCGATCCCATGACCGATAAATTCATCTCCATCGAAGGCATCAGCAAACGCTTTCCGGCGCCGGGCGGCAGCACGACGGTATTCGAGGAGCTGTGGCTGTCGATGGCACGCGGCGAATTCGTCTGCATCATCGGCCACTCCGGCTGCGGCAAGACCACGGTGCTCAACATCCTGGCCGGACTCGAGCCTCCGTCGGATGGCACCGTGATCGTCGACAATCAATCGATCGAAGGCCCGAGCCTCGACCGCGCGGTGATCTTCCAAAGCCACGCGCTGCTCCCTTGGCTCACGGTCATGGGCAACGTCGCCTACGCGGTGGCGTCGAAATGGCGCTTCATGCGCAAGGACGATCTCCACCGACAAGCGCAGAAATTCATCGACCTCGTCGGTCTCACCGGTGCCGAGCACAAGCGGCCGGCGGAGCTCTCGGGCGGCATGAAGCAGCGCGTCGGCATCGCGCGGGCGCTATCGATCGAGCCGAAGATCATGCTGATGGACGAGCCGTTCTCCGCGCTCGACGCGCTCACCCGCGGCACGCTGCAGGACGAGGTGCGGCGCATCTGCCTCGAGACCGGCCAGACCGTGTTCATGATCACCCACGACGTCGACGAGGCGATCTATCTCGCCGACCGCGTGGTGCTGATGACCAACGGCCCGAACGCCGTGCTCGCCGAGATTGTCGAGAATCCGCTGCCCAAGGAACGCCAGCGCAACGACGTTCATCGCCACCCGCTCTATTACGGCGTGCGCAACCACATCGTCGACTTTCTGGTGAGCCGCAGCAGGAATTTCGCCGAGGAAATGAAGGACACGAACTACGACCCCCGTCACGTCCCGGTCGTGCGACCAGGCGCGCCGCAGGTCGCATCCAGCCGAGCTGCGACACTCGATGCGACGGACCCGGGCCGAGCGCGGGGCCCGAGGCCAGTCGTTGCCGCAGAAGGGGCGATGCCCGCGCCGTCGGGGCCGGGACTCGCCCAACACCGGGCATAACGCAATCCTGCGCCCAAACGCCAAAGGAGAACAGCCATGACGCGTGCCGATCTCACCGAGAAAATTCTCGACATCAAGCGCGAGAAGGAATGGAGCTGGAAACATATCCACGAAAAGATCGGCGGCACTTCGCCGGTGCTGCTGGTGGGCGCGCTGCTGGGCCATATGAAGCTGACCAAGCCGCAGGCCGCCAATGCCGCAGAGCTGTTCGGCTTGTCGAAGGCGGAAGCGGCCCTGCTCAACGAGGTGCCGATGCGCGGCGCTGGCGTCCCGATGCCACCGACCGATCCGCTAATCTACCGCTTCTACGAGTTGGTGATGGTGAACGGGTCGGCGTGGAAGGCGCTGATCGAGGAGGAATTCGGCGACGGCATCATGTCCGCCATCGATTTCGACATGCAGATCGAACGCTTGCCGAACCCGAAGGGCGACCGGGTCAAGATCACCATGTCGGGGAAATTCCTGCCCTACAAGTATTACGGCAATTCCGGCAACGTGCCGGAATACGGCTACAAGGAGGAGTGAGCGCTATTCGGCCGCCTGCGGCCGACCATATGCCGCTTCAATCATAAAGTCGGACAACGTCGTATAGGCGGCCGTCCACGCCAACGCGACCTCCGGAGTCCACCGTGGCCCCAATGCGCGCGCCAACGTCCACAGCAGCGCCTCCCCGACCACCGGATAATGTTCCGGCTTTGCGCCGTAGTCGACATGACGTTTGGCCAGCGCGCTGGCGGCCGGCAGAATGCTGGGCAGATCGGACAGGCCGCGAACCACGACCGCTAGGGTGGCCATGAGCTTGTGTCGTTGCTCCGTCATATCGCCGCGGAACAGCGGCTTCACGGCCGGAGCGACTTCGAAAAGCCGGCCATAGAAAGTCTCGGCCGCCTTGTCCGCGACCGGGACGACTTGTGCAAACGTTTGCTGAACGAGTGTCACCTGGTCCGGGGTCATCACCTATCCTTGCTGCCCCGCGGCCGGTCAGGCCGCCTCGATGAAACGGTGCCGCTCGTAGAGGAATTCCAGCACGCGCTGACGACACTTGAGATAAGTCGGGCTGGATGCCACGTCGAGGCGCCGGCGCGGCCGCGCCAGCGGCACGTCCAGCACCTCGCCGATCCGCGCGGCGGGACCATTGGTCATCATCACGATGCGGTCGGACAGCAGGACTGCCTCGTCGACGTCATGGGTGATCATCAGAACGGTATTACGCAACTTCTGATGGATCGCCATGACCGAGTCCTGGAGATGCGCGCGCGTGAGCGCATCGAGCGCGCCGAACGGCTCGTCGAGCAGCAGCACCTTCGGCTCCATGGCGAGCGCGCGGGCGAGACCGACGCGTTGCTTCATGCCGCCGGAAATTTCGGCCGGCCGTTTGTCCTTGGCGTGCGCCATCTGCACGAGCTCGAGATTGTGCATCGTCCAGGCGCGACGTTCGACGCGCGATTTCGTGGCGGAGAACACCTTGTCGACCGCGAGTCGCACGTTGTCGTAGACGGTGAGCCAAGGCAGCAGCGAGTGATTTTGGAACACGACGGCGCGGTCGGGCCCGGGTTCATCCACCTCGCGCTCCTCCAGCAACACACCGCCGATGGTCGCGCGTGTGAGCCCGGCGACGATATTGAGCAGCGTGGTCTTGCCGCAGCCGGAGTGGCCGATGATCGAGACGAATTCACCCTTCTCGATGCCAAGCGTGATGTCTTTGAGCACCTCGGTCTCGAGCGCACCGCGGGTAAAGGTCTTGTCGATGTGGTCGAGCTTGAGATAGGCCATCATTCTCGCTCGCTTTCAGTTGGCAGCGGTGCCGTGGGTGACGAGCGTGGCGATGCCGGCAACGATGCGGTCGAGCACGAAGCCGATCAGCCCGACATAGAGCAGCGCCAGAATGATCTCGCTGATGTGCGAGGAGTTCCACGCGTCCCAGATGAAGAAACCGATGCCCACGCCGCCGATCAGCATTTCGGCCGCCACAATGGCCAGCCACGAGAGGCCGATGCCGATGCGCAGTCCGGTGAAGATGTAGGGCGCCGCCGACGGCACCATGATCTTCCAGAAGAACTCGAAGTGATTGAGCCGAAGGACCCGCGCTACGTTGTGGTAATCTTGCGGAATGTTGCGGATGCCGACCGCGGTATTGATGATGATCGGCCAGATCGCGGTAATGAAGATGACGAAAATCGCCGAAGGCTGGCCGTTGCGGAATGCGGCAAGCGAGAGCGGCAGCCAAGCGAGCGGCGGCACCGTGCGCAGCACTTGGAAAATAGGATCGAGCCCGCGCATGGCCCAGGTCGACTGTCCCACCAGCGTGCCGAGCGCGACTCCCACAAGCGAAGCCAGCAGGTAACCGGACGCCACCCGTTGCAGGCTCGCCGACAGGTGCCAGAACAGCCCTTTGTCGAGACCACCGCGATCGAAGAACGGATCGACGATCAGTTCCCACGTATCGTCGAGGACCCGCGACGGCGGCGGCAGCGTCGAGCCGGCGCGACGACAGAGCAGCTCCCAGACCAGCAGAGTGACCGTGATGACCACGATCGGCGGCACGACGCGAATGGCGACATCGCGGACGCGGGTCGCGAGGCGAGTCGCAAGCGCGTTTCGCTTCGGTTCGAGCGGCAAGACCTTGGCCGTCGGCGCCGGCATGACCGGCGTTGGTTCGGCCTTCACGAGCGGCATGTTCATCGCATCGGTGTCCCGGTCCGGTGCATGGGGTTAGGCAATCTCAGCCGATTTCGGCGCGCTTGATCGCCAGGCTCTTGAGGTAGGCGCGCGGATCTTCGGGATCGAAGACCTTGCCGTCGAAGAAAGTCTCCTTGCCGCGCGAGGTCGAGGTCGGGATCTGGTCGGTCGGCACGTTGAGTTCTTTGGCGGCCGCACGCCAGAGGTCCTCGCGGTTGACCTTGTTGATCAAGGCCTTGGCGTCGACGTCCGGCTCGAATTTGCCCCAGCGGATGTCCTCGGTGATGAACCACAGCTCGTGGCTCTGGAACGGGTACGAGGCGAAGTCGCGCCAGTACTTCATGATGTGCGGGCTGTTCTCGACCACCTTACCCGGCAGGCCGTAGTCGAACTTGCCTTTGGTGCGATCGAGGATGTCCTCGACCGGCGCGTTGATCCACTGACGCTTGGCCATGATGGCCGCAAGCTCCCCTTGATTCTCCGGCTGGTCGCACCACTGCTGGGCCTCCATCACGGCCATCACCAGCGCCTTGGCGGCGCCGGGATTCTTGTCGACCCAAGCCGCGCGCATGCCGAGCGATTTTTCTGGGTGCTTGTTCCACAGCTCGCCGGTGGTGATGGCGGTGTAGCCGATGTTCTGGTGGATGAGCTGCAGATTCCACGGCTCGCACACGCAGAAGCAGTCCATGGTGCCGACCTTCATGTTCGCCACCATCTGCGGTGGCGGCACGACGATGGTCTCAATGTCCTTGTCGGGGTCGATGCCGCCGGCCGCGAGCCAATAGCGGACCCACAGATCGTGCGTACCGCCGGGGAAGGTCATCGCGGCCTTCACGGGCTTGCCCGCGGCCTTCTTCTTCTCAAGGGCTTCCTTGAACGGCTTGGTGTCGAGGCCGACCTTGAGGTCGGCGTATTCCTTGGCAACGGAGATTGCTTGGGCATCGAGGTTCAACCGCGCCAGGATGTACATCGGCGTTGGGACGTTGTTCTGCGTCACCTTGCCGGCGGAGATCAGGTACGGCATCGGCGTGAGGATGTGCGCGCCATCGATGCCGTTGCCTTCGGAACCCAGCACGAGGTTGTCGCGGGTCGCTCCCCACGACGCCTGCTTCTGGACTTCGACGCCGGGCATGCCGTGCTTGGCGAAAAAGCCTTTATCCTTGGCAACGAACAGCGCCCCCGCGTCCGTGAGCGCGATGAATCCGAGGTTAGCCTTGGTCACCTCCGGCCCTGCGGCTTCCGCAATGTGCACGCCAGCAGGGAATTTCGCCTGCAGTGCGCCCACAAGCGCGGCCGTCCCCGCGGTCGTCTTCAGAAAAGCGCGCCGGCTTACTCCGCAGCGGGTCTTCGTTGCGATGGCTGTCATCTGAGTTGGTCGTCCTCTCAACGTCTCGTGCTGTTCCCAGCCGCCTGCTCGTCCCGCTGCTCCTGGTGAACCAAACGACAAACGCCGCCCCCCGGCGCTCGCAAGCGTCTCTCCCCAGGGCGGCGGCGTTGCCTGTCCAGTCCGCGACAAAGCCCACGGCGCCGTCAGCGGCGACGGCGTCGCTTCGCGGTTTCTTTACAAGCTTCGTGCCAAGTGCGCAGGCCAGGATAAAGCCTCAGTAAATCAATCAGATAAGCTTGTTAGAATCGGATCTCAGCGTTAGCCTCCGGGGCCTCGGCCTGCCCTCCCGAAAGCAGCGTGCAAAAATTTTGTGCAGCGCAAAATCCGAGTTGGAACCTCACGCGCGTCGGATCTTCCAGCTGCGCACGTGCGCGGCAATGTCGCTCGCGTCGAAGGCGGGACCGGCAAAGGCGCCGATTCCGTCGGCCGGTTCGCCCTCAAGGTCCGGCGCCGAATCGGCGATGGCCGCGTCGTAGAGATCGGGCCGGAAGACCGACTTCGCCGCAGAGAGCAACTCGGCCGAGAGCGGCGCCTGTCCCCAGCGCACCATCTGGCCGTAGAGCCAGGCGGCCTGCACCGGGTCGGGGCGCGCCGCGCCGGTGCGGCCGATCAGGAGATAGCGGTCGCTCACGCGCACGGTTCCGTCCGGCGCGACCTTCATGCGGCCGTCGAGGGTGCGGCGGATCACCTCGGCGGCAACGCCAACGCGATTAGACGCGGCCAAAATCGCCGTAACCTCATCGCGGTTGGCCTTATCCTCAATGAAGGCGGCCGCGCGGCCATGGGCGCGCACCAGCCGCAGCAGCGTGTCCGGGTGCTCGAGCGCCCAGCGCGCGCGCACCGCGAGCACCTTTTCGGCCGCGCGCGGCAAGATCTCGCACACGAAGTGCAGGATAAAGCCGATGCCGAGATCGACCGCGACCGAGTTCCAGGGCGCACCAACGCAAAATCCATCCACCTGCCCGTTGGCAAGACTTTCGACCATGTAAGGGGGCGGCAAGACCACGAGACGGACATCCTCGTCGGGATCGACGCCGCCGGCCGCCATCCAGAAGCGCAGATGGTAGTTGTGGGTCGAGAACGGGAACGTCATCCCGAACGTGAGCGGCTCTTCGCCTCTCGCGTTGCGTTTCGCAATGACCCGGGCGAGCGCGCGTGCCGACACCAGCGGGTCGATGATGTTTCCCTCCGCCGCTGCCGCGATCGCCGCATAGAGCGCGGGCGAGACGGTGATGGCGTTGCCGTTCACCCCGAGTCCGAAGGGGGCGACGATCGGAACTTTGACATGGCCGAGCCCGAGACTCGAGGCGATGGCGATCGGCGCCAATAGGTGCGCGGCATCGAACAAGCCGATGTTGAGCTTGTCGCGCACGTTCGACCAGGACACTTCGCTAACAAGCTCGACGTCGAGCCCTTCGGCAGCGGTGAAGCCTTTGTCGACCGCGACGATCAGGGCCGCAGCGTCGGCGAGCGGGATGAATCCGATCCGCAACTTGGCTTCGCTCGCGATCATTTCAACAGCTCCGCAGCCGTGACCACCGACTGCGCGACCTCGGCGATCTTCTTGCTCTCGTTCATCGCGGTCCTGCGCAGCAGGGCGTAGGCTGCCTCTTCGGTGAGGTTTTTCGCGGTCATGAGAATGCCCTTGGCGCGGTCGATCACCTTGCGCTCCTCGAGTGCGGTGCGCGCGCGCTCAAGCTCGTCCCGCAGCCGCGCGAAGGAATTGAAGCGCGAGATACAGAGATCGAGGATGTTCTTGATGCGCTCCTTTTGCAGCCCTCCGACGATGTAGGCGGAGACGCCGGCATCGACGGCAGCCTCGATCGAGGCCTTGTCGCTCTGATCGACGAACATGGCGATGGGCCGCTTCACCGCCCGGCTGACCTGGAACATCTGTTCGAGCACGTCACGGCTCGGATTCTCGAGGTCGATCAAGATGACGTCGGGGTCGAGGGCGTAGATGCGAGCGAGCAGGTGCGAGGTCTCGGCGAGGCGCATCACGTGAACGTGGCCGGCCTCGCGCAGCCCGTCCTCCAGGATCGCCGCGCGGATCGGATTCTCATCGACGATGACGATCTTGAGCGAAGGCTGCATGGGCGCAGGCGGCAATTTTCAAGCCCCGTGCCAAGCCGCGTCGGGCCCAGATTCTCCAACTCTATCAATTTGTTGAGTGCCAAAGCGACGGCTGCCGCAAGCTCGCGCCGTGCGCCCCTGGTAAAATCTTGGGCAGCGGCGCCCAGCAAGGATGCAGGGCCGAGCTCACGGCGCTCGAATGTCCACAGGGGTGCTTTTCGCTCTCGGCCGAATCACGCCTTATACCCGCGCGCCGCTTCTTCCAGATGCTCGGCTGGAGCATCCACGAGCTCGGGCGTGGCTCACATGCGCTTCCACGCGGACCTGCACGTCCACTCGAAATACTCGCGGGCGACGAGCCGGGATCTCGATCTCGAGCACCTCGCCGCCTGGGCGTGCCGCAAAGGCATCGGCGTGGTCGGCACCGGCGACTTCACCCATCCGGCCTGGTGCGCCGAGCTCAAGCAGAAGCTCGTTCCCGCCGAGCCCGGCCTCTATCGCCTGCGCGACGACATCGAGCAGGCGATCGCACAGACGCTACCGCCGGCGTGCCGCGCCTCGGTACGCTTCATGCTCGAGGTCGAAATCTCCACCATCTACAAGAAGGCCGACCGCACCCGCAAAGTCCATCACCTGATCTACGCACCGGACTTCGAGACCGTCGATCGCATGTCGGCACGGCTCGCCCGCATCGGCAACATCGCGTCCGACGGCCGCCCGATTCTCGGCCTGGATTCCCGCGACCTGCTCGAAATCGCACTCGAATCCGGTCCGCACGCCTATCTGGTACCGGCCCATATCTGGACGCCGTGGTTCGCGGCGCTGGGATCGCAATCAGGATTCGATTCGATTGCCGAGTGCTACGGCGACCTCGCCGATCGCATTTTCGCGGTCGAGACCGGCCTCTCGTCCGACCCGCCCATGAACTGGCGGGTGTCCTTCCTCGACCGCTTTCGCCTCACCTCCAATTCCGACGCGCATTCGCCCGGCAAGCTCGGACGGGAGGCGACCACCTTCGACTGCGAGCGCGACTACTTCGCCATCAAGCATGCATTGGAGACCGGTCACGGCTACGTCGGCACGGTCGAGTTCTTTCCCGACGAAGGGAAATATCACCTCGACGGCCATCGCAAATGCGAGGTGCGGCTCACCCCGAAGGAAACGCTGGCGCATGGCGGACGTTGCCCGGTCTGCGGGGAGTCGCTGACGATCGGCGTCGAGCACCGGGTCGAGGTGCTCGCTGACCGCAGCGAGGCGCAGGCGCTGCCGCCGCCGACCGCCGGTATGGTGTCGAACTTCGTGCCGCTGCCGGAGATTCTTTCCGAGCTCACCGCCAGCGGAGTGGCGTCGCGCGCGGTGGTGCGCGGTTACGATCAGGCGATCGCCAAGCTCGGCTCGGAGCTTTCCATCCTGCAGTTGGTGCCGGTCGAGGACATCGCCCGTGCCGGCTCTCCGCTGCTCGCGGAGGCGATCACGCGCCTGCGCGCCGGACAGGTGATCTGCGAGGCAGGCTACGACGGCGAATACGGCGTCATCCGCCTGTTCGAGGACAGCGAGCTCAAGCAATTGACCGCCGGCGGATTGCTGTTCGACGCGCCGATCTCGAAACGAATGCGAAACGAACCGCCGAAGCCGATCGTGACACACGCGCCGGCGTCGGATGACCGCAAGACCGAGCCGGTGCGGCCGCGGCTGCGACTGGTTCGCGAAGCCCCAAGCAGCTTTGGCTCGGGCGTCCTTGCGCAGCTCGACGACGATCAGCGCCCGGCGGCGGAGATCGTCGAGGGGCCGCTCTTGATCGTCGCCGGTCCGGGCTCGGGCAAGACTCGCACGCTGACGTATCGTATCGCGCATCTGATCGCCGAGCGTGGCGTCGCCGCCGAGACCTGCCTCGCCATCACCTTTACCCGCCGCGCCGCGGCCGAAATGCGCCAGCGCCTCTCAGCGTTGCTTGCGGACCGCGCCGAAGAGGTTCCGATTCACACCTTCCATTCGCTCGGCCTTGCCATCCTGCGCGAGCACGTTACCGCGGCCGGCCTGCACCGCGGCTTTCGAGTCGCGGGCGAAGCGGAGCGCATCGCACTGCTCGCCGAGACGCTCGATCTCGGCGCCCCCAAGGCCGAGCGGCTGTTGCGCGCCATCTCCAGGGAAAAGCGCACCCAGAGCTGGGCGGGTGCCGGCGTGGGAGAGGCGACGGCGGCTTACAGCCGCGCGCTTGCGACACGCAATTGGATCGATTTCGACGATCTCATCGCGCTTTCGGTGCGCGCCTTGACGGCCGACCCCAGTCTTGCGGCGCGCTATCGCAGCCGCTGGCGATGGATTTTGGTCGACGAATTCCAGGACGTCGACGAGCAGCAATATCGCCTGCTGACGTTGCTCGCGCCGCCCGAGAGCAACCTTTGCGCCATCGGCGATCCCAACCAGGCGATCTATGGTTTTCGCGGCGCCGATGCGTCGTGTTTCGAGCGCTTCCACCAGGATTATCCCGCGGCCAGGATCGTGCGGCTTGCGCGCAATTATCGTTCGACCGGCACGATCGTCACCGCCTCCACGCAAGTGATTGGGTCTCGACCGCGCGAGCCGATCGCCGCGATGGTGTGCGACCTGCGCGAACGCATCGCCATCCACACGGCGCCGACAGAACGCGCCGAAGCCGAATCCATCGTGAAGGCAATCGAAGAAATGATCGGAGGCCACAGCTTCTTCTCGATCGACAGCGGTCGGGCGATGGGTGCGCCGGAGACCCAGCGCTCGTTCGCCGATTTCGCCGTGCTGTACCGTACCGACGCCCAATCGGCGCCGTTATGCGAGGCCCTCGACCGCTCCGGCATACCCTACAAGAAGAATTCCCATCGACCGCTCACGGACGAAGCGGCGATCCAGGCGCTGTTGCGGGAACTCGGCGACAGCGGCGAGGCGACGACGCTTCTCGATGAACTGCGCGCCGCCGCCGAACGGCTGGCAGAGCACGGCGACGCCATGGACGGCGCGACGATCGCGCTCCAGCGCCTCAGCGCACTCGCGCAGTCGTGCGGCAATGATCGCGTGCGCCTGCAGGATGCGGCGGCGCTCACGACGGACGCGGTGTTCCGGGATGCGCGCGCCGACCGCGTTTCGCTCCTGACCCTGCATGCCGCCAAGGGGCTCGAGTTTCCGGTCGTGTTCATCGTCGGGCTTGAGGACGGCCTGCTGCCGCTCCATTGGGACGAGGCCGACGAGGCCGCGATGGCGGAAGAGCGCCGTCTGTTCTACGTCGGCATGACGCGGGCCAAGGATCGGCTGATCCTCAGCCACGCCCGACAACGCCATTGGCGCGGCCGCCTGCGCATGCTCGAACCCTCACCGTTTCTGTGCGACATCGAGAAGGAGTTGGTGAGGCATCAGCCCATGCCGGGCGCGCGCAGCAGGCCGCAGGACCGGCAGCTCAAATTGCTCTAGGCGACGGGCGCTCCATAAACCGCGCGTCTTGGCGAGTCGCCGCTCGACTTGAGCGTCTACCGCGCCCGTTCACGCTTGTAATCTTCCCGCCCGCATCATTTCGCTTTGCACGACGCCGTAAAGCGCGCTCCAAGCTTCTTTCAGTTCCGGAGTAAACGTGTCGCCGAACTGATGTTCCAAGCCCCATAGCAATGCATCGCCGAACGCGGCGAAATGCGGGGGCTTCGCGCCAAATTGCGCATGTTGACGACCTGCATGGCTGATGATCGATTGGAACATCTATGTCGTTCGGAAATAGCGGCATTGCATCGGGAGCGAGTTCGAAAAACCGGCTGTAAAATAGCGCAGCGAGCTTGCGACGGACCGGCCATATCGCGTCGAACGATCGTCTGACGAGGTCGACCTGTTCAGGCGTCATATAAACGGTCGCCCATTAGCCCGGATCCAGCATGCGGACGCGGGCACATGATGGCGACGATGTTGTTGCGCAGTTTCTGGCACGTGACGTCGCTCGAAAAATAGCTTTGGTAAGCCGCGAAGGTGCCGGCGGCCGCCGCCGGAATCGCGAGCGCCGCCCCGGTCATTTGCAAAAGTCTGACCAAGTTTTCCGGGGTCATCGGATTCTCCGGTCGCCTGCTTACGACCATGCCGCCACGGCACGAAAATGGCAACGGCGACGCGGCTGGCTACTGCGGAGCCGCCGGCGATGCTGGCGCAGCGCCCTCAGGTTTGCGCAGATCGCGCGATTCGGAGCGAGCGGTCGCCGGGCGTCGGGGCAGCGGCGCGAAGCCAGCCGGTGGCGGTTGCTTTGCGAGTGTTAAATCCAACGTCGCCGGGTTCGAGTACCAATAGGGAGGCGGAACATGGCGTCGCAAGTCCTCTTCGGCCGCCCTCATCGCTGCGATGGTATGCGCCGCCTGATGCTGCGCTTCCGTGAGCTCATTGACGTCGTTCTTCAGCGCGTCGAGCTGGCCCCTGAGGCGATCGATTTCCTCGTCCTGCGCGGCGCGCTCCGCATTCCGCTGCGACGTGGCGGCCGATTGCAGCTCCAGCCGCAGTCGCCCATCCGCAGTCGACCAAGCCAACGCGAGCGCGCCGATGACGCCCGCACCAAGCGCTATTCCGACGAGAGATAACAACCGCAATCCCCGCCGTTCTGCGCGCAGAATAGTGGCGGGGTCCTGTCCGAACTCCTCGTCGAACACATCGAGCCTTGGCATTTCCGCCGGATCCGGCTTACTCGGCATCGGCGCTTCCACTGTTAACCAGCGTTTACTTGCCGCGCACTGCGCTGCAAACTTCTGCACGCCAATTTTCCCACGTCCGGCGCGGCGGCGCGCTGCATGATGCGCCCATAGCACCGGCATCTCAAGCCGCGGCTCGCCCCTCACGTGGGAGCAACCGGGCGTTCGTGGTAGGTTGGCAACAGACCAAAACGACGCATCGAGGGAGGGACGACGATGGATATCGGCTTCATTGGGCTCGGACAAATGGGCTTCCACATGGCTCGCCGGCTGGTCGAGGCGGGCCACCGCCTCGTCGTGTTCGACAACCGGCGCGAAGCCATTGAGCGTCTGACCGCGCTTGGGGCGCAAGCCGCCGCCTCCCCTCGCGAGCTAGCCGATGCAGTCGAAACCGTGATGGTGAGCCTGCCCACACCCGACGTCGTGCTCTCGGTCGCGACCGACGCGGGCGGCGTGATCGAAGGCAAACGCGTGCGCCGCTTCGTCGATCTGTCAACCACCGGCGCGGTCATGGCCAAGCGCATCTTCGAGGCGCTCAGGACGAGAAATATCGTGCAGATCGACTGCCCCGTGAGCGGCGGCGTCACCGGGGCGGCGAAAGGCACGCTGGCGTTGATGGCCTCCGGTCCGCGCGCGGAGATCAACGCCATCGAGCCGGCGCTGGCAGCAATCGGCAAGACCTTCTTCATCAGCGAGCGGCCGGGCGCCGGGCAGACCATGAAGCTCTGCAACAATTTCCTTTCCGCCGCCGCCATGACCGCGACGTCGGAGGCGATGGTCATGGGCGTCAAGGCGGGGCTTGATCCCCGCATCATGCTCGACGTGATCAATTCCGGCACCGGCCGCAACACCGCGACCGAGGACAAGTTCGGCCGCGTGGTGCTGCCCCGCACCTTCAACCTCGGCTTCACCGTGGGATTGATGACCAAGGACCTCAAGCTATGTCTCGGCGAGGGCAAAGCGCTCGGCGTGCCGATGCAGGTTGCCGAAGCCGTCGCGCAGCTCTTGCAGACCGCCTGCGACGAAAACGGACCGGACAAGGATCTCACCACCGTGGTGCAGCCGGTCGAGCGCCGTGCCGGCGTGGAGGTGCGCGCGCCGCGCGCCAGCGGGCCACTGCCGAAGTGACGCCCCGTGTCCCCCGACGCAGCGCGGCGCACCGCGCGCACTGCGCTCCCTACGCATCATGATGCTGCATCCCTGACGGAGACGACCATGAGCGATGACATCCACGAAATCTATGCCATCCGCTACGGACATCATGATCGCAAGTCATCGGAAAACTTCATCGGCAGCGATCCTCACGACGTGCTGCAGCCGCTCGACTTCTACGTTTGGGCCATTGTCGGACGCTCCGGCCCCATCATCCTCGATACCGGCTTCGACGCGGCCATGGGCAAGAAGCGTCAGCGCGAAATGATCAAGCCGGTCGACGAAGGATTGAAAGCGGTCGGCATCGATCCCGCGGAGGTAAGAACCATTATCGTCAGCCACATGCATTACGATCACGTGGGCAACTACGATCTGTTTCCCCGTGCGCATTATCATCTGCAGGATTGCGAGATGGCCTATGCGACCGGGCGCTGCATGTGCCACACGGCGCTGCGCCTGCCGTTCGAGGTCGACGACGTGGTCGCGATGGTGCGCAAGGTCTTTGCCGGCCGCGTTACCTTTCATGACGGCGAAGACGAGATCGTGCCGGGAGTCACCGTCCACCATATCGGCGGCCATTCCAAGGGTTTGCAGGGCGTGCGCGTGAACACTCGGCGCGGCCAGGTCGTGCTGGCGGCGGATGCCGCGCACCTCTACGCGCACATGGAGTCCGGCCGCATATTTCCGATCACCTATAACGTAGCCGAAGTGGTCGAAGGCTACGAAACGCTCAAAAAGCTCGCGAGCTCGCCCGACCACGTGGTGCCCGGCCACGATCCGCTCGTGCTCGCGCGCTATCCGGCGGCCAAGGCCGGCCTCGAAGGCTGGGTGGTGCGCCTCGATGTGGACCCGAAGAGCTAAATCGACCGCGTCCTGCCCGCCGCAGCCGCGATTGCGAGGCGCCACGAACCAGCGTGCCCTTCCTGCGCCAAGCTGGCGGTGCTGGGAACGAACGAAATCAAAATCCGCAATTCTCTGGCCTTCGTTGATTCGTGTTGCAAGAGTCAACGCCCATGTGCAACATTCCGACTATATCCTGCCGCGCGGGTAGAGCTCGTGGCGCAGAGCAATGAGGGAAGCAGCCATGGCGACGGACTGGACGCGATCTCGCGACAAACGGCTGTTGGCGCAGCAGGCCGCCGGGCGCACCGCCGCCCAGATTGCAAAAACGCTCGGCGTGACGCGCAACGCGGTGATCGGCCGGTCAAGACGTTTGCGCGGGATCG
>WNEZ01002546.1_pt1 | contig 21275 bp, 24 predicted proteins | sample 5400521 | NCBI WGS metagenome assembly WNEZ01 (sample SAMN13153339, study PRJNA577476) | soil metagenome | isolation source: 120 cm saprolite under Douglas fir tree site 2 hole 1 replicate 1 | place: USA:California | collected 2015-04-18 | reverse complement strand
ATTGGCATCCCGCTGACGGAATAGCATCTTTCCAGCGCTGGGGATGATCGGGGGCTGGTGCCTCCCGCGGTCTTCAAAACCGTTTGCGGGGCGCTGCTGAGGCGTCCTGGGTGGGTTCGATTCCCATCCATCCCCGCCATTTTTCGTGGTCGCGACAGCCAAGATGACAGCCACAGCAGCGAACTCCAGCGGGCCCTGGTGGACGAGTATGGACAGTTGAGGCAGCCACCTGCGCCTCGCCAGCGATCGCGGCCGAGCATTGCGAGTCCAGGTTCGGGTCTTGCCCGCACGGGAGAGACAGCGGGGTGAGCCTAGACTGGAATCGACGTGACAGAGCAGTTTCTCAGCCGCCCCGTTGACCAGGGGGCGCTCCACTTCGGCCCGTTGGGGCTCGGAGGACCGATGCCGGCTGAAGTGTCGGCGAGGTTCCTCGCCGATGTCATGGCCCCCTTCGTACTTCCTGCTGATATTCCGTCCGGAGTCACAAGCCAGTTCGACAAGCTCAAGGCGCTTTTTTGCGACGGCCTCTTTCGCTGTGAGAGCTTCACGCAGGCCGACCGTGATACCTACCGGATCCTCGAAGTCGCGCTCAAGGCTCGATTCCTGGAGCACTACAGTCGCGAACTACCTGTCATCGCGGAAGGCCATCTAGAGAGTCGGACCGTCGGCTCGTTCGACGACGTGTACAAGATGTTTGCCGGGCGCGGCCCGGGCGAGAAAACGGTCCTGAACGCGCACCCGAGATTCAACGGCTCGTTTCGAGGACTTCTGCATTGAGCTCGCGAAGAGCGCTACCTATACGGCCAGCGCAATCGTCTTCGGGAAGGTGCGATGGTGGATCTCCGTAACGACATGCAGCATAGTGAGCACGACACGGTGCTGATGCCTCCGGATGCAGCACGGTCGATGCACCTCACCTTCGAGATGATCTGTCGACTATGGGGCCATGATGGCGTGCAACCCTTCGCCTACCCTGGCCTGTTGCCACGCACGCCGTGGGTTGTTGGTCTAGGTCCCCGCGTAGGTGAGGCGACGTGTTTTCCGATTGATCACGGCGTGATGGTCAGTGAGCTGGATGTACCCGGTTGGATGTGGCACGTGGTTCTCGCCGTAGTTGATGGGGAGCTTCTGCGGTGGCGACCTTCCGAGTTTGAGCTGATGTCCACTCCCGTCGACCAACTGTGGGGCCCTGGCTCCTGGTCGGAGCTCAAGGCTGAGGTCGCGCGATCGGCAAGCAGGTGGCCAGTCGATGCGGTCGACATCCTGGACCGCCTGTTTTATTTCCGCGTCATCGACGAAGGGGTGGAGATGCCGCGATCGGGGGAGCAGGTCAAGCGGCTCCGCGATCGCCGGCCCAAAGAGCGTTGGCTCGTTGTACGAGCAGATTATCCAGGCGACGCGCTCGGACATATACGGTCCGCGCTCGACGGCTCGCACTCGTTGCAGGGTCTCTGCAAGCAGGTGTGTCCAGCTGAGGGTGTGCTCCCTCTTGCACGACGAGAGACGATCGATCGATTCCTCAGAGACGTGGTGCCGAGCCTGCCGGGGCCACTCCGGACGGTCTAGCGGAAACCCACAGGCCGGCGATCCTCGCCATCAAGAACCGCTCGGCGGTAACCTCAACGATCGCCATGGCCTTTCGAAGACAGCACCTGGTGTCCCAGGTCATCGTCAATCGCTTTAGCGATCACGGCAACGTGGTGCGCTTTCAATTGGATCCCGAGAAGATCGAGCTGCGCACTCCGGCCACCTGCATGTACATGCCCAACTTCATCACCGCTGCACCGGCGCAAGCAGAGCAGCTCTGGGGCACTGTCGAGAGCGATCTGCGCGAGGCCTTGGCGGCCGTTGACGACGCCAGCGTGCTCAGTCGCCCCGACTGCATCACGACGCTGAAGGATTGCCTGGCCGTGCACGTCGCTCGCAGCAAGGCAATGGCATGGACGCGGGAGTCGGCGCTTCAGCGGGCCGCGGATCAACTGAAGGTCGAGATGATGGCTAAGGAGCCGGGGTGGTTGATGGCGCGATTCCGGAGCAGGTACGGAATCATCGGCGTCGGCTTTCAGGCTTTGGAGAGAGCTGCGGACGATTTCATCAAGCTTGCCGCTCCGGTCGTAAGTACACCAAAGTCATTCGCGGCCAGCGTGCGCGAATACTTCGACTACTCCAGGAGCTTCTTCGCCCTTCAAGCGCTCGAGGTTGTCACTCCTGAGCCCGGTGCAGGCGAGTTCCTTCTTGGCGACTATCCGGCGGTGGCCCTGTCTAAGGCGCGGCAACTGCTCGGCGGTCCTCGTGGCGCCGTTGGCGTGAATGACGCCGGTACGGTCGTGATGCCGGTCGGACCGAGGCACGCGATTTCACTAGGGCCGACTCAGGTGTTTACCGGTATCCCCGCCGGCTATGTCGATCAGCTCAATCGCGTTCAAGTGGTCAACGCATTCCATGAGGTTTGTTTCAGACCCGACGCTGGTCTGGAGGGGTTCATCAGAAACACCCGCCAGGGGACGAAACCTACGCTGAGCACCGTGCGATTGCGCACGCCATAGACCCACCCTTTCGTATCGCTGGCCAATTTTCGACCGATGGTGTCGATAACTGCCGCTTATCAGCCGCCCGGGGTACGATCCTCAAGATCACGATGAGCCGCTCTCATGCCTACACCGCGTTCTTCATCCCTGCGGATGTCAATCCAGATCGGGCCATCGAGATCGGCATCAGCTGGCTCGCCGAACAGCCCGGGGAGCCGCTGGTCCTTCTCCATGCGAAAAAGATGATCGACAACAACCGGCTCTTGGGCCGAGTGGCGCGTCAGCACCGGATCAGGTACGAGGCGCCTCAGACGATCCGGAGAGGCAGCCATTGGAGCGGCGGCGCGATCCTCGCGCCTTGGGCGAGCGGCGACGTCATCCGTTGCATCGATGACGATCTTGCTTACGGCGTGAGCGCCGTTTGCATCATCGGCTGGCGACCCGACGACCAGAATCACGCCGCGTGGATCGCCGCTCGTAACGCGCTCGACTTGGCCAGCGGCGAGGCACTTGGGGCGCGCTCAGAGCACATCATCAGCGATCCGGTCGTACGAATCGCGCTCGATCACGCCGAGAGATTTGTCAACCACAACAACGCGCTCGTCCAAGCCGAGGACAAGGCATACCTTGTACGGACCCTGCAGGAACTCGTCCGCTGTGGCCACCGTTTCGACGTTGAGGAGGTCGCAACCTATGCGATGGCGACCGGATGGAGCGGAGAGGAAGTTAAGCGAATCCAAGAATATGGACGGCGTGTTCTCGATGGCAGGAGCTTCCGCCTTGTATCGACCATCGGGCCGAACCGCGGCGACTGCATACGCTGGGAAAGCGAGGCGGCAGCGTCCACGACACCTAGAGCGGCCACGGGGCACCACTTGTGATACACGCCGATCGCCCAGTTCGGCTGCCGAGTTGGGATTCCTGCCGACTTCCCGGATTATCCATTGCTCGCGATAACTACCCCCTATCGACAGCCCTCGGTTCTAGTGTGCCGTTTGGATTCCGAATAGCGGTGACCTGGCAGTCGTCGCTCGACTCGACTGGCTGGCACACTGGTCGTAGTTGTGGCCGCGAAGCAACGCCCGCTGCTGTTCGACCTCAACGTCGAGAAGATCCTCGACCACTGGGGTGTGCCCGAAGCAGTCCGAGAGGTCATCGCTAACGCGCTCGATGAGCAGGCCCTCACCGGAACCGCCGAGCCGGAGATCATCAAGCGCAAGGACGGCTGGCATATCCGCGACTTTGGCCGCGGCCTGCGCTACCAGCACCTGACGCAGAACGAAAACCCAGAGAAGAGGCGCAAGGCAGATGCGGTCGTTGGCAAGTTTGGCGTTGGGCTAAAGGACGCGCTGGCGACGTTCTATCGGCGCGGTATCGACGTCCGCATCATCGGTCCACATTCCGACATCGCGCTTACAAGAGCGGCTAAGAGCGATTTCGCAGACGTCAAAACTCTGCACGCGGCAATCACTCGATCGTCACACCCGCGCCAGCACGGGACTGACTTCGTCCTCGGGGGGCTGTCTGACGCTGACATGGCGGCGGCCAGGGATTACTTCCTGCGCTTTCGCCGCGATGAGGAGCTCGAGCGAACCGAGCTGGGATCGGTGCTTCGCCGCCGTAAGGACGAGGCCGCCTACGTATTCGTCAAGGGCGTGCGCATCGCCACCGAAGAGCAGTTTCTGTTTGCGTACAACATCACATCCACGACCGCCCAGCTCCAAAAGGCGCTGAACCGCGAGCGCACGAACGTGGGGCGGACTGCATACCAGGAAAGAGTCAAGGCAATCCTTCTGCGATGCACGTCAGAGAAGGTCGCGCAGGCGCTGGCTGACGACCTGACGCGGATTCCGATCGGCACCAACCACGACGAGATCACTTGGCTGGACGTGCAAGAGCAGGCGGTGCGGATCTTGGCAGCCCGTGGTAGGACGGTGTTCGTGAGCGCGCACCAGATGTCTATCTTCGGCGCGACTGTTCAGGAGGCGAGACGCGACGGCTACAGAATAGTGTTCGTACCCGACCGCCTCGTTGCACGCCTGCCCAAACTGCGCGACCTCAACGGCAACCCGATCCTGGACCTCGGTGCCTTTGTGAAGACATGGAACGCTTCGTTCCAGTTCGAATTTGTGGATCCAGCGGAGTTGAACGCAACGGAGAAGGACGCATGGAGTCTCCTCCCCGACCTGCTCGCTCTGGCTGGAGATCACGCCAAGCGGGTGACTGAAGTGCGCATTTCGACGACGATGCGGCTGGACGAGGGTCAATACGAGACCGAGGGCTTATGGGACTCGCCGAATATCGTGCTCAAGCGGTCAGTGCTCGACTCTCGCCGCCACTTCGCAAGCGTGCTGCTGCATGAGATCGCCCACGCAAGCTCGCGCGCCGACCACGGTAGTCTGCCCTTCATCGCGGCCATCGATGATCTCGCCGGGACGGCGGCAGTGGAGGCGGTGGGCGCTGAGCCGGTCGGTCGGCGGACCCATCGCTCTCGCCCTCGACGTTGATCTAGCTTGCGATAACCCTCTGATGTCGTCCGCCGCCGGAGCCGATGCGATAATGCGGCCGCCGTGGACACGGAGGTCCCTGCTGACGAGTTAGCAAACTTCTGCCCGAACTGCGGCAGGCCATATGGGCAGGTAGACCGATTCTGCGCATCGTGCGGTCGATCGAGAAATGTCCCCGCCCAGATTGCGCGCGAGGGTGTTACTTCGGTTGCGTCGGCAACACCTCAGAAGGTTCCGATTCCGGCCTCGAGATCTGGTGCCTTTGGCACGACGATAGCAGGCTTGCCCATCGCAGTTAGGCCCGTTGTAATTGCCGCCGTCGTTACTTACGCTGCCACAGTCGTCCTTTCCGTCGCGCTATCAGCCATCTTGATCTTCGCTGCGGCGTCCGCTCTCAATCTCCTGTTCGGCGGCTCAAGCGCCGGCTCGTCCACTGGGCCCGGCGTGAGCCCCGGCCATCCAACTGGATCTGACATAGGAACCGTATTTCAGGTTCTGTTGACATTTACTTCTTACGCGTTCTCTGCGAGCCATTTCGGTCCGCTCGAAGCATCCGGTCTCGGAGGTGCGACCTTCTCCGTTGTCGGCGTGGGCTCGCTGACGATTGCTGGCGTGGCGCTTCTACTGTCTTTCGCGATGGCCCGCCGCATGGAACGTACTGTGCCCGCGGCCAACGCCGGCTCCGCGTTTGTGAGGGGGGCCATCCTCGGGATTCCATATGGACTAGGAGCCCTTGCCCTCTACTTTCCGAGCGTTGTCACGCTCGGGTCCCAACAACTCGGGATTTCGATTCACGCATCGCTACTCGGCGTCTTTCTTGCCGCCGCGGTGGCTGCGGTAGGAGGTGGCCTCGGTGCCGCGTCGATTCGGTTCGTCCGCGGTGCCTTCGCCTCCTCGGCAATACGCGGCGCGGCTCGAGCGACCGCGGCGATTGCAATTGGTGCGGTATTGACTGCCGTTGTAGCGGCCGGCTGGATCGGCTTTGGCGCCATCACTCAGACGTCCGCCTCGACGAGTACGACCCTTCCATCGCCCTCAACCGCCGCACAGCAGCTTGGTTGGTCGCTTGTGGCACTCATACCGTTCTACGTCTTCAACGGAATTGCTTTGATCTGGTCAGCAACGCTTGACGGATCACTCTTCAGCGCGTCGTCGCTGCATCTCCTGATCTTCGTCGGCCCGATGGCTGGGGTGTTGCTCGGCGCCGTCAAGCTTCGGGGAAACGGTGACCGCGTAGAACAGGCTTCGTACGCAGTATCTTTCGCGGCCGGCACAGGAGTCATTGGGCTTGTAACTACACCCGCGATCATCAATGGACCCGCGTTGCTCCCTAGTCCATGGACAGGCGTCTTGATCGCCCTGCTTTTCGCAGCCGCGGCAGCGCTCGCGGCGCCGTACCTTCTGGCGGTCTCACCAGTTCGGGCCTTCGCCGCTAGTGCGCCTTTGACGTGGGTGATGAAACCATTGCTTGGCATCTGGCCGGCGGACGCAATCGACCAACCAGCCTCCAATGCCAGTTCCAAAGCAATCACCTGGCCCCGTCTGCGGCTTGGGCGCCTGTACGCGGTCGCGGCGGCGCTGCTTGTGACTCTGCTCTCGGGCAGCCTCATCGCGAACTCTCAGCTCGCCCCCCGGTTCACTCCTGGCTCGGCCGCCGTTAACTACCTCGGTGCACAGAGTCGAGGCGATGCGGATGCAATGTGGGCACTCATGGAATTTGACCCCGTAGCGCCCTCCACGTCATCGCGGTTCCTAACAAAGGGTGCGCTTCAGACGATGCTCGGTTATGGCGACAATCGCGACATTACGAATGTCAGCGTCGCTACATCAAGCCGTGACGATGATGCCAACTATACGATTACGGCCCATCTAACCAGGGCCGGGCAGCCGACGACAGTCCAACTCCGCCTTCGACGAGATCAGAGTCGGTCGAACTGGCTCGTGTATCCCTACTGGCGTGTCGTGGTTGCGCCGTCAGTGATCCTATTCAGGACCTATCCGCATGCTGGGGAGGTCACGCTCGACGGTATCGACACCGGCATATCGGGTATTCTGGGTTCGGTCGACGTAATCCCTGGCGTGCACCGCGTGCAACTAGTGCCAACCGGCATTTTTGCCGGTGACACCAAGCAGATAGACGCTTTCGGCGATGCTACTGTGGCATTCGATCTTCAACTCTCAGGCCCCGCGTCTGTGGCCGCCACTATGACCATCGATACCTTCTTCGACCATTGCGCCAAAGTCCAGGAACTGAGTCCCGCGGGCTGCCCGAACTCGACGCCTCCTATTGGAGATCGTCAATCACTCATTGGCTGGACGCTAGTCGGAGATCCGTCCGCCAACGTGAAGCTGTCCGGTGGTGATGCGGTCGAGACGGTTATTGCGAGTGGTACGTGGAAAATGCACGTGTCGTTCGACTACTGGTCCAACTCGGGTAACACTCGTGTCCAGCATTGGGAAGAAGACGCCGGTGGAGACTTTACTGTCACCCTTCTATGGAACGGCTCTGGCTTCGACGTCACAAGTCACATTGGCGCCACATCGTCGCACACCAACGGAACGAGCTCGGTGCCGAACCCTTCGATCACGGCCGCGGCTCAAGGTGCTTGGGGAAACGGCGGACACGCATGGCAAGTAGTGGGTCAGTACTTCACGCCAGGCGAGCGGGTATCAGTGTTCCTTTACGATCCATACAACGCCGCCACGTGGATTGCCTCATACGTGCCGGGCGTATCGGTTGGGTCCGACGGCAGTTTCACCGTGTCGAACTGGCGTCTCGACGGCACGTTAAGGCACGGCACAGCAATGATCAAGGCGTGCGACACCGCCAACGTCTGCGCAACAGTGGTCGTCACTGTGCCGTGACCAAACTCCACTCTCGTCGCTCGCGAACATCCGGGGCCGCAGACGCCGCCGGCGCCCCAACGACCCGTTCATTCAGACCTTCCTCCTTTAAAACAGCCTTCCTCACTGCTATCAGGTAGCACCGCCTACCCCGAGATCGTCCGGGAATCCTCCTTCTCCTAGCGGCAAATGACGGTTCGAATGGGGCCGAAACCGTTTGCGTGCGGAAGGCTCAATGCTTGCGATAAGAGGCGCTCAAGGAAAGCATGATGTCGCAGGAGCCGAGCCGTGTCGCCGCGACACGGCCTCAGTTTGGAGCTCGGTCCCGGGAGGAGACCTCTGTCAGCAGGTTGGTGGAGAGGTCGTACATGAAACCGCGGATCTTGTCGCGAGCCGGAAGATATCGAGACGCGCGGAGGCTCTCCAAGTCCTCGGCGATCGCGCCGATCGGGTCTGTGAAGCAGCCTAACTCCTCGGCGAATCGATGGCCGCTCGCAGCGCTGATCTGCTCATCCAGCTGGGCCTGGCTGAAGCGACCGAGCGCGCAATCGGTGTGGTGGATCACCATGACCTCGCGTGTATGCATGACCGCTTGAGATATGGCCAATGCATGCAGGGCGTCGGTCGAGGCGCGGCCTCCAGCGTTGCGGATGACGTGAGCGTCCCCCGGGCGGAGCCCTAGCAGGGCACTGACGTCGACGCGAGCGTCCATGCATGTCAGGATCGCCAGATGTCGCATCGGTTCGATGATGCGAGCTGCGCTCCCTAGGTAGTGGAGCTTCGAGTTCATGAGGACCTGGTCAATGGCATCCACAGCAAGCGAATCTACACCGAGGCGCTGCTCGTGATTGGCCAACACAGGGTCGGATTTGGCGGAGCTAACGGTGGAGTGGGTCAACGAACCCGCGAAATTGACAGGCCATTTGGGACAGGCTACCCGGTGGACTTGCCGGACTCTTGCGGATTAATCAGGCAAGGTCGCTATCAAGTCTGAAAGCGAAACGACGCTGACGGACGCTGGCGGGCGGCCCCAAGGGCAAATGGCATTCAGAGGTCACGGAAATAAGCCCGGGCCTTGATGCTGATAACCCTCTGTTGTAGGTAGCCAGGACGCCGTGCCGCACAACCTTGGTTCCGATTACAAGGTCAGCAGCGAGAGCGGTCCGGTGTCGGCCGGACTATCGTTTTGGAGCGTGAGTCCGCGCCATCTGAAGTGGATTGCAGAGGCGGCGTCCCGGGCCGTCTGTTTAGCGCCTGACAGCACTTTGGACGAGTAAACTCGCCGCGGCACGCTACATGGCTGGGAGTTCGAAACCGCTACGGAAGTTCTACCGCAAGGTCGACGAAGCCAACGCGGCCCTGGCACTCCGCTGGCGCGCCATAACCAACCACCTGCGACTTGGCCTCAGCGCACCCATCGCTACATCCGAAATGTTACTTCGCACATATCAACCACCAAAAGACTATGTCGGAGACGATGGCAAGAAACACCGCAAGCCGAGTCGGGCCCTATATGGCTTTGGGGACTCGGCGCGAGAGCGGTTTGAGACCGATGCAGCGCAGTACGAGCGCTTCAGCATCCATCTTCGAGATGAGATCGACACCGCGAACGCGTCAGTCGCTCACTGGGTTGGCCGAGCTCGGGCCGGCGACGAAGCTGCGGTTCGTTGGTACTGCCAGACCGTCCTGCCGTCGATTTACCCACTACCGCCCGCGGGTGTGGCGTACCTGGCCAGTGGATACTCGGCGGAGGAGCGGCACCTGGTTGTCGAGCGATTCGTCCCTGACATACGAGTACTTCCGAAGATTGACCACTACGAAATCTCGAGACGACTTGAGTTTCTTAGGGTTGAGATGGCGGATCGAGATCGCACAGCTTGGTACGCAGAATTTCTGTCTCAGATAGCTCTGTTGAGCGCGGACCGCACCTTCCGAAGCGAAATAGGCCACGTGCTCGAGAAATTGACTGTCAACTGCCTGGCAGTGCTGCAAAATCCCGCGACCGGACATTTCGATGTGGTGTGCGTTGTCAGTGTTGGAATTCCTCGGCGTCAATTCGCCAGCATCAATTTGTTGGGGGTTGACCCTGTTGCCTGCGTACGTTCGTTCAATGGGCGCTTGACTGCCCGGCCGGGCGAGTACTCTCCTGTGTTGCCTTGGGTTACTGCGGAGGCGACAGGGGACCTTCGTGTTGATGTCCGCGGAGCTCCGTTGCTGGAGATGAACCCAACCGCCTTCGAACAGCTCGTGGCTGAATTGATGAGAAGGATGGGTCTCCGCACCGAGCACACTGGCATGAGCGGCGACGGAGGGGTCGACTGCGTCGCTTACGACGATCGCCCCGTCGTTGGAGGCAAGGTGATTATGCAAGTTAAGCGATACTCGAACACGGTTAATCCGTCGGTCGTGCGGGACCTGTTCGGTACGGTTCATGCCTCAGGCGCGAGCAAGGGCGTATTGGTTACGACAAGCGGATTTGGTCCCGAGTCGCGAGAGTTTGCTCAGGGCAAACCTCTGGAACTCATCGACGGCGCTCAGCTCGATACCTTGCTTCGCCAGTACGGCTTGGCCGGATCCATGTCGCAACAGTCGGACGCGGTGATCCCGGAGGTATCGCAAGAACTTCCTCCGGTATCGCCTGACGGCAGGTATTACTGGGATGGCGCCAACTGGCAGCCGATCGACAACGAATAGGTGGTGTGCATCGACTGATAAGGTGACGTCTGACGGGTACATTGCTCGCGATAAGAGGCTCCTCTGCCTATCCGGTTAGCTCCGGAACGCCAGGCCCGCGTCCTTGACCTCTGCGTAGGTCGTTGGAGGTCGCCGGCTGCCGATGCCGAGCAGGGTTTGGAAGGCAGCCATTGGCGTGCGCCGACGGTTGAAGCGGAAGACGAACTCGTCGAGGTAGACCTGCATCTGGTGGTCGGAGACACCCCGGTAGGTGCCTCGCAGCCACGTCTTGAGGTTGCTGATGATGCGATGGACACGTGGCAACATCTCGCCGATGTCTTGACCCAGGACCAGGCCGGCTCGCTGGCTCTTCGGCTGGTGGTCGTATCCGGGTCTGGCCAGTCTCTTGTAGCCCTGCCAGGCGTCGGTCTTCATGGTGGAGCCTGTAGCCACGTTGTCCTCGACGAACCCGCACAAGCTGTCTGCCGAGAGATCTCCGAGGACCTCCATTCGAACTCTGCCCGAGCCATTTCCTCGAACCTCGATCGCCACCACCACGATCGCTGCAGTTCCAAGAGAGTCCCGGCCACTGCGTCGGCCGGCATCGTGGCCACCGACGTAGGTCTCGTCGACCTCGACCAGACCGGTCAGCGGAGACCGCTCGGGGGCCACCATTGCGCGCCGCAACTTGTGGAGCATCATCCACGCGGTCTCGTAACGCCGGAGTCCGAGTTGGCGCGGCAGCTGCCAGGCGGAGATGCCGGGCGTCCCGGTACTGGTCAGATATGCGGCCCAGAACCAAAGATGGATGGGGGTCCTGGTCTTGTGGAGCACCGTGCCCGCAGTGACCGAGACCTGATGGCGGCATGCCGAGCACTGCCACAGCAACCTCCTCGGCAGCGCCGTCGCCTGCTCGGATCCGCACGCGGGACAGCGGAACCCGTCCGGCCATCGAGACGCGAAGAGGTAGGCACCGGCAGGCCGCCTCGTCGGAAAAGCGGCGCTGGAACTCGAGGATTGTCCTGGGGAAGTCCGGCCGCGCCACCTCGAGATCGTAGCGGAGCTAACCGGATAAGCATGATCCGCTGCTATCGAAAGCGCATCTCCTGAGCCAAACTCGCCCTATGGCGGTGGCGATCGACCAACGGGGTTTGATCAGGCGCTCGCCAGCAACCCCATTGCAATGATGACGACTGCAGCGAGGCCTAGGAACCCGATCCCCGTAGGTGATGTGCATGAGCTCACAGTCAGCCTCGCTAGTGGTTGTCCATGCGACCGCCTCGACAAGGGCGGCGGCGGAGGGCGGTTTCGACGAGCGCTTCTTGGCGGCGAAACAGGCGCTCGGCGGAGTCGGCATCGTCGTCGGAATCCCCAGCGAGGTGAAGAAGGCCGTGGATGGCATAGCGGACCAGCTCCTCACGGTATGGAATACTGCGCTTGCGGGCCTCCCGGGCGGCGAGGTCTGAGCAGACCACAACATCCCAGACACTTCCGCCTATCGATCTCCAAATACAGGCCGACCCAGGTCGGGTCGGGCACAATGGAATGCGTAGTGGAAAGGCCCGATCGCGGCGCGTTCGCAGCCCGCGCCAGTTCACGGCAGCGCTATCCATTTCGGAGAGCAGAGAGATTGTAAAGACAGGTGGCACGAAGTCGTTAGGAAGCATGCTCTTCTCGGAATCTGGAAGCCGTGAGAGCTCGTCATGGATGAGGCAACCCGCGCGCTCGAGTATTGTGTAGCAGGCACCACGGGTGGGATTGTTGTTTTGCACAAACACAATTGCATGTTTGCCGGGGCAGTCATAACGATAGAATTTCTCGGCTAGCTGGTGGTGCTTCATCGATTGCAACAGGAGCAATGGCCGACACGGATATCCAACCCAATGACCTTTCGGAACAACAAATGCATGTGGCGAATTGGGCCTCTCTCGTCGGCCGAGGTGATTCCGGCGTAGGTCTGCCAACGTCGGCTTGCTTTCTCAATGAAGTTCCTCCCTGTCTTCGACTCCAGTAACGGGGCATCCCTCAGCGAAGCGAGACTGTTCAGGACCACCGCCGAGGGCTTCGCTTGACGTTCGGCCCAGACCAGAAAGCCGCGGTCGAGCCTGCACTGGCCTGGCTCAAAGTTGAGGGCCGGAAGGACCGGCCGCACCACTTGCTCGAGATCGTTTGAAACGGCCTTATCTCCCGGTTGCCCACAGAGCAACGAAGCCGACGACGTAGACGGTGCCAAACAGAATTGGGATCCAGTTCTCGATATGCGTTAGTGGCCAATACTTCCTCGGATCCTTTCCCTCGCCGAGCGCCAACCACTCCGCACGCCAGTAGGGGGATGCCGGCAATCGCTCCTCAAGGGCGCCGATTACCTGGTACTTAGCCGCGTTCAAGTGTCGATATGATCGGACGAGGTAGAACCAGGCGAAGCACTGGCCGAGCACGACGATGAGTGGGAACACCAGCCACCATATCAGCGCGCTCGGATGGTCCTTCCAGAACACCGCGACTGCTGTCACGATCGCAGTGTTCAGCGTCAGAAAGAACGTGTTCGCTAGGCCGCGACGCTCGCTGATGCGATCGGCCATCTCCACATACAGCTTGTACTGCTCGAGTACAGCGTCCTGATAGGCCTTTCTGTCGCCGCCGTACAGCGTCGCTGCGGCTGTCTCGTTCCAGAGCCGCTCGCGAATCGGCTTGGCTCGCGATGCATCTTCAGCCATCATTCAACCGCCGTGACGGTACTCGCTCACGGCCTAGGTCGCAAGAGCGAATAGGTAGGCAGTGGGCCGAGGCAGGTCGCACGAGTGAAAGGGAACCGCTAGTCGCGGTTGCCCATTGACCACCCCGCTGACGCTGCGCTGTTGCGAGCAGGCCGCCATCCAGCGCCCTTACCAGCCCTTGCTTGCTCTCATAACTGACCAAGTCCAAAACCCACGGGTACCGCTCGAAATGCTCAAACATGCCGTAAACGCAGTCCCCATGGCAGATTTGGCTGGACGGGGAACTGAGGGCAACCCTTCGACGATTCGCTACAGCTCCTGTGGCACACTTTTGATCAGCCTAGTTATTACTCTCACGTGAGCATCTGAACCGTCAACCAGGAGTTTCGAGCAACCTTACATGTGTGGACCCGACCGCGCGAGCGACGCTAAAGATCCAGTACTCTCACGGATGTCTAGGTGCGCGATGTCGGTGACGATCTCCTAAGCGGCAGTCGCTCCGAGCCTGAGGATGCGGGCGAAGCGGAACTGTTCGCTGGAGGATAGCGACCGTGCCGGTCTTGTCGATCTACACCTTCGAGACGAGAATCCCTAACTACGGAGGACCCTTTGGGGAGACTCATGTCCCTCTCGACTCCGAGGGTTTCGCCCGCGTGGAGATTGATGACCTGACGTGTAATCCGCCCTTTTTTCTTATCGGATTTGGGACTCGTGCTGTGCTAGCGATGGCTCGCCCCGACAACGAGGACGTGCTGGACCTTGCCGCTATGTATAACGGTTTCGCAACGAACCTACCGGCCGTGATTCCTAACCAGGCGCCTAGTGTTACCGCTTTCGATCTAGCGTCCGGCCTACTCAGTTCCAACGGTGGCTCTTTGCGCGGGCCGATCAGGTCGACTCCTCTCATTCGCGAGGCAGTGCCCAGCTTTCTCAGCCTTCCACCGGATGCCCCCAATCAGATACTCACAGAGATGCACATCGACTTCCATCTGAACACGCCAGGCGGGTGCTATGCGCATGAGGGGACAATCACCATCTATGTGCAATTTCTGTTGCAGCGGGGAACTCTTGTCGCAACGCCAATCGCATCTACATACACGCCAGACACAAACCCAGATTGGTGCGGGAGCGGAGTGAATGACGCTCTCAACAAGCTAATCGCAGACCCTACGACACCTGGTTTTCTCTTCCTGTCACTGTATTTCCAGAGGGTCGTACCGGCCTTTCTGCAGGCAGCGATAAACCTGAATCCTCCTACAACGGGACCAAATCCTCCACACCACATGCGAATCTATGGTCTACCGGGGGATGGAAAGCGAAGCGGGACTGGGACGGGAACTACTGACGTGAACTTCTCCATCGGCCTCGAACGGACCGCAGTCCTAGTATTGCGGGCCTATTCGTTGCGGGCGGGTGCGCGGCAGTGAATAGCCGATCGGCGGATAAGCAGCTCGAAGATAACCTGACTGCGGCATTCCCGCGGGCGTTCCGTCGAATAGAGCGCAGCGGTGGTATGCAGTTTGAGACTTCCTCGACTTGGAGTCGGGCGAAGCGCTTATTCGCCTTTGCTGCCGGTCGCGAATTCACAGTTGTACTCGAGATTGACTTACCCTCGAATGCCCCAATTCGTAACCAAGCTCCTGAGTCCGAAGCCGCGCTATTGATAGTGGGGTGTCTGTGTACGTGCCTCCAGGCTCATGGGTTCGATGTGAGTCTACTTTCCGACCGCGGCTTCGTGAGTGGTCTGCTGGTGTCGACACGACTGTGCCGAGATCACGCAAGGGCCGCTGACCTCAAGGCACCCATCGATACAATGCGCGCACTAGCGCCTCGAGTCGATATCGCTCTTCGGTCTTCAAACGATGGCCTGCGACTCCTTCGGATCGCGCTCCAGCCTCGAATCGGCTCAGCGATCGCGCCCACGATTCAGCCAGGTCGCCGGCGGTTCCAACTAGGTCATACAAGGTCTCAAGCGCGGCGACCGCAACCGAAAGGACGCGCGCCCCGATCAGCGTAACGGGCTTCACGAACTCTACTGCGTTCAACCTCTCGTCTGGAATCCCAACGATTGCAACCTCGACCACTTCAGGAATTTCGAGGCTACGTTCAGTTTTGGCGTCGGGCAGTGACTTGAGTCTTGAAACGTGGTCTCACCACCGACGCCGTGACCACCGAGGCCAAGCACTATCGCAGTGTTGGCCACGCGCGCGCGTCCCCTATATGGGTGTCGGCAAAGCAATGGTGCCGATAACTACCCCGTATCGAGAACTTGAATGTCGATAACTACCCCGTATCGAGAACTTGAATGTCCTACTGGCATCTACGAGTTGCGATGGATTACTAGCGCAAGACCAGGATTAGGATCCAGGTAATTGTGAGCGCTATCGATCCGATGATTTCAACCACCTTGATTCTCACTAACCTTTTGAAGCCCCTCTGAAGACTATCTTCATGTTCGATTGCGACGTGGTGGTTGAGTCCAGCCTTGCGTTCCAGATCGCGCGCGCGTTGATAGCGCACGTCCGAGAACGAGTTCCTCCGGATGCCAACCACAAACCAGAACCACCAAAGGACCAACGACCCGGCTACTAACGGCACCGCAAGATCGCGATGTTGCCACGCGTAGCCCAGCGCCGCCAGCAGGATCGGCAAGGTTATCGTCGTCACACCGAGATACACAGTGTCGTCATGTCGGGCGAACTCGCCGATCTCCTGGTACTCAACGCGTTCGTCATCAGTCAGTCCGGAATGCTGCCCCACACATGAAGCATGCACGCTGCGGATGAAGAATTCCTACACTTGGCTGACGTCTTCGCTTGACCCCATTGCCGTGTACGGAGCTGTCGTGGGCTCCATCTCGATCGTCATCGCGGGTGCCGCCCTCGGTTGGCAGGTGTATACGTGGCGGCATGAGCGTGGGATTCACGTCGAGGTAAGGCTCAGCCTGGGTGCTCTCGTCTCAGATGCGGGTGGAGTTGAGAAGGCACTCATCCTGACAGCTATCAATCGCGGTTCCCAGTCTGTTCGCGTGACGTCAACCGGTCTGTTACTTCAGGACGGATCGAACACTGTGATGACCCAGGTTACGCAGCTCCCCAGTGCTGGGTTACCAGGCAACATCGCTCAGGGCGACAGCGCGATGATGTGGTTCGACCTTGAGGAAGTCATGAGGGCTGGGATCGACCTCCACAAGCCCGTCACGGGGCAGGTTGTGCTTGCGACGGGAGAGGTATGTCGCTCAGCTGCCCGGCCTGTTTTCAGTGACAGGCGATAGCGCGCGCTTACCCTGGGTCCGCGTCGGCTGACACGGTGCCTGGGGCCCGGAAGGTGCTGTCTGTAATCCCTCTGCCAACAGCAGCGACAGCCTGGCTAGCGGCGCCAGCACTATAAGCAGAGGCGGCAGAATCTGATTTCCGGAACGGCCTCGGCTGCGGCGAGAGGCAGCCAACCCACCGATCTAGCACCGCTGTAATGAACCGATGGTTGAGGACAAGAGCTGTGAGCGAGCGACGGACAGGCTGGACCGATGTGGATGAGCGGCGGCCTCGGATTCCGGTGCCATATGAGCACCAGCGTGTTGCGTTCGAGCTGAGGCATGTGACTTCGCACTCTACTCGTCCGCTGGCCCGATTCAATCCGCCGCACAGATGGGGCCGTGATTTCGGCCGTCTCGCGACGGTTGAACTCTGGCCGCCGGCCACTATTCCGATTCGGTATGCACGAGTCTTACCAAATCGGTATATGCTTTGCCCATGGGACCAGCATCAGCCCCTCAAATCGGCGCGGCGGTTCGATTGGCACGCGAATCCAAGGGGATGAGTCAGGCCGAACTCGCCCATCGAGCACGTGTGACTCAGGCAACCGTCTCTCGCATCGAATCGGGCGCACGGCGGGGTGATATCGAGACGTTGGCTCTCATCGCCGCCGGCCTAGGCCTTGCACTGTGGATTCTGATGAGACGCGCGGAGGCACTCCGGCTGCTGATCTCACTCCCAAGGAGTTAGCTACAGATGATTACCATCTATGACTTCGCCGTTCAGACGCTACTCAATACTCTCGTCGATTTGGGTGCTGACTACGCTTTGGCCCAGGACCAGTCGGGACAGAGCTTCATCCTCCCTACCAATCGCGATCAGTGGATGAACGAACAGCTGGTCGACGCCGTTTGCAACCTTGCGAATGGAAGTCCAGTAATGGGTAAACGACTCGCAAGATGGAGAGTTCAGCTGAGCCCGCTCCGCGTAGTCCAGCTCTCTGTGATCGCTGTTCCCGGTGGTTACGTGGCGATTGCGCTCAATCTCCAGAGTGCTCTGTCGAAACTCCTGGCCCGTAGGCTTGCTGACGAGATTGAGAATTTCGTCAGTCAGCCATCGGCTGCCTGGGCGCCACGCTTACCGTCGAGATTCTATCCAGGGCTTTCCCGCCGACATTAACGACGCGTTCAGTCACCGCTCGATCCCGCCTGAGCTGACAGTTCCGGCCGATAGGCGATGCTTGGGATAACTGCCGGCTATCGGGAGCGAACGTCTAAGGTGCCCCCGAGCTGAGATACGGCCGGCTTCACCAGAAAAGCAAACTGGCCGGTTCGGAGCGTCTGTCATCAGGGGTGCTTGACTCGGGCTTCCAAGGTGAGGTCACGGATCGCTGGCTGTTGGCGGTCTGCCTTTGCAATTGGATTGCCACTTAGGTTTTGATCAAGTTTTCCCACCCAGGCAACGTATTAGCCGCAGCGAGCCCCGGGCCCGCAGAGCTCGGCTATGGTCCCGCGAAAGCCTCGCTCGTAACATCCGTCTCTGTTCGGATAGATCAGTCAGCGCAGCACAGCTAGGATTTGGGGCGTGTCGTCGATCGACTCGAGTCCCGAGGGTGCCACACAGTCTGACCGTCGCTCACACCGTGGAAAGAAGTTGACTGTCCCCCCTCCATCGCCGACTAGGGACTCACTCAAACGTGAGCGGGATCAACTGCTTTCAATGTACAGGCGAATCTGGCAGGGCGTCGACCACTCTAGGACCCTCGAACGAATCGGAGTGCGTCATGCGATCGCATCGAGCAGCGCCGAAGCCGCCGACCAGCTAACCCTTCGGGTTAATCCGACCTTGGCGGTGCCTCTGCGCCAGTTTGCTGACGCTGCGAAACAGCAGGATCGCCTGGACAAAGCCAGATGGCCGACGCTGATAACCCTTGGCGCTCACCTTGGTTTTGCAAAGTTCTTTCTGCCAGCCGTGCTGTTGCCAATCGTCCTGCCGTTATGGAATTCAACCGACCCAGACGTTCAACTGGTGACCCTCGTTGGAATCCTAATCGGCCTCGTCGCCGTAGCTGTGGTTGGCTTCCGGGGGTTGAGCTTCGCCCGGGCTGTTGCTCATGTTGAAGGCCGGATTGTCCGAGACCTGCATCCTGCACAAGAGACCTTCTTTAACGCTATCGGGGGATCAGAACCCAGTATTCGTGGACTTGCTATCACAAAACACGCGGTCCGCTGGGTTTCTTTAGGCGTGGTCCTCGCAGCCAACGTACTGTTTCTATTCATGCTTCTGGTCGTATGGATAACTCAGACCATTAACTACGGTTATTGAGGCACCAAGCTCGCTGTCTTCTGAACAGGCGCGTAGATCTGGGCGCGGCAGAATTCACCAAGTTCGCTGCCAACGGTTTGGGGAACCGTTGCGATTGATAATCAGAAGTTAGCGCTAGCAATTACTCTGGGCAATCTCCCAAGGCGCAGTCCCAGCCCTGGCGATGTGTGACGGATCTATGAGCGCGGCCATCCACCAGAAGGCAGCGACTTCGTTCACCAGCTGGAGATTTGGTGAGTGATCACTGATCCTCTGAAGGACCTTTAGCCTTCTCATGCGGTCGCCGGTGGATCGGACCCCGTGCAGCAGATTTCGGACCTCGGCGATTTCCTTCAGGCTGTCGTCCAAGGTACCCGCGGGAAACCGTTCCCGAAGATCACGTTCGTAATTTTCGACGACTCCACTCGCCCAATCGCGTTCGGGGCCATGTGGAAATCTCCCGACTGCGTGCTGCCGGAGGTTGCGGGGATCAAGAAGGTCGGCCAAACGGGGCGCCTGCGGCCGGCCGCCTTGCCAGATCCCCTGGAGAATGCCTAACGCACGGAACGCTGTCCAGATCGCCGTCGGCTGCGTCCATTCCGCACCGAGGCTCGTCATCGCATCCATACCGAAAAGCACCGACGACCAAGAAAGCCAGAAACCGTCGACATCGAGGACGCCGTCCGACTCGGACCAACGTTCCGGTGCGGTCAGATATTGGAGGGCCACATCAGCTCGTTGGACCAAGAATCGCAGGAGCCCCTCAGCATGGCCTTCCGGGAACGCCTTAACACTTGTGGCGTATAGGCCTCGGCCCGGACCGCCGAAATGCATCCTGCTCGTTCCAACTGGCCACGTAACGAACTCGATGGGCCGGACGAACGCATTACGACCGGGAAGCGCCACCACTTGAGTCCCGTGCTCTGTTGTGAAGACTGCAACCAGCGGTTGACTACGGGCTAGCAGCGGATAGCAAATGAAGCCTGCGGGTGCGACTTGAACAAGGCCCCCGACGAGGCGGTCGTTTCGATTTAGACCAGAACGAACCGCCTCCGATGGTGGAACTCCACGGACTAACTCGGTGATCAGCTCCCACACGAATAGTCGAGCCAACAGAGCAACTGTGCCCCGAAGGCGAAAGAATTTGAGGGGGCTTTCCGCTGATGCCTGCAGCTGCCGCAACACGGAAACCGTATCGGGGTCCCTGAGAATACCCAATTGGGCCTGACCCCATGCCGTCGTATGTATCTGTTGCCCCGCGGCGTGCTTAGCGACGGCCTCGGCGAACCCCATTGGAGCGCCTCCATCGTTGATCCGGCTCTGGGCATCAGCGACAAACTCGCCGCTGGCGTCTTGCAGGGCCACGAGCCGAAAGAACGGCGGGAACGCGGCGCCCGCCCTTAGTTGCGGAGGCAGGGAGGCGCTCGGGCGGTACTGAAGGCCCGCTCGACGCGCGACACCCGCAAATCCTCCACTTAGTCCCGGGTCGAGTTGCTTGAGCGTCGCTGTCGTTATTGGCGGTGGAAGTGCTACCCAGGCGCGGACATTCCGACCAACAGATTGCTTCATCCGACAGGGTCCTATTCTGCTCTCAGTCCTTTACGACCTTGTTTTGAAGCAGCCGCCTGTGACAGCCAACATGACAGCCAAGTCCGCAGACGGACGTGGACGGTGGCGGATGGCCCTGGAATCCTGACCCTCAGGTTCGAACGACGACGGAGACCGATGGACGGTAGTGGACGCCGGACCCACGGTCTTCAAAACCGTTTGCGGGGCGCTGCTGAGGCGTCCTGGGTGGGTTCGATTCCCATCCATCCCCGCCACGCTCCGTCGTGAAGACAGCCAAGTTGACAGCCACAGCAGCGGGCGTCCTGTTCGGCAACGGACGCCGGTGCTCGCGCACGACTGTTTGCTATATGAGCTGTGTTCAGGCGCGCCTCGTCGAGCTGGGCTGGCTCGTAGCGCGGTGAGTTGTAGCCGCCCAGAGCGATGAGCTTCTCACCTTCGGCTGTCGGCAGCTGGCGGGCGGTCATACCGAGTGATGTGCCAAGATGCCGATCTCGCTTGTTAACCTTTGCATGACCTAATGGTTAACGCCGTTGGATAACACCTGGCTTCCCACCGTCCGACGCTGGGGAGTTGGGATCGGAGTAGCAATCGGGTGTTGCTTCCTGATTGCTGGTGCATTTCTGAATCCGGCCGGTTGGGCCCCGGCGGTGACGCTGACCATCGGTGGCGCGCTGATCGCCGCTGCGGTGCTCGCCTACTTCGCCCTCCCAAAAGACGAATTTGTTGAGCGCTTATGGGACCTCGGGATCATCAATCTGTTCATGAGGCGAGCGAAGGACATAGCTGACGATGACTGGGTCCAGTTCGTGACTACAGCTAGACACCACTACAGAGTCTTAGGCGCTGGCAATCACGGGTACCTCAGCTCTGAACCGACTG